>Ga0209208_10005949_pt1 | contig 16900 bp, 15 predicted proteins | sample S1TSphfallax_3_FD_187694 | JGI IMG/M metagenome (GOLD analysis project Ga0209208, IMG submission 187694) | Host-associated microbial communities from peat moss isolated from Minnesota, USA - S1T2_Fd - Sphagnum fallax MG (SPAdes) (version 2) | ecosystem: Host-associated > Plants > Peat moss >...
CCAGGAAATCAATCCCTGGAAATCAAGTGGTAGGCATCTCCACCTTTTTGCCCACAATTTGTGGCAACCACACAAGAAGAATTCCTTGAGTAGCAAAGTGTATCTTAGAAGATCCAGCACGTTTTCTTTTGAAGCACTCTACTTTAACTACTACTCTTGTGTGGACTCAAATTGGCCTGAGGAAAAAACAAAATCTAGCACATTCATTTTGAAGTAGTAGTAGTAGTACTACTACTACTACTACTACTGACTTGCTTTCTCTTTGTGGACTTAACTTGGCCTCATTTCTAGTCCATATATCCTTTCTTTACCTCTCAACCACTTTGAAAGTCATGAAAATCTCATGAGCATCATCATCATGCATGGCAAGCTTTTGATCTCCCTCCCCCCCCCTAGACAAAAATATCTGTGCTCCAGCTTCACCATTGCCACAAACTTTTCAACCAATAGCCCATAGAAATCTCATCTACCACTTTCAATACGTGGAGCAGGGCTTCACACAGGTTTGCCTGATTGTGCTTTTGAATCCAATCCCCCGGCCCCTCAGCTTTAGCCAGTATGGGACCCGCACAAAAATATTTTTCACATCCAAGTTTTAGTTATTTACTTCTCTGCAACCCCACCCACCCATGAAACTGAAACCAGGACAGCAAATGGGTGGGGAACTACTAATAACAAACCACCTGGACCAATCATTATGACGAGCCAATTCAAAATACTGAGCAGCAGTCAGGTCAGATCCCACCTGGACCAATCATTATGACGAGCCAATCGAAAATACTGAGCAGCAGTCAGATCATATTTATTGCACTCTTGTTTTGGAAGTGCATACTGTACTACTGCTCCTTTTACGAGCCACCGCATGCAATTTTGCTGAGCCAAAACCAATTTCCTGAGCTAAACCGGCACATTTTCACTTTTCTTCATCCAATTTTAATCTGCGAGTCACATACTGAGCACCGCTGGAGATGCTCTTAGCGAGATGAGCCACAGGGAATTGGTACCCACCTACTTACCCGCCCACCATGCAGGATGGATGACATGTGATCAGGAAACACTTTCTCAGGGTATTCTTGTCCCCATAGCTAACCACCCTGGTTAGCTATGTATTAATTATTAACCATCCACATGCATCAACCAGTGTTGGGTGGTTCTTCCTTTTTTCTTTTTTTTTTTCTTTTCCCCCATAACTGTCAGAATAGGGTCTTTGAGAAATTATTTTTACAATCCCACATAGTGTACCAAATTTTTGGGCTTTGAAATTTTCTTTTTAACTTCCTTTGAAATTTGCTTGTTTAAGCAATAACCCTGGTCACCAAGGTGAAAGCTCAGGTGTGGTTTATTAAGCACAGCTCAGTGTGAACATGTATGTTGAAACTCAGCTTTGTCTCATGGCCTAGTGGTGGTGTCAATGCATTTAAGGCCCACTTGACAAAGTCCAAAAAAGTTTATGGCCCACCACGCATAGCAACTTCATAGGCCAACTTGAACCCATACAAACTTGGAAGATGTATTTTGGTGGCTCAATTGCAAGTAGTGTAAAGCCCATGGGCCCATGTCTTGAGTCTTGGAAGCTAACTTCTTTAGGTACACTTCTATCCACATCTAATGGATGGATTCCACCCTATGGTTAAGTTTTTTTGTTTTGTTTTGTTTTGTTTTTTTTTTAAATTTAATGCATTTTTTACATTAAACTCTTCGCCCCAACCCACAAATTCGGTTGTCAATTTTTAGGGGTTCCTTTAAATGAATCAGCCCAAGAATCCATTCTAAACTAATACCGTGTAGGTCACCTCATGAATGGGTCCTTGGGCTTTGTATAAGACTTAAAACATTCAAAACTCTGGGGTGGACAAATTTTTTTTTTTCCAAACATATTTTTTCCTTGTCAAATGTGTATCATTCTTTTTTCAAAATTGAAGAGTATTTTAATAATGATTTTTTTTCTTAAAAAAGGAGTTGAATTTGGCGAAATTCATTTTTACAACACATTTGAATGCTTTTGGTTCAAATGTGTTTTCAGCCTTGAAAATTGTGAATTTTGAAGATGTGTATTTAACAAAAGATATTCATTTTTATTTGACAAAGTACATAGATGCATAATATATGTGATGTATGATCAAAGAGTAGGGGGGAAAATTTAAATCTTGAACATAATTGTAAATTGAATGTGAAAGATGCAAATTTTAAGTTAATAAACCAACACATGAATGCCACGTGTTACATGCAAGAGACATACTTTTATTTTGACACCTCTAGCTTTTAAATTTGTGAATGCATGCACCCAAAAAATAATAATGATACCACCATAATATTCAAATATCAAAATTTTCCCAATACCAATGTTCCATTGGTCTTCAAGTTTTCAAAAGGTTGGTATGCATAAAATATGATAATAATCCAAAATGGATTAAACCATATATATCAAGTTAAATTTAAGTAAGTGAGATTTCAATTGATCAATCTACATGTGCTAGATTGACTTGTGTGTTTCACAAAATCTTCAATAACAATATTCCTATGCAATCCAAGTTTCATTGACTCAATACCATTGCCACACTCAAAAGCTAAGACCAAAATAACATTGGCAATGATTCACAACTATTATGTATGTGTTTGAGACTTGGTAGTTAAACCAATCATCAATTGTCAACATACCAAACTATTATAAGTCACACATAATATGGCCTAATGGCAAAGTGAACCAAAAGTCACTTGGAAGGTCACAATGTTTCTAATCTTTACACCAACTACTTGTTTGCATTGATGTTGTGTAATTTTGGGTAAAAGCGTTTGGTTCTAGATTAAGCATATTTTCATTGTAATGTGAGAGCCTTTAAAGCTTTAGTTTTCCTTTTATTTCTTCCAAAAATTGACACTATTGATTTTGGTTCTTGGTCTACTTCCTTTTGTTGTTAATCTTTAGTTTGATGAATTCATAACTTACAAACCAACCTTCAATTTTGAGGTTGATTCCACTAGTGTACATGACAAATTTCCGAGATAATTGAAATGTAACAGTTTAAATAATAACTTTCTTGTACATAAGCAAAATGTTCAACCAAACTTACGAAAATGTTAAAATTTAGCATCAAACTCATAAGTTTAATTAATTCAACATCTGAAATATATATATATATAATGAATTTTTTTGGCTTATTTTACAAGGATGAAACAAAAAAATAGAATAATCAAGACTACATCAATTTAGATTTAAACATGTAACCATTGTCCAAAGTGTGTGAACCAAATGACAATTTATTTGTAATCCACATTGAATCCTTACTATGTTATTGTTTCAAGAACCTTGATACATGGAGAGAAGCTAGGAACAAATAGTATCCACTTGCAAATTATGATGCAATAGATTTTAGACTAAACAAAGTTCCAATGAAGTGAAATAACTCCTAATTGGTTTTTAATTAACAATTCAATTTATTCTAATATCTATGAATTTAGGTTGGAGTAAAGTGGAAAGCTTTTGTTATTGTCATTTTGTTACAAATAAGTTATGAATTATGACAATGTTATATATGCATAGAGTTGTTGTTTGTGATGTTAATTTTTTTATATGGGTTTGACTAATGTTTGGGAAAATATTGATCTCAATTTAAATTGATGACATGCAAGATGTTAATATGTAGTTTTGTAGTTTTTTGCTTTAATACTTGGTTGATATATTATTTTTCCATATAAGTCAATAAAAGGTGATCATACCTTCAAGAATTGGATGTATCATTATTAATTAATAGTTGAAACTTAATCAAATACATTTTTAAAAACATTTACTTGTATTAACATGTTGACTTCAAAAAATTTGATTAAATTTTGAGGTCATTGGGATCATTTTGTGTGTTTAATTAACAATAATACACCAAATTTTACTTAATTTCAATATCATTTCACATGGATGACAAAAAAACATTGAATATTACAATTAACCAAATTATTTTCAAATTATAAATTTATGATCTTAAACATTTGTAGGCACTTTAAAATGTGCCTTGGAACTAATTTTTGCAAGGTTAAGTTTAAGACATTAACAAGATAAGTAACTAGTATTTTTAAATAGTTCAAAAATTAATTAGTAACAAAAAGCTAAAGTTTTGGGATTTTAATTGAATTTTTAAAATCTTTGAAGTCCCTTTGTGTGATTATGTAACATTGATGCACCCTATTTTATTTGGTTTGCTTATTATTCTACAATTCACATGGCAAAAAAATGCTTTCACAACCAAAATCAAACTCCAAAATAAGCCAATATTTTATTTTTAAACTTTTAAAAAATTGCATATGTTGATGGTCCACCATGGGTCAAAACACAGAACAAGGAACCAAAAAGGGTGTTGGATGTTAAACATAATCAACCAAAATCAGATTTGTTTTTAATTACCATTTGAAACCATAATAATCATGGCAAATTATTATTTTTCCCTCATAAGAATGTCAAGGAATTTAGAGTAAAAATTCATTTGATCCAATTTTTAATTTTTGGTTTCAATTTAAAACATTTGAAAATGTACATTTATTGCATTAGATGGAGTCAATTTTGCAAAGGAATATCAAAAGTTCATATAATAAAATATTTTTCATTGAAAAAAAATATATGAAAAAAACATATTAGCCACACTCAAAGAACACTCAAAATTTTAAAAATGTGGAATTCTAAAACTTTAAAAATTCAATGAATGTTTCAAAATTACTTTAGAATTTCATAGCTTCAAAAAAAAATTACCATGTATAAATGAGTTATTATGTACATTATATATTAAGAAAAGTTATAGCTTAGAGTGTAATAAAACTAAAGAATGTGAAATTTTAATTTTTGGTGATGAATAAAATTTTGATCATTTTTCAAGATGAAACATTGAATTTGTAAGGAATATACAAATTTTTAAAAATTCATATTTATTCAATAATGACTAACAAAAAAAATTTGATGCATTGGAGAATATTTTAATATTTAAAAAAACTAGTTACAAACAAATTCATTCAAAAATTCATTTGCATAGAAAAGTTATTTTTGGAAAAAAAAGACTTGCAATCCTTTCCCAAAGTAATTCTTTTGGCTCCTAGTTACAAGTTTTGAACCCCATGTCATGCCAACATATTGTAACTACTTGCACAAGTCTACATTGGAAAGTATGTGGATATTTTATACAATCCCCCATGGCAAAAAACCATGAATAGTATTGGTTATGACATATCTTAGATTTGGGGAAAAGAAATAAAGAACCCAAACCTATATAATGACCAAGGTCACGAAAATGTTGAACTCATGATGGTAGAATGAAAGATTTCTTTTCTATCCCCAGGTATCAAAATTTTCTTGTGTTTGGCTTAAAGCATCTTCATTCAATCAACAATAGAATGCTTTGGACACAAATTTGGATGAAATACAACATTTAAAGTTAAAACAATAAAATTATATGTAAAGTGGTTCATGGGGCACCAAAACCACATGTTTAATGAACATTTTGTTTGAAATCACAAACATGGTAGTCTCAATCTACAAAGTCAAATAATGGGCCACTAAACTCAAATTTGCATCAATTTTAATGGTATGGCCAATTTCATCCCTTGTTTTATCCATGTGGGCTTTCTGTATTTTGTTTTGATGTTTGAACATTCTTCTTGTATGTTTAAACTTAGTGTAAAAGAAGAGTGACATGTGAAGTTAAAAATAAAAAAAGATAGAAAAAAGGAAACATAATGAGCTTGATTTGAGCATTAAAGAGGCACATTACATCATTTGAAAAAAGAAGTCGAAAGTGAGCATGAAAAATATTCATGTTTGGGAAAAGAAAACTTGAACAAAACCTAAAGGGTATTGGAGAACTCAAGAGAAAAAAAAATAGAAATGATGTTGCAAAGTTGGGAGAAAACATAAGATTTACCATGAGCATCAATTTTCAAGCACTTGGGAAGTACAAATCATAAGTTGGGTAGAGTGAAAGGTGTGAAAAGAGGAAAAAAACAAATAGAAATGTGATGGGTCAAACTCCTCTTAGACCTCTCTCAATGAATGTTGAATGTTTCATGCACTTAAGCTATATTGCAATAGAGTTTGATAGGAATTGGAACAAGTTGCAAGAGCAAGGTGAAGGAAAGAATAAAGTTGTAGTCTATCCCCTTGTTCTCAACATATTTTTGCATTCCTAGGTGAGGAAAGACATTTTTTCTTGACTCTTTTCATAGTCCAAGCAACAATGTTAATACAAAAAGGTATGTGGGAATATGTTGATATTTTCTATTCAATTATTGATGTGAAGATTTAACATTGTGGCAAATGTTTGTGCTTTCATGGTGGTCTATTTCAATTTTTTGTTGCAAGTAATGTGAGCTTGTTGAAACCCTAAGGACAACAATACTAGTAACCTCCTTCAAGTGAGTTGAATTACATCTTGTGATTAAATTGGAGTATCCAATTGTGCTTGATTGTTGTCCACTTGTAGCCCAAAACCTTATCCTTGCATCCACATTAAATATCAATAAATGCCCACCTTTTGATGTTTCTACCAAATGCAATTGTAAGGTCACAACATATTTTGCTAATACACTTGTTTATAGCACCTATATATGTTTTGGCATTTTCATCAAGTGGGAAGGATTAGTTTACTATGGTGGGTGAAGGTGTTACATGGAATACTTTGAATTTGTCAAATTCAACCATCATTTGTAGCTATAGATGATAACTCCCCATCCAGTTCATCAATGTTCTTTTCAAAAATGTTTTGAATTTGAATAGAATGCTTACAACAATGTTTGTTCATCTCCAACATAAATGAACCATTTGATTCATACAATTGAAGATTTTATGCCCCTTATTTTGACTTGATATGAAATGCATTATAAAATTTTGAAGTGTGGATGACATGAACTAATTTTAATCAATAGGATGTCTTTTTGAAATTGTGTAAGGTGGTTGCAAGCTATGGCTCATTTTTGGTAGATACACCATTCGTTAAACATCCATACAATAATGATAAACTAATAGTTTAATTTGATATCATTAATTAAATGGGGAGTTAGGTGGTGGTTAATGAATTTTTAAAGTTCATATTTTAAGAATCACCTCAAACAAATCTTTAATTTATAGATGTTTTAAAAAAATCATCCAAAATTGATTATGATATGGACTTATGAAAATATGGCCCATTTTAAGTCATTCAAAAGTCCATAATTTTTTTTTGTCAAGGTTTGTCTAACAACTTTTTTAATCTATGTTCCTTTATTTCAATATATCATGTATCGAGTCCCTATAAAATATCCCAAATAAAAAACCATACACAAAAATGCATGAATATATAAAGAGACACAAATAAAACATCAATCTATATTTTTCAACTTCAAAAGTTCATTCCTATACATTTGGTCCATATATGTTGCAATTTTTTTATATAGTTTTTTTATTCAAGTTGATAATTTAAATCTAACAACAAATTTGGCATATTGTTGATTTTATGACATGTTAATAGTATGTAAATGCATGAAAATTTGCAAAAAAAAAACATTGTGATGCAAAAAGTGAATCATCTGACCTTGCAATCACCCTATATACAATTTTGAACCATGATGGCATGGGAAAAACTTTTGATTTGTTTGGTTTGAATGGTCCTCATCTAAATTATCATGGTTCTTGTGTATGTGGTTATTTATTTGATTTAATTTAATTTTCTATTACTTATCTCTTTTTATCATTAAACCTTTTTTGTCCCACTTTTTATTTTTGTCATCAATTTTTTTTCAATGTCATCAAACCCCTTAGACCTTTCTCCATGCAATTAGACTTCTCTTAATGTGACCATTCCTCATTTTTTTACCTTTTTTGTAATTTGCAAATGTGGGAGATGGTTTTTTGAGCCTAATCAAAAGGTACAAAATATAACCCACTTATTAATGGCCACTTGCACAATTGGAATTTGGATTTGTTCTAACCATGTATTTCCAATTTTAGGGTCCATTTGGGAGTAGCTTTAAAACCTACCCAAACAAATGCCAATGTTTTTATACTTCTTTTGTGATCTATACATGTGAGATGGTTTCTAGTGTTTATTATGGAAGAATGAAGTATAACCCACTTGCATTCGGCCTTTTGTGGTTGAGATTTGGGTTTGTCCTAACCATTTTTGAATTTTAAAGTCCATTTTTCAACCACCCAAAGGCCATTTTTATACCTCTTTTGTGATATGCAAATGTGGATGATGCTTTCTAGTGTCTATTATGGAAGTATGAAGTATAAGCAACTTGCATGTGCCCCTTTGTGGTTGAGATTTGGGTCTAATATGACAATTTTCCAATTTTAGGGTCCCTTTGGGAACATGTTTTCAAATACCCAAATGGAGGTGATTTTCATACCTCTTTTGTGATATGTAAATGTCTGAGATTATTTTTAATGTTAGGGGTGCATAAAATATAACCCACTTGCATTTGAACCTATGTGGTTGAGATTTGTGTATAAACCATTTGCCAATTATAGGGTCCATTTGGGAGTGGGTCTTCAAGTCTACATTTCTCAACATAGATTTATAGATGTGGGAGATAGTTTTAAATAAAGTTTATTAGAGATGTGAAAAGTGTAACCCACTTTCATTTGAACCTATGTGATTGAGATTTGAGTCTATTGTAAACATTTTATAGGTTACATTCCATTTGGGATAGGGATTTTAGAATTTCCAAATCCTCAAACAAAGGCCATTTCTAGACCTCAAAACATATTTGCAAATGTGGGCAATGGTTCAAATAGGGTGTAGGATGTGAAAATGTAACCCATTTTCATTCAAGCCTTCATAATTGAAATTTGGGTCTATTTTGATCAATATTGTACTTGGGCTTATTCACGGTTGCAGTTTTCTTTAAAAGAAAAAGAATTCCAAGGCTTTTGTTGGGCTACTTTTTGCAAATAACATATTTGAAACAGATTTAAATGGGAGAAATTGAATAGTCCAATTTAAAATAATTCATGTGATAGTGGTGAGTTTTCACAACCATACATAATTGTGTATCAATATTTTGGTTTACAGCTAGAAAGACAAAAAATCCCAAAAAAATCCCAAATGAGTTTCAATGGACAACTAAACATGTTTTTTGTCAAGATTATTGCACATGTGACTTGCTCCTAAAGTTAGACATTTTGAACCTATTGAACATAATTGTTTATCACATGGTAAGAAAAATGAATCTTTTGCCTTGTAGCCCTTTCTTTCAAAATTTCAAAACTTTGAAATTTTGTATGATTTGGTTTTTCATCAAGTTCATCTAATGAACATGTATTTTCATAAAAAGGGGTATGCTTTTTGTTATATCAAAAGTTTGAAATCAATTGTATGATTTTATGCATTCCTTTTGATTGCTTAAAAAAGAAAGTAGTTTAAACACTTGATATAGTTAGTTTATAGGACTCAAAATAACATTTACATAGTATCCAAATTATTTAAAATTTTTTTTATTAATTTAAAAAGACATCATTTTTTCTTTTGGCATGCAACAATCTACTAAAACTATAATAATGTAAGATAAACAAAAATCCAAAGTTGTCATTTGTAGTCCTTTAAATATAGATCATTTTTTTTGGGTACCCTAGTCATGAATACACCCACCTAGAGTCCACTTTCATCAATATTGTACCTAAAGTTCACTTGGGCGTGGGATTCTAGAGTTTTCAAACATAAGTTTTTTTCACATCTTTTGTGATCTACAATTATATATGGTTGGTAGGATCTATTAGGGAGAAATATAAACCTTTTGCATTTTGGGAAGGACAAAACTGAAATTCACCTTTGATAGGATCATTTATGACAAATAAAAGCTTGTAAATATTATTTTGGGTTTGTAATGAATTAAGTAGGAATTTCATTAATCCATTTGTTCATTATTGTGTAGGATAGAGGAGTCCCATATGACTATAGATGAGTTTATGGTAAAATGTAAAATTGAAAATATCAAATAATTGTTACAAAATAATAATCAAGCAAAAAGAAAAAATACCATTTAGGTAAAAAAATCAACACCAAATGGTGCAATCTCTACATTTTGGCACCATGGCAATTGCATTCAATGACCCCCCCCCCACCCCCCATGCTCATCCCAAAGTATTAGTGTCCATAATTCCTTAAAGTGATAAAATTGGAAAGAAGGAAAAATTAGGAGCAAACTCCTTAATTCCATAGCTTGGGGGGTTAGAAGGGCATGTGAGAACACTAGGATGGGACTACAATGAAATGATAAATTTATGTCACTTCATTAGTAGAAGATAAACAATGTTAATGAAAATGGAACCAAATTGAGTCATTGACTTGGTTTATATTCACATAGATTCAAATTGTTCGTATTTAGGAGAAGGCACCACCTTCTTCTCTATAGTATATTATAGACTTGTCCATGAAAGTTACATTAAACAAGTAAAATTCTTGGGAGTCCCAAAATGAACCCTTGAAATGAGGTCCATTTTAACCCTTCTTAAATACGTATAAATTCAAGCAATGCAAACCCATTATCTTGTAGCTTTCACTGAGATCGTTGTAACACTATATTACAAGTTCCAATCGAAGGTCATCTAACCCATTATTAAAGATTTTAATGGTCAAATTTCTTATGGCCATAACTTGAATTTAAGATCCAAATGGAAGATGTGAACCCATTTTCAAGACTTTTATAATGGTATAACTAATACCCAATTTGAACAAAGTTTAATATCCTCTTTTTTGGCCTAAATATTCAAAACATTTTGGGGCTTTAATTCCTAAATAGATTTCCATTTGAAAATGTTTGGGATTCACCTCCTTTATGCATTCCCACAAAACTTGTGGAAATGTGGACGTGTTTTGGGACACTCTTTTGACCCACATCCTCTTTCATGCCCCCAACCTAGGTTGCAAGCCCAAGAATTGGAATTAAGGTCATTACATACAATTGAACCATTTTGGAATTTTAAACTAATTAAAATTGAAAGAAAGTTACTCAAATTATTCCTATTCAATCAATTTTCACCACTTTCCTAAAGCAATAGTTTGATTCACAATCTATCAAAGGCACATTTGCAAACTGTTACATGACACTTTGAAGGACTTGAATGCATGCACCTCAAATAAAGATAATAGTGAAAACACAATCTTGCAAAGTGAAAGGGTCTTGGTCCATTTTTAAACTGCATATGGGCATACTTTACCCAATGTATTGAAAAGGATTCAAAACATGTTTATGGTGAGATTCCATTTGTTATTTCATTTTTTAGCTCAAGCTTTATTTGACCTATATGTAGTTAGTGTCCATCCTAGGTCTTTAATATAGGATGCAACTTGGCTTCTATTACCCCAAAAAAAAACTATCACAAAATTGGAGATGCAACAACAATCCAAGAACATCACATCCATGGTAGGGCATATGAAAGCCAATTCTAAAAAATGACAATCATTTCTAACTATGAAACTAGACATCTACATTGAAAAGAATAACATATTTGTTGTGCGGCATGATTTGAGGGTTGAGAAGAAAAACGAGGCAAAGATTAACAACCTTCAGGGAACTAGGGATTTGGTGTGGTAAAGGAGTAGAGTTCAAGGAGAGTGAAAACACTTCTAAAACTATAATTGAAAGTTTCCATTTTAGCCATGGTTAGTTGATTCCACCACATGTTATCTAATGTGTTCAATTGTGAAGTCCATGTATCTTTTATGTAGGAAATTAATGAGAAGAATTGTAGTTTTGAATAGAACATTACATTATATTATTTCCCACTCCATTTTGATTATGTATGATTCATGCATATTGTTGTATGTTTTGATTGCAAGTTAATTGGCATTAAGAATTGATTCACACTTACCAAGCCTTCGCGTGATGGAGATTTCTTCCCCCATATATCTTGGGTTACCTAATTATAGGTATTTAAAGTAGTAATTTGTTTGAACAAACTACTTGCGCTAATTTATGTAAAGCTTATATTGTCATAGCAAGTTAACATCATGAAAAATTTATAAACAACTAGTATTTGAATAGATGAAGAGTCCAAGTGATCAACAACCACAATGTTATTCATGGAATAGATTTCCTTCTTGCCACTAAACCATGTCATTTGGGCCTTAATATTTTAGGGTTTGCAAATCTTGATTAGGTTGTTGTCAATTAACCCAGTTGAACCTTGAAACTCCTTAAATTCTCTAGTTAAAGATCCCTTCTTATAAATTGTGGACTAATGGATCTCATTAATTAATGCATGATTAATGCAAGACATAATAAAAATTACATAATTGCATATGCTACAATTTGCAAAATTTGACATGAATGCATGAGACATGGTCATATTATCATGCTTCATGTACAAAATGAAGTTGAGAAGACATTGCTCAAAGTTCAACTTTGATGAACGCCCAACTAGAATGTGAGCTTCACATGTAGATCTCATGTTGGTCATGATTATGGGGACCACAAACAATTTTAACTCAAACTCCTCCAAAGTATAGTTGGTCAAGGTTTCAAACAAGTTGGAATTGCTCACTTTGTACCCAACACATCTTAAACACCAATCTCAGGATCCACAAAGGTTTTAGCACTCTCCTCCATTCCTCTTACATTAATGGAAAAAACTCAAGAAAATTAGCAGCAATTAATATGGGTTCAAAACAAATATGTCATTGGTCTACCATATCCATCTCATCAAACAACTCTTCATTAGAATTCAAGGGTGAACTAAAGCTCTCATTTGAAGAAGAGGTGTTTGAGAAGAATTTTGTGAAAATTAGAAAAAAAAAATCTTTGAAAGTGGAGGCTCCTCTTCTAGACCTCCCACATGCCAAAAATATTTTTGAAATGATTTTCCCACCTACACCACAACACTACCCAAAAGACTTAAATATGACATTACACTCTTAAATGTAGCCCTAAACTCCAAGCCCCAAAAATAACAACAAACCCCTAAAACAAGTAGAACTATTTGTAGATGTGATGAACAATGGGAGAGGTCCAAATGGAGGGTGTGGGTGGAGATGCTTTTGAACATGTACTAGACCTTTTGTAAGAGTGGCCTCCTCTACACCCCAATGCCTCAAGTTCTCTCTCTCTCTCTTAAGTTCAATCAGCAATTCATGTTCCCTTTTCTTGTGTATGGTATATGACATTGTGGTGCAGCATCATGTGTAGAGCTCTGTGATATGAACAATATGATATTGTCCAGAAAGCTGCCCTTCCAGTGCTCACCAAGCCATCTATAGTACAGCAGCAGCTCATGTTCCCTATGTTTGCATCTGTTCTGAAGGCTGCTGCTCTGAACTTCCTGACCCAAATTACTTTTGCATGGAACACTACCCACCCATTCAAAATCACCTCAGTCTCCCATAACACTCCTTAGAAACCTGTGATCATCCAGGAGTCATATGCAATCTTGGTTCTACAAGTCTCAGCTTGTGTGTGCACATCCAGCAAGCATGTGTCACATGGTTTGTCAGGGCAGCACATATGAAGAGCAGGAGTTGGTTGCTGAATTCTGAGAATTGGTTTACAAAATGTGGGTGAGGACAGAAGCAGCAAAAGCCAGGGTGGGTGAATTGCACCAAATGCAACTTAGGCTTGAAAGGATGTGAAGCCTGTGAGGAAAAATTCACATTAGACATTGGAGAAAAGGACAAATTGCAAAGTTTGATTGGAATCCACTCATAGATTGCATACATGGATGTAATAGAGTGATAAGATTCTGATCAAACAATTGACGCTTATGGGTTTAGGGTTTGATGCTCATGGACTGGTGGTACACATCTCCAGCTACCAGATAAAGTGCAATACTCTTCTTGATTTGACAAACTTTCCAATGTCCACTAGACATTTCAAAAGCTCTCAACTGCATAGAGTTGGAGCCTCTGATTGGATGACAAATCTCCAGAGAGGAACCCATATATTATGCAATGCACCTTTTCTGGCATCCAAATAGATCCATTTTAACTATGCCCTGATGAGTTGAGAAGTTGTAGGCTACTTTAGGTTTAGCATACTCAAGGGATTTACTTGCTGTTGAGGAATAAGGAGCAGCACACCTCTGTCCATCTACCATGAACATTTCTGTAAGATTTTTTCCCAGTTTGGTGGCAATTTCAATGGCTGGAAGCAAGGTGCAGAACAATGCAAGATACTGGCATTGAAAGAGGAGATTCCCCTCTACATTGTTTAGAGGGATCTGGTCGAATAAGTGCCAAGTTATCCCATCTAATGCATGCAGTTCAGGTCTTCAAATACCCTAGTCTATTAGATCTGGCACAAAGTAGAGACAGATTGAAGCCTCAGACACTGAAGCAGAATGCCAAAATCAACCACCAGTCAGCAAATTATAGATCCTGGAGTGCCTGAATCTATGAAGCAAAATGGAAGAGGGTACATTTATACAAAGTAGCCATCAGGTTCAGCAATGCCCATGCTCTCTATTGTACAAAGAAAACGCCAGTGCTTCACAGGCATCAGACATACAACTACAGAACTTACTGGAGGCATTATCAGAGCCAGGCCTTGCTGGAGCACTTGACAGAATCATTCTGGCAGTTTGAGGAGGTGTTGAAAAAGACTACAGAGGCCAGCAAATAGTTCTCAATTTACACCCAAAAGTTTGCTATCAAAGTGGAAACCCTCTCCCCTGCCACCATAACCATCACCCAGAACCTCAAGGAGGACTAGACACATTTGGCAAGCTAGCAGCACTCACCCATGGAAACAGAATAAGCAAGAAAGTTGACAGGAGACCTCTTAAAATGACATGTATACTTGGCCAATGTTTCACTGATTTGTCATTTGGCTACTTCGGCACTCAACCATACATGTCATGAAAAGTATGAACACCTCACCCACTTCCATCCGGAGTAGCACAAGCAAATGACCATGTCCAGATTCACCAGCCCCAAATTCCTTAGCCATAACTGCAGATTCCAGAATCAAGCAATCAATGTCTGAAGAGTAAGAGTTCTCCAATTCCGTTTCGCCATGTATTTCATCATCGTTGCAACCATTCCCTCCACCCAAAGAAGTGATCAGAAAAATCCAAAATTTGTTGGAGTACTGGACATTTCCACACCATCCATGAGCTGTGACTTGCAGTTCTTCCATGCATCATGAACTCCCTCTTGAAGAACTTTTGACAGGAACTGAGAACACCATTTGTAGTGTACAGTAAGGGTTGAACCAGGATTCCAGCTACATGGCACCCTAAGTTTTCAGAGGGAAGTTGTGTAGGAACCTTCAGAGAACTAAAGGTCTCACAGGGAAGTGGTGCAGGAGAGAACCTACGTCATCCACATCCACCACAAGAAAATACTGAAGCACCCTGCTGGAGAATTGCTGCCTACATGAAGAAACATAGAGACCTACTTGGGGGACTGCCAAGTTGAAGATCTTAATGGTGGCAAACCAAATATTAGCTAGATGCTACAAAACCCTGTGAAATCTTAGACAGGAGAGACAGATTCAAAGACTTGGGAAGGATGATTCTCGAGCCATCATCTTGGCAATAGATTGTTGATATTGTACAGCCAGCTGGGATGAGTTCAGTTGGGGTTTGTCGATTGCAGCTGCAACCCTCTTTTTATGAAATGATGCCATCACCTCAGTAGAGACACTGCCAAAGGTTGGCAGACTCCGTTCAGCACACTCTGATTTCTTTCCTATAGCCAACACCTCCTTCTCCAGATGAGAGCAGTAGCTTTCAAACACACTAATTGTCACTGATAACCGAAAGTCCAGACGAAACAAAAACTCCAGCTCCAGTCGATTTAATTCAACCACGCTCACCCCTCCTACCCTTGCAAAAAATGCATTGTTGAAATGCCTGCAGGCCACCCACCAGCCAAAAAAAGTCAGGATCACCATGGTGACCCTTTAAAAGGTGAAAGATGTGTTCCTTAGAAACACAGGAATGGTCCATACTATACCATATCCAACACCAAAAAGATTGAGTGATAAGACACACTCTGGGATCCTTCATTCACATGTGCACTTTTAGGTGCACACAAGAAAGATCTGCATGTGTAAAAAAAAACCTATAAAGTATGGCCTGAGGGGCTGCAGCCATGAGAAGCTAGCTCCTTGAGAAATGAAAACCTCTAAAATAGGCACTTGACAACATAGCAGCTGTTTTTAGGTCCAAACCAAGACAATACAAGAAAAGGAACAGTGCATCCTGAGCACAATGAAGGGTAAAACATGTTGTGCATATTAGCCACTATGCTATGAGTTTTGTAACACAGAAAGCATAGGCAAAGAGTACAGTTATGAGCAATTGGACTTAAGTCAAAGACATTTCCAGCCCACAAACCCTATGAGTTTTGAAAACACAGAAAGCATAGGTACACAAAGAGCGCAGATATGAGCAATTGGACTTACATCCAACAATATTCCCACTTCACAAACCCTATGAGTTTTGAAAACACAGAAAGCATAGGTACACAAAGAGGAGAAAAATGACCATTTGGACTTAAATGCACTGCAATTCCTGCACAAACAAATCCCATGCTATACAAACGTACTGTTGTTCCCCAACATTGTAACTGGATGATTGACCTAATTGTGTGTGTGTTCTTGATGATTTGCAGCAATTGTCAGCTGAAGACTAACAGCCAGAGTCATGAGGATTTGAGAACATATGATTCAAATTTACCATCAGGTGCCTAAACATTTTCTCCAAGAGCTGGCACAGCAACAAAGCATGCTCTAGCACCAAAAAGATGCATCCATATCCTCCAATGGCTGCAATTTCATGATAAGCTAGTACCAGACCACAATTGCAAAAGGCAAAGAACCCTAAACTATCAGCAAACCTAACAGAAAACATTTGGTTCCAACAGCCAAAGATTGTTTCAACCGAATGCCATGCCACAGAGAGAGAGAGAGAGAGAGAGAGAGAGAGAGAGAGAGAAATTCAAGACTCCATCCA
>Ga0209208_10005950_pt1 | contig 16898 bp, 9 predicted proteins | sample S1TSphfallax_3_FD_187694 | JGI IMG/M metagenome (GOLD analysis project Ga0209208, IMG submission 187694) | Host-associated microbial communities from peat moss isolated from Minnesota, USA - S1T2_Fd - Sphagnum fallax MG (SPAdes) (version 2) | ecosystem: Host-associated > Plants > Peat moss >...
TCTTTGAGAGCGCTAGGCCAATACCGCTAGAGGCACCTGTGATGAGGACATGCTTCCCTGCAAATGACGCTATGAAGTACGGCTTCTTTCTTCTCCTGAGAATTAGAAATGAGACACCAAGTGTTACAACCAATAAAGCTAAGATCATACTGTAAGATCTCTCTCTCTCTCGCTCTCTCTCTCACACACACACACAAAATCCGATAACACCCAAAAATAAATAAAAAAACAAAAACAAACAAAAACCCAAAACCCAAAAACAAAGAACTAGAGCAACTAGACTCAAGTACTTCCGTGAAACCAAAAATCCAACAACAAAGCTCTTGTTGACACACAACACTCCTACAAAATCTTCGCAAAACCGACGATAAGACACAGCATTCAACTATCAATATGACCAATTCTATGAATTACCCCCAAGAAAAAGATCAGTCAGAATACAACGATGCATCCCCCATGCCCCCCCAAAACCCAAAACTGCGAAAAAGAAAAAGAAAAAACCAAAACAGAAACAAAAACCGATATAGAACCAAAGAACACAACAACAGTCTCGTCCCTCAGAAGCAAGCTGCACAAATCTACCGCGACTTCCAGCACAACTCCAGTGCACTCCAGACACTAGATTTAAGAAGAAGAAGAAGTTGGAAACTAGTGTTCAGACGAAACTTGTGATCAGACCAGCTAGCAACTGAGGTAGTAGTTGTACTCAAATCCCAGGAAAAGAAATTGCTCTTGTGGTGCCACCGAATTGCAACAAACCGGATGATGAGCAGCAACAACAACAGTACTACCATCTAGGGCGGAGGCCCCAAGAGAAAAACCAATCAACAAAATTCCAAAAAGAAAGCCCCAAGAAAAGTACGTATCTACCTACTTACCAACCTACCTGACCTTGACTCAGGTAAGTAAGTACTTACCCAATAAAAGCCCTTATGCAAAGGAGGTCATAAGTTCTAACCTACCTAGTCGCACTCGCCCATTTAATTGAGCCCTTGCATATATTAGCTTACTTGCCATTATGGCCCCCCTTCTATATATAGTTCTTAATTAATATACCCTACTCACTTTACTTTCACCAGTTGTAGGTGTCTATTAGGGGGATCTTATCATTTGCTAGTGTAATGCAATCTAAGAAATTTGCTACAAGGCATTTAACTTCAAAGGATACGTGCACTTCACTTGTGAAGTAAGATTTGCTCCAGAAACTACCCTTCATATCAGTGTTTCTTTTTAAGACTTTATGTTTTTAAGCCAAAGTGTGGGTATCATCCATTGGAAGATGTAGAAAAAGTGGCAGTCATCCCTATGGAGAAATAGCCAAATCTGGCTATGAACTGAATATGAAGTTTAAAATATTTAATTATCCTACTATATTTTTGTTACATATTGAAAGACAAGTATAGAATTCTGGAAATTTTCACTTTTTTTTGCCCCTCATTTTTGGTGATTGAAAGCCTCCAAAATCACATAATTTTCAAATTCTTAATTTCTTTTTTTAGTGAAATTTTTGTCAATAGAATAAACATTGTTTCACTTTAAAAGATTGACCAGGAAATTGCCCTTCACAATTTGAAGAGTATTTTAAAGTTTTTACTTACACAAAAACAAAAATATATATGATCACAAAATAAATAAACCCCTAAATAATTTGGAATGAAAAGTTTTCTTTATGTGAGTCCTATGTTGTTTTGAAGTTGGATGGGTCCCGAAAATTTGGGGTGTGACGTTCCTAATGGTATTACCCAAGGGTAAGTTGTCCTCATAATATTTTGTATAAATCCTTATTTTGTGACCCTTATTTTTTTAACCTTGCATAAAAGAATGGTGGAATAAATGTGTAATACTTTGTGCAAATCCTTATTGTGTGACCTTCATTTTCTAGCCTACATAAAGGGAGACCTATATATATATATAAACAAGGATGGAAATTCATCCACAAAAAATACAAGGCATGTTGATGCAAATGTAAACACACGAAAGGAAAATTAGGACCATCAAAATAATAGTAATGAAGTGGTAGATGTAATGTTAAAAAGGCATCCTATGCCACAAATCAACTAGTGATGGAAATGCATTAGCTAGTACGTGTGGAAGAGATGAAGTATTCTGACTAAGCATCGCAGCCCGTTGAAGAATTGCAATGGCTTGCACACATTGTAAAGCTATTAACACTTGTTGCCTATAATGAAATATAAACATTGAAGGTACCAAGGAGGTTTGATGACGGTGAGCTATATATGCATGTACACAAGAAGCTAAAAATGAATCAAAATGAGGATGTTAACAACTATAGGTCTTTATGGCAAAAGGAATGATATCATCTCCTAACGTTCATTCTATGTAGGATTGCATCTTGTTTTGAATGGCAACTATCGTTACATGTGATGTCATCATCGAAGCACATTGCACCAAATCTATACGAGTCAAATCAACAATGACAATATCCGCCAAGTTTGAAAATTATCTTTGGTGATGATAATATCCACTTATTTTCATGTGTGGTGGGGGAAAATGTGAGAAGCCTCTCTCTGTATGTGAGCTCCAATCTCTAGTGCGATAGCTACAATGGTATCTCAAAGTGTATCATGGGCTACAATGCACTCACTCCCGCATGGGCAATATAACAAATGGATACCCAAATCATCAATGGTATGACCACACTGGCATCACTAAAGATGCAAAACTACAAGATGTGGTATATTGAAACAAATATGGAATGTTGTAAGAAAATGGGTAGAGGATAAATGGAATGAAAGGTAAAAACACAAGTAAGGTGGGATGTTGCAATAAAATAGAAAGCACAAAGATGAGTTAGTGCAAACAACACTCCCCCCAAAGATCCCCTTGTCATATACCAAACTTGGATGAAATGATAGTGAAGTCCTTATGCTTAGAAGCCTTCGAAAAATATTGTGGAGATGGACATGTATAAAATCAACAAACAAATGGGAAAAGTTGATCCAAGGTGCTGGTAGAAGACCACAACTATTGAAAAATGGTTGCTCAAAATATTGAATTAAACATGTTTCAAATAAATGCACAATTGAATAAAAGTGTAATACTTTGTACAAATGCTTATTGTGTGACCTTCATTTTCAACCTTGTTGGCACAATGGAATAAAAGTGAGTATTTTGTACAAATCCTTATTTCATGACCTTCATTTTTTAGCCTTCTTGCCTTTATTGTTCCTTTGAAATTATTGGGGCCAATTATTTCTCAAGACCATTTGATAGTGATCCTAGTTAGAAACCTACATTTGGACTTTGTCTATGTACATTACGTATTATGGAATTAATTTGGTGAGGGGTGTAAGCAAAATAAAGTGAACACGAAAATATTTGTTTATCACTTTATGTGTGTGATGCATATAAAAACATGCAACTAACATCAAAATGAATGGAAGTATAGTTCTAAAATCATCATGGATTTCAATTGAACTTATGAGAATCTACTTACAGAAAACTAAAAATAAAAAGTACATCAAAAGTATATTCATTTGAAAAGAAGAAAAAATTGGAGCTGTGGGTACTTTAAACATAGAATATTGACTTGAATATGTGTTTACTAAGCTAGGATTTAAAGATCATTATATTTTTAATTTTAAGATTTTAAAAAATCAAAAATTATTTTTTGGCACCTACTTTCTCCTTACTTTACATGTATTTTACATCAACCCACACTACAAAACTAATTGAAACAAGTAGGTAAAATATGTATTAAAATAAGTTGGAAATTGAAATTGAATGCAAAATAATGAAGAACTATCTACTTTTGGTTATTCAAATCAAAACATTCAATGTGCAATTATTTTTATGATGGTTTTTCATGCTACTTTCAATTGATTGTATTGCTAATAGACAAGGTGAATTTGGGTTACAATTTCTCTTGCTTTGACATTAAGGCCTAGTGGTTTTTTAGGAATTTTTTGGGTAGTTAAAATGGTAATCATCCATTGGAAGATGTAAAAAATTGGTCATCCCTAAGAGAGTTTCTCAAATTTGGCAAAAAACCATAATAAAATACAAATCTTTAATCATTGTTTTATATGTTTAACAACATAATGAAAATTGCATATATGAATTTGGTAATTTTTTCCTCACTTCTAGTGCCTGAAAACATCTAAAATCATTTTTTTTTTAAATTTAAGTTTTAATATCACTGATGAAAAATTAAAATAAGGTTATTAAAACTTGATCCACCAAGGAGTATGTCATGTCTAGTAAGGAAAGGTATTGTTTTATCACATGGTAACATGTTCAACCAAAGTCCCTTTTAAAGTGTGATTAATGTTTCCCCATTTTTTATTCACATTGCAATTGGAATTTGCAAAACCAAAATTGGTGGAAGCAAATGATTATTTATATCACACTACTTTTTTTAAAACAATAAAGACACCAAAACCAATTGCAAGTACTAGGACATGACCATCTAAGGGTAAGCTTAAGATTGCCCTATGCAAAGGTTGTTGATTCCGTAGGGAGATGTTAATTACACCTTTAATGAATATTGTTCATGCTTGTCTTTTTGCACCCTATGTGGTTTTCCTTGTTTTGCTAGGTAGGATCCCCCCCCCCCTTTGTATCCCAGACCAATTTCAAACCCACAACCTTTCAAAAAAATAACAAAGATATTTACCATTAGCTTATTCTTGAATAGAAAGTAAAATCAAAGCGTTGTTATATTTTCCTCAATTAAGCCAATGTTAACAAACTTTACAACAAAACCACATGGCTTTGCACAAGGTGTTGCATTCACAATTGAACATAATTCATTATGGAATATTTAACACCTTTTTGCATGACTCACAAACTAAACAAAATGCACAACAAGACCCCTTTTCAAACCTACCATTAAAACATATTACATTCCAAAAAAGTAGGGGAAGGAAAAGACATCCTTAGGAAAGGCCAAAGTGAATGAACACTCAATTGTCCACCATGTCGGATGGATGGAATGTCAATGTAGGAAACACGTTTCCATTGTATTTCATTATGAGAAATTGCATCCATCAAAACCACATTACCTTGCAACTAAAACTCAAAAAATAACTCATATACAACTATTATGCAATTATCCCTTGGTATTACAACAATTGTACAACTATTCCCTTACAAATATGGTGTATTAATAAATAAATTACCACATCAAAAAATCAATCAGTTGTATTATAGTTGCAAACTTGAATTGATAATGAATCTTCTATATGATAATTTATACACATTTATATACATATGTAATCAACCATTTTTGATTTTTTTAGGAGTTACATTGTAATTGCATGTGGCAATTATTTTAAAATTGTTGTAAATGTTTCATTAAAGCAACAAGTATGTTACAACTAATGTACAATGTACATAGATTGTGATCATGCCACATGTTCAATTTTCACACTCATTATAAAATACATTTGTAATTAGTTTTTTATTATGATTTTCATTGATATAATTAGTATGGCCATTAATGTGCCACTATTAAAATATTATTGTTCAACTATGTTATGACTATAATACAATTGTTTATAACTTAATAAAGTAATATATTCATATGTAATGTTTTGTAAATAATTATTGTTTTCAGTACTTTTACTATTAATATGAATAAATAAGTGTAATTCAAATAATTAATTTTATATGAACCAAAAAAAATTATTAATTATATATTAATAAGATAAATATTTATCCAAATTGGAAATATTTCATAATGAATTATATCAATCATTTAAGATATTTAAGAATTCATGTTTGAGCTCTTTTTTTATGAGTACCTTACGTAGTCATGTGGATGCATCATCAAAAGTCTTTAGTTGGTCCATGAAGTTTACATTTCAACCTTGAACAAGATTTGTCCAAGGTCTAATGTGAACTCAATATAATTTTATTACATCATTACCCCTTGTTTGATTTGGTTTTAAATTTTCACCAAAGCTTTTTGAATGTGTAAAATTTGAATTTAACAATTGAATATTTAATCACATTCTTGAATATGAAGTAAATTGCACCAATTTTTAATTAATGTTATGGCCAAAAGAAGGGTCAAGAGTCAAATTGCCAATTTGACTCCCGATCAATAAACGTCCAAAATCGCCCTGATTTCCTTGTGTGCATGTGGCTTGCCACATATCGTTGGAAAGATTTGAACGAGGGCTACAACTTTTCTTTGAACATCACCTTAATCGAAGGTTTGCACACAAAGTTATGGGCTTCCAAAATTACAAAAGTCTCAATTTAGGGAATTTCGAGATTCCAATTTGGGAGTCCTAGGACAAAATGACATTTGGGTGCTGGTCCCATGGCCAAGCATTGAAAATACTATGAGGGGGAAGGTGTTGGCTTCCCCCAAGTCCAGGCTATGGTGAGTCTTGTGAGTCTGTGTTTGTTCATGGCTCACCGTGCACCAAAAGTGTTCTTGCTACGCATTAACCAACTTGTTGTTTGGTTTGTGTAGGTTCATGTGAGTAATTGACTTGCTTGTCACTATTCCTAATCCCTATTTCGGAGCTCTAGCATGCCTCTCTACCCCTAAAGTGCTATAAACCAAGGAACATACCCCAACCCCTCATTTTTTCATTGTGTTCACCTAGGACTCACATTTGAACCTATTAAGGAGCTTGGGAGTGCGTCATGTTGCCACCACTCCCACATTCCTTTTGTATATTTTCAAGCAATCACATATGTGTAACAAAAAATAAAAATATAAAATTAGTTTTTGTGAATTAGATTTTGTGAGTTTTTTTATTCATTTTTTTCCCTCATAATCAGTTTTTTGATAATCAATTTAATTAATTGATATTTTCAATTATATGAAAACCAAGACGGGGAACTGGTGAAATATGAAAAATAAAACTTTTATACTCTCTGTTGATCCTTAAATATTCTTTTTTAATAAAAAAAATTGTGTAACTTTTTCAAACCCTTGTCAAAACCAAAGCCAACAATATTGAAAAAAAATAAAATGAAAACTGCCCAACACTAATATCCACATGGGTGTTACTGTGGCCTTAACCAAGGACTTGATTTGGTCCTAGGTGGATTAAGCCTTATAAGGGTGATTCTATGGTACATAATTCACTGAGCCAGAGTCTAAATGTAGGAGTCTAGTGATAGAATCAGGTCAAGTCACATGTAAACTACTTAATCATTATTTTTTGGAATATAGTGATGGAGTAACGTTCACATGGGAGATAACAATAATTATTAGATTACTCAATTTGAGAGATTCCATAGTTTTTCATTGATTCCTCCCTGACCGCTTAGATCTTAGCACTTCAATTTAAATTTTTCTTTTCAAACGAATGGAAATCCAATATAGAAAGGACCAGAACAACAGAAAAAAAAAAGTCAGGCAAAGAATCAACCCTAGCCATAAAGAACCAAACATTACCAAATAACCTTAAGGTAGAACAATCCATGAGCAAGCATTTAGGGTAGGCCATATCCAAGGGGAAGCCTCCATTGTTTTTGGTGTGGAAACAAATCTTGAACCCTTTCTATTGGCATATCTGACGCATTAAAAATTGTCAAAAAGAAATTATAATTGAAAAATATATACCCCCCCTAATAGAGAGGGTCAAGAACACAAAAAAACAAACCATTGAATATACAAAACTGGTTCCCGATCACCAAAAAAATTCCTTGTATATTGTTCTAATACTATTACAGTTCAAAGATGAATTGTAGAACTGAAAGTGACGCTCCCATAGCATTTTAAATTACTCAAAATGAAGCACAAATGATGAAGATCTAAAGAAGTGATTGATGACGAGTAGTTTTACCCTACCACTCATAGGAAGATGATAACACCATCTACTTCAACTTTTTGCACATTCACTCCTAAGTGGAAATTATAAAACTGATGAAAGGAAAAAATAAAATGAAATCATTATTCTTAGTTAGTCTATTTATCATAAGTTTTTATCATTTATCTATTGAAATGAAACCCTACCAATCATAAATAAATTGAAGCACCCAAAAAAAGAAGGAATACAAGGAATAAAATGAAAGGACCCACATCCAACAAGACAAAAAAACCACCTAAGAAGGTGAACCACAAGGAGAACATGAAGTTTTCCAAACCTACATGTCGTGAAAAACATATAAAAAAGGAGGATATTTTGAAAGGATGTTTAGCTTAGAAGAACCCTCACTTATTGTAATAACAACTTTCAAAATAGAGACCACATGTGCACACAATAATGTCACTAACACCCTTTGCCTATAAAATGTGCATAAAACTGATAGAGGAAGACCTCCAATACCTTTCATTCCCCATGTCATGTTGGCACATGGATGAAAAAACCCATCCGCCTATTGTGTAGATTGATTTGAATTAAGTTGAATTGGAATTCAATTTCAATTCAAATTGCATGCAATGCCATTCAATATTTTCATTCAAAATGGAACTTAATTTTCCACATTGAAATCAATTCATTTTTTTCACTAATTGATCATTGTTGGTAGTGTGCAATAACATAGAGTACAAGTGGATAAAGGCCAACATTATAGATCAATGTTTTATCAATGAGATACAAAGCAAACCAGATTCTGTATGAAGTTGGACAATAGATAGCCAAAAATATATAAGGAATTCTTAAACCTTTTCCTCTCATATTTTTACTTTCAAAAGACAAATTTGACTAATTTGTCTTATGCATGATTGCCACTTCAGCAGCATCACAAAATTGGGGGGGGAAATCACTGTTATATAGTCCCCTTGGAGCATCTCCATCACATTACACCAAACAACCCTTCAATTGCAACCTGGTGATGATGAGTGGTGATGAGACTTGAGAAGCCCGTAGATATTAGCAGGGAGGACCAACGAAAATCGACCGCCCCTGTCGATTGGGCGGCGGCTGCAAAATCAGCCGCCCCCTGCAGAATGGGTGATAGTTGATTCTGCCACTCACCTGCTCTTGAGGCACTACATGTGGTCACTCTTGGTGCCCTACCTCCCATTGACGTCAGTGAGCAAGCATGGAAGGCCAGTCTGCCAGGTTGCAGCCTCCGAAGGGTTCACTAGGGATGGTTCACCGGGCAATCAGCATTGTACAACGCATTCTGCCAGGTGTGCACTCCCAAGGATTCCCCCGGAATTGCTTACCTGCCAAAATCAGCATTCTAAAAGGTGTTCTGCCTTTGGGAGGGGGAAGTACAAGCTCAAAAGCAAGTGCGAAGAGCATGGAGCAATAGCCTTGTGAGAGTTAGCTTACACAGCAGAATCAGCATTTTGTGGCCTGGGCCATAGAAGGTCCTTCTGTCAAGCGTGCCCTCCAAAAGCTACCCGGGTTTGCTTACCTGGTACAATCAGCATTTTATGGCCTTTCTCTAGTATATATACATAATTTTAAAATGAAAAAATTGAACTATTATTTCAGAAAAATGAATTATTCGTTCTGTCACTGTGGAAGCTAACTCTAGGCTATGGGCATTTGGTTGCCAAAAGAACTTCAAAAGAAAATTTCAAATGATGTGGATGGTCCAACAAGTAGACAAGTGCCATAACTACAGCAAACTCCACCAACAATGGTTTAGGTTTAAGGTTATGACGTCCACAGTGGTTTAGGCTTGAGTTTAGGTTTATATCACTTGTTTGTGCCACAAATACAATTTGCATGATCCATAATTAAAGCCAGTATGTGGTCACCCATTACCTTTACAAGATTCTTTCTACCTATTGTCGCACTGCTACTGCTGGTGGTGTGTCATGGCCCTAAGAGGGTTTTCTTTTACTGGCCAAATCTCACCAGAAAATTAAACTAAAAATTAAAACTGAAAATGAAGTCATTTATTTTGGTTTTCAATCTCTGATATTCAAAAGAAATTGTAAAGTTTTTATATTTGATTTTAGTAAACTACCAAACATAAGAAAGATGCTCAACTTTCTTACTTTGCTATCTTTTGGTTTAGCCATATTTGGCCAAATCTTCCTATGGCTGATGGCCACTTTGGCTACATTGATATTGACAAGAGAAGAAATGGGCCCTAAGTATGTCACACCCTGGTTCTATGAATTTGTGGGGGCCTGGCCTATGATGAGCTTAGTGAGATCAGCACTTATCTTTACATTGTAAGCATGATTTGTACCTTGTGGCTTGTTAATTGTTTGTTTGTTGACATGAAAGTCCAATAGGTTGACAATAGGGTGAACAAGAACCTTTACTGGTACTAGGATACAAACTCACAAATTCTTTTTTGATTGATTCTAAATGTTATAAATGTTTTAAGTTGTAACTACTCAAGATCTTGGAGTCCAAATTTGGGTTCAATGTTAACCTCTTAGAGCACCGTGAGAATTTTTTTATTAGATTTGGAGGGCACCTTATATTTGTCAATATCCCTCCAGGATATTGCACATACTCCTTAAGAGTGAAAAAAAAACCTTGTATAAATAAATCAAGGATGGGAACCCATCCAACAAAAAGACAAGGCAAATGAAAACACAAGTAGACACAACCTAAATAAAAACAAAAGCAAACAATCAACAAATATTCAATAAAGACCTTATGCAAAGAGGACTAATGACTACGAAATGACAATAATGATAAAAAAGATTATTCAAAACAATAGAACTGTCATGTGTCACAAATCAGCTAATGACGAAGGTGCACTAGCTATGATGTGTAAAAAAGATAAAGAACCCCAACCAAGTGCAATAGCCCACTAAAAAAGTTGTTATGACTTGTGTACAATGCAGGGCTATGGACACATTTTGTTAGTAATAAACAACAAGCATCGATGGGATTAAAGAAGACCGTTAATGATCTTATTATTACAAAAACTCGTGAGTGATATCAAGCTAAGGTGAAATGACATCACATTGTGAAGTTAATTGGACAGAAATTGGTAGATAATATTGATTATTGTTCATTGTTCCGATGCCATTTTGTAATAGGCAAGTGCCTGCATTAACTCCCATGACCTCTCCATTAAAGGCATGATTCTTATCTTGACTTACTATCCCCATGGTCCCCTTATTGACAACACAATATTAAAAGACAAAAGTGTACAGTGTTAATGGGAGCCTTTTTGGTTCATTGCATTCCTACTATAGGGAGTGACCATTGAGAATGCAATTTTATTTGGATGCACATTTTAAATGAGCATTCAAGGTGGAAGGTTCAACAAAATGGAGCAATCCTATTAGTTGAGAATCATAAATTGTAACCAAGGCTTTTCGATGGGGATTTAAAGTCAATTCAAACCAATTTGAAGTGGTGTCTATATGGCATTATTTAGGAGACAAATTTGATTAGTTCGGATTAAAAATGAAGCTAAAAGGAGAGCTCATGGTTGGGAGAATGAAGAAGTAACCTAGAGTTCAAGGTTGTCTTTTTCATTGTTTTTGTTGTTTTTCATTGTTTAAAAAAAGAATTCATTTATTTTGTGCAAAGTTGAAATTGTGCAAGAATGGAAAACACTTTGTGCATTGAGGACATTGTTGAAAGCACATTGATCACTCCATTTTTGAGCACATATAATATTAACATGGCTGAATTTGTGGATTCGCACAAGGTTGTTTGAATGAATGCATTTTTAGCTTTTATAAGTGAAAAAAATGAAAGTGTTTCAAAAATGAGGGCATAAAATTTTGATGATGGAAGGTTGAATCATTCATTTTCACAAATTGAAAGAGATTTAGATTCTTAAAAAATCCTTAAAATAGCACTTGTTCCAAAAAAAAACAAAAATGAAGAAGCATTTGTTGTTACAATGAAAAAGAAAAGGGTTGGAGAAAATTGAATGTATGGTGAAATATTACATTTAATTGCACTCTAAACAAAACTAGAATTTAAATTTGTCATAAATAATAAATTTCAAAATAAATTTCAATTTACTTGAAACCTTAATTGTGCTTGTTTTGATAAAAAAATCGAATTTGAAACTTGAATGAAATGATTTTTTTTTAAATTAAAAAAAAATTGATACATTGTGATTAAAAAATAAGATCATTAATATATTGTGCCTATGTTTATCCATTGTATCTGCAATGTAGTAGGAAACAAAAGACAAGTAAAATAATTGAGAAAAATGAACAAATGATAGCTTAATGTACTCACATGTGAATCTCACAATTTTTATCAATTGGACCTTCAAATTGAACCCTATGTCTTTAGACATACTAGTGGGATGTTGGGAAAAAATATTTTTCTATATGAAAAAGGGTCCAATACAAGGATTCAATCTATTTCAATTTGTCTCAAATTGGTCCTTTAGATTTTAGACCTTAAACTATCATCTAAAGTGGCTCTTAGTTAGCAAAGCAATAATGTTTTTAGCAAATTCACATATACATAATTTTGCTCACTCCCGTTAATTAACTCACATGTGATGTACACAACTATAATCTTTTAATTTGATTACCAAAGCAATAACAATTACATGCTAGAATCGTACCTTTGTTCTTGTGTTTATGTTGAACAAGTTTGTTCTATTTTTGAAATTATTGAGCTGAGCAAGCCATGGCAATTGTTGTTTTTCTTCCTCTTCTTTCAACTGCTCATGAAAACGAAAAGAGACCAAAAGAAGAGAAAGACGTTAACATGGCACAAGCTAATGCTACCAATGTTTTCAATCTACAAGACCAAGAAGAAATTGTGATCAAAATGTTGCAATCAACTTCAATGGGCCAACACTTTCTAGGAGAGACCAAAATGGAAAAGTTCTTCATACCAAATCGCACATATGTGTCACACAACAAGTATGTAGAAGAAGAAGAAGGTGGTGGTGGTAGAGCTATTGTTGGTGATGAATTGCCAGTACTTGAAGGTTACAAAGGAGCAAGGAACAAATTATGTTTTAGGACCCCCATCGGTTCCAAGAAACATATCAAATAAGAAAAGGAAACTTGAAAGAATAGTAAACCTAGAAGAACTCTCACTTGCAACAACGATGCACTTCAAAATAAAAGTGGTTTATGTTCTCTACAAGGCTATCAACACTCTTTGTGTCGCAACCCTAGCCTTATGCTCGTGACAAAGGCAAGGGCTTGCGAGGGTGTGGGCCAAGAGGGAAACCCAGGAGTCACATCTCATGCTCCCGGGAGTGTAGGAAAGTGAGGGAATGAACCTTCACATTCCCAAGTGAACTCCCATTTTGGGAGTTAAGAGCAATTACAAGGGTCAAAACCCATTGGATTGAGGAGTTCCATATATCATTGAAAAGCTCTTGGAACACAAATGTCTAAAATGGGCTTACATAACCCATTTGGACATTTCAAATTCAAATTATGGCCAAAAGAAGGGTCGAGAGTCAAATTGGCAATTTGACTTTTAACTATTAAAAGTAGGGAATCGCCCCAATTTCCTTGCGTGAAAGTGGCGTGCCACATACCATTAGAAAGCTCTTAACAAGGGCTACAACTTTGCTTTAGACCTCATTTCAATCAAAGGTCTGCACACAAAGTTATGGGCCTCCAAAGTTGTGAGTCTTAACTTTGGGAATTTCAAGATTCCCGAGACAAATTGACATTTGAATGCTAGTCTCGTGGCCAAGCACAAAATATACTATAATGGGGATAGTTTCCCCCAAATTTGGGTTGTGGTGAGTCTTTTGAGTTTGTGTTTGCTCATGGTTCATTTGTGCACCAAAGTGCTCCAACTACACACTAACCAACTTGTTTAGTTTGTGCAGGTTCGTGTGAGTAATTGAATTGCTTATTAATCTTCCTAGTCCCATTTCGAAGCTCCAATAGGCCCCTCTACCTCCAAAGTGTTACAGGCCAAAGAGCACGCCCCAAGTCCTTCTCCGTCTATTGTCTTCACCTTTGGACTTGCAGTTGAGCCCATGAAGGAGCTTGAGGGTGCATCACTTTGTCTATAAAAGGCACATATAATTGTCAAAGGAGGGACATTGGTGCCCTTTACTAATCATACCATGTAACACATTGGTGAAGAAAGTTGTTCGTGTGTTAATGTATGCACTAAAAAATCTTTATGGGAAGGGGAAAAAACATGTTTGTTGAATGCCAATCATGGTAAAGTCCTTCTTTTGTTTAAGTTGTCATTATCATGATTACCCTGCAATATGGAACAACTTGAGAAACCAAATCTCCTTGGGTGGGATCATCAATGACCATGTTTACCAAGGTGTGAATGCCATTAGTTGGTAACATGATGTCAACCCATTAATGAGAAGATTGAAATGAAAAGGGTGAACGGACGTGAGTTTTTTCATACGAAACATGAAACCATTTATATCTTGTAATGGAGGTGAAAACATTTTGAACCACATCATGGGATGTAGTTCGTTCCCCACCATGAAAACAACGAAGAAAGTGGGTCTTTGCAAGATCTAAAAGCTAAGCACAAATGTAATGGATGGGGGAGGCCCAACCTGATGTGCAACATAGATGAAAAAAATTAGTGGGTAGGCAAAAACATGGAATGACTATGTGAGCAAAAAGCCAAGCACTTGCCCTTAAGCCCACGCAAGACCACAAGTGTGCAAAGTGTGAATTAAAAGCCATGTTAGAGATGATGTTAAAGACAAAATGGTTATGCAATTTGTATAAAATGTTCTCCTGAAATCAACTTCATCCCTTATCAACAAATTACATGAAAGGAGGAACACATGTGATTACATCCGAGGGAACGAATTCTCACATCAACCTTAAATGGGCTTAGAAGGGAAATGGACCAAAACTATTGGCAGCTATTGCTTTCAATAAAAATAAACAATGATTTTATAGGAATTCGGCACCAATGATAGGTGTAATAAATGCCCAACTCCTTAAATAAACCACTAACACAATGAACATTATGGAAATGAAGTCGATCCCCCCACAAGAAATGGGGAATGAAACTTGTTGACACACTAAAAGGGCCTATGTGTAATCTAAAAACTTGGGCCCCATAGCCTCCTAAAGATTTACATGAGGGTTGAATAAAAGGAGGTGAACTAATGTTAAAATATTAACAAATAAAGGAAGTAATAAAGTAAATAGGAAGGTCTTTGGGTAAAACATGAAGAAAAGATCTTAAAAGCAATTTGGACATCTTTTAACCTCAAAAGCACCTTTGCATGGTGAACATTTTGATCTAATGCATCTTATAAAAAAAAAGAAAAAGAAAAAGTAAACCCAAATGGGACACCCAAAACCCCAATGATGTCTAGCGAACAACAAAATTAGTGGGAGGAATTAAACCAATAGGCATATTAAAAGGTACCCAAGCCAAACACTTGAGGGGTGGACCACACACCCCACAAAAACCAATTGAGAAACAAAATGGTCAAAGGAAAAATGAATGATAAAAGCCAAGCCAATGATGTGAGTGTCATTTGCAAAGGAAGGGAGAAATTTACAAAAAGGAAAAATCGTCACAGAAAATTACAATACATGAAAATGTGCTAACACAGAAAAAGGTCCAATGAACAAATCACCTTAGTGCATGCTTTCTAAAGACTCGATGATTAACAAATCTCCCAAAGAAAAATGGTGGCTAAAGAAAAGAAAAACTTGTTAAACATAAAAGGACCAAACAAAAAGGAAAAGTTGAAACAAAGGACCTCTTACCACAGAAAGTTCTTGAAAGATGGCTCTCCTAAAGATGGTGTCAAGAACGCATTTGCAACATCCACCTATGGTACCATCTAATGGAGATGGACCCTTATAATAGCTTGAATGCCATGAACCATCACCTCACACCCCCCTTGATTGCCATGCTGAATTAATGAAGTGACAAATGAGCAAAAAACATGTCATGAAAGTGTATGCATAAAGTTTTGCTCACCAATCAATGTAGGACCTCATTCACTACAATTTGTCAAATGCTTCCAAAAGGCTTGGCCAAAGCCAAAAGTCTAGCAATGCTAAGAACCAAAGTTATGGACCTTGGGATATGACCCACAACAACATAAAAACACACTTTAAAAAGTTGAAGGAAATTGTTAGCTAAAGTCTTGGGGTCAAAGAAAGGTTTTGTTAATGTTCAAAAAACCATATGTGAAGGACCACAATTGAAATATGCGATGACCAAATGAAGGACCTAAAGGAATCCAAGGAAAACTTCAAGCTTGAGTTAGGTTGGAAATCTAACAACAAGAAGATAAATCTAAAGGGTGAAACGGTTGTAAAGCATTAAGTCATGACAAGTCCAGTTGGGGTGTTCTTTAAATAAAAGGATTGGAATAGATCCTCCCACACCTGATGTGTGATTCTTTATCATTATCTTCTCCACCAAATTTCATTGTTTTTTTCTGTTTGGGGTGAATCTAGTGGGTGAGATTCTCTTTGGGATGAATTATAATTCTAACAACAAAGCAGGATAGGAAGACTTGGGTTGGCTTCAATGATTTGCAATGAAATTGCAACAAGACTTGAGACCCAATGTAAAGGATACTTATACAAAAAGCTTGGAATTTGAGCTTTTTTGCACCCATAAAAACAAATCTCCTATGAAAACCACAATCCTACCTAGAAAGGAAGAAGGACTCTAGAAAATAAGTTAATAGGAAAAGCTAGTAAGAAAAATTCAAAAACCAAGAAGCCCTATCAAACTCGAGGTGCAACTTTGAGGAGGACAAGACATATAAAACAACAAAATCAAGACATTTTGTGTGTGTGTGTGTGTGAGAAAAAACAAGACATACATTAAAAAAATTCCAAATTCAACAGCACAAAAATAAAACCCCAAAGAAACTTAAATGCAAGAAAGCTCAAAAAAGCTAACTAAAAAAGGAATCTAACAAAAACTGAGAGCTTTACATCAAAAACCCAACATAGCAAAATGGTTTTCCCAAATTTTTTTGCAATTGTTCCAAACACAAGAAACTCCCCAAAACAACAGTTTCTGAATTTCCAGATTCTGAAAAGGAGGTACTCCAATTTTGTGAACATGTGCAAAAGTGTTACAAGTCTCTCTCCTCTCCATTTCTTGTGTTAGAAAATCTCTTTGTGCTCT
>Ga0209208_10005952_pt1 | contig 16897 bp, 17 predicted proteins | sample S1TSphfallax_3_FD_187694 | JGI IMG/M metagenome (GOLD analysis project Ga0209208, IMG submission 187694) | Host-associated microbial communities from peat moss isolated from Minnesota, USA - S1T2_Fd - Sphagnum fallax MG (SPAdes) (version 2) | ecosystem: Host-associated > Plants > Peat moss >...
TCTGTGCGTGTTCAATCACGACACAGGATCATGTTTTTTATTAGTGTTTGGGTACTATTTTCTAAATGAGATTTTTCCATAGGCTTTCTGGCAGCACCTTGTCAATATCCAGGTGTAACATTTTGTCACATAGTCCATCAATGCCATGACCTCCAAGTTTCTTAAATCTCTTCCATCTCCACAGATTTCAACAATTCCACCAAAAAACTGAAAAAGGAATTGGCAGAAACTTGCTTGTAGATTTAAAAGCTTCTCAAGGACTGGAGAAGAACATCTCTGGAAAAGTTTTAGTAAAATCCAACATAGATCTTAACCAATTGCATATCAATGTGCTTTGCAAACCAGTTTCTTTTCTTTTCCAATTGAAAACACCCACAGTACAACCTTTTTTTCAAATACACAAACGGGCTTTAAAACTGGACATCATGTTGAATTTTGATATCTTGTCAATTGACGATTTAGACACATATAAACTTATTGGAGGACCTTCAAGTTTCATTATGAAGGTCTCTTTATGGGATGTTTCTAGACTTTCCAAGCATATATTTATTTTCCCATTGACTTGAAAATACCTTTAAAGACAACATTTGTGTCTAAATAAAGAGTCCTTGGGGCTTCTTCTCCCCCATCATTTTCAAGAGAAAGTGAAGAAGAAAAAGTATTGATGATGTAAATGGGTTTGGTACATCATTAGCAAGTGTAAGTGCCTTACTCGAAACCAAAAACACTTAACCCGACACATGTTCATAACTCCATCCTATTCTCAATTGATTCTTGAAATTAAAACTTGGGAAATGGCAATGGTCATCACAAAAGTATTTTTTACTTTTCAAAATGTCCTTGAAATTTATTTCTCACTTTGATGTAGACCAAGGATCAATGGAATGCTTTGAAATTAAATTAGACTTATTGGATTTAAACTCTTGAACTAGTGTGCATACAAATACAAACTAATGTAGACACATTAACATGCAAAATTAAACTCTTTGGCTATCCTAAAACCTAGAGAACCCAAAAACTTTTAACTTGATTATTGACATGAACCTTTAATTTACCTTGGACCATAACATTTCAATTTGGTGATTATTTTCATAAGGGAGGGACTTATTGGTGTGGTAAACCTTAATTTTAGGAATGTACAATTTGTTAATTTAATTCAACCAAGCCATATTTTTTGTGGTATGGAATACTTGCACGAAAGGCAAGAAGACATATGTGACTAACACAATCAAAACAACATCACTCATACTAATAAACCACAAATCCCTTAACAACATAAACCACCTATTGTGGTTGTTCATTATTTTGGTGTGAACATGTCAACATTGACATATGTCATACAAATCATCCCACCATGCAAATAATCATGTGAACTCTTGCCATGCAAATAATCAAAATAGCTTGAACTAGTTTAACAAATAATTTCCCATGTACCAAAATGCAGTTATTGCCAACTACCAAAATGCAATTACTATTAGCTTTGAGTGGTTATTGCCTTCATACCTTAGAATGCAATTATTATTGGTTGTGTGCGATTCATACATTAAGTTTTTCTTTTAGCCTATTAGTACTAGGATAGCTCTCAATCAATAAGGCTTTGTGCTTTCCTTTGCATTAGATATGCAACTTTGGTTTTATAGTAGATTACTTACAAGTTAATGTACTAGCTATTATTTATTAATATGAAAACATGCACAAGTTACAAGTTAATGTACCAGCTATTATTTATTAGTATGAAGTCATGCACGTTTGTTTGGAAATAATTAATGCCTTTAGGTTATGGGCCCACAAATCTTTTAATAAATTGCGTTTTTTCATAAGCTTATTGATCAATTTACAAATATTTTGTTGATAGGTGTTAGTCATGGCAAATTCAAGTAATCAAGAATTAGGTAATATAGAACATTGTAATGGAAAAAAAATCCATCTATGTAAGTTTCAAATGCATGTAATTTTCATGGGAAAAGAATTGTTGGGCATTGTTGATAGAAGTGAGGTTGAACCAACAATTGTTGAAGTAGCTCAAGCATATTGGAAGAAATGTGACAATCAAGTGACCAGTCTTATGTGCCAAACAATTAGCAAAAAATATGTGGAGTATGTTATTGCATGCGACATTACACATGTTATTTGGGACAAGGTTTCTGTTATCCAAGAATAGGATTCCAGAAAAAATGTCCATGCATTACAACAAAAGTTTTTCAAATGTGATATGGTGAAAGGAGACACCATTCCTTTGTACATTGGTAAAATTGAAATGGTCATAAGCTAGTTAGCCAACAAAAGATGTAAGACTATTAGGGCCATCATTGCCAAGATCATGATCATGAGCAACTTACCTAATAGATATGACAATGTCATGTCTGCATGGGATAACATTCCGGATGTTTCCAAGACTTTGGAAAATCTCACATTTTGATTATTCCAACAAGAAACAAGATTGAATAATAGGTTGGAAGGAAGTGTTGAAAAGGTGACATCATATGCAGCTTCATTGAAGGCTAGTGAAACATGAAGAACCAAGCAACGGCTTACCCTTACGTATGAACAACACTAGGCACGACACAAGGAGATTAAATAGAAGAAGAAGAACTCAAAGTGCCACAAGTGTGGAACAAAGGGGCATTGGGCTCGAAAATGTGCATATGAAAATGTAGATCAAGGAGAAGAAAAGAAGAGTGATGGGTCAAATAGCAAGAAATCAAGAGGCCTTTACAAAGTTTTCATGGTGAACTTGTCAAAGCTTCATAGCTTGCACTAGTATGTTAATAGTGGTTGTATGCAACACATGACAAATCAAAGGTCATGGTTCAAAAGTTATCAAGGTAAAATCACAATCAAAGGAGCCACCCAAGTTACACTAATAGAAAATAGCCATTTTACAACTAGCCCATGTGACTAATTTTTAGTTGCAAGTGACATTTGCAACTAAAATCTCAATAGTCGCTTTGGATAATCTATATTGACATTAGTTGCAAACAACAACAAATTTTTGTTGAAAGAAAAAGTCAATGAAATATGCCTTCATCTTTTGACTAATCATATATGTATTGTCGCTTGCAACTAAGATTTGACTTTTTTGGTGAACAATGGGAACAAGTTACGTATTGCCACATGTCCTGACTTTTAGTAATTTAAAATATTTAATTATTATTTTGAAAAAATCTAAAATGTTTAATTTTTATGTTTGGATGGTTTAGAATGTGAAACGTGGTGCAATAAAAATTTGCCACGTGGCATATTAACTGAATTTTTCCAAATTAAATTTAAATCAATATTTATGTATGTAGGTTACACTAAATACCTACCTACCTAGTAGGTAGGTAAGTTAAGGAAATAAGTAATTAGGTGTAAGTACATGAATATTTATATTTTATTTTCGGTTAAATCATTTTTATTGATTCATCCCATATGCCCATGTTTTTAAATATGAAAATGTGAAACAAAACATTTTATTTATATACTTTTCAAGATGAGAATGAATGCCAAAACCCATGGGATAAAAATATTAATTGTAAGTCATTTGCAACTAAAAATGTTTAGTCGTAAACAACTTGTAACTAAAAATTTTATCCTATATGTTTTGGTTTTCATTTTCATCTTGAAAAGTATATAATTAAGTAGGTAAGTGATAATTAACTAGCTAACTAATTAGTTAACTAATTAACTAACAAATTAACTAATTAGCTAGTAAAATTACTAATTATTTAATGAATACAATATTTTATTTATTTATAATAAACTCGTTAATTAATTAATTAACAACTAAACTAGAAACTAATTATTTACTTATATTAATAATCATCAATATCTTATGATTACAGAATTAATTATGTTATTAAATATTATTAAATATCAATTAATTTATTAGCTAAATAAACAGAAATAATATTTAATTAATTTTTTTTATATACTATAATAATCTATCGACCAATTTAATTAACTATTAATTGAAATAATTAACTAATTATTAATAACTAATAAGTTATTTTTTTAACCAAATAAATTAATATAATAACTGAAATATTCAGTATTTAATAATTAATAATTATTAATTATTAATACTGAATACTAGTTTTCTTATATTTAATAATACCTTTCCTAGGCTAATTATTTCATTATAATTATTCCCATTATTATTTTCATTTATATAGTAAATAATAAATATAAATGTAAATATTTAATTGTAGCAATAACATTAATTCGATGATTATTATAGCTAGTTGGTAGCCAAGGTTAGCTATTTTATTTTTATTATTCATATTATTACTCCATTCATTAAAGCAATTTATGAATTATTACAATAACTATTTTATATTTTTAATAAGTATATTTTTCCTTTGAAAATAATTTCTACATTTGTATAATAATTTATTAGATTTCCACTTTAACTAATATAATAATTATTATAAAATAATAAAATAATAAAACTGAGAAAGTAAAATTATATATCATTAATTTATTATAGTCATTGAATTATTAATAATTAATGAATATCAATTATTATGCTGAAATATAAAAACTTAGAACTATATATTAATATTTCCCAGTAATTATTATATTAATCTAATAATACTTCATAATTGATTATTTATAATAATAATAATAATGTAATTTTTGGTTGGCAGAGGTTAGTTATTTTATTATAATTATTTATTATATCATTTTTTCGAGTTATTATGATTTATTTTAATTAATTTTGAATGTTTTTTAAAATATGAATTAATTCTTAATAAGTACATTAGTCATTTGAAAATAATTTAATAATAATATATTAATATATATTATTTAATTTCATGTAATTAATATTAATATATAATATAATATTAATAAAAAATATTTTAAAATGTCATTTGTAATAATTTTAAAGAAATACAATAAGATGGTTTGGATAAACTTTTAATATGGGCATAATATATTTAGCACGTATTTTAGTTAAAATACTAATTTAATGTAACCATAATATCAAGGCCATTTATGTTAATAATAATACTTGAATACACATATAATATGGTTGTTCATATAAATTCAAAATATACATTTATAAATCCTAATACATTTAACTATATTCTTTAGAATTCACAAAATACATCTTTGTATACTCATAAGGTTACAATTAAATTAGTCATATTTGCAATTAATGGGACATAAATTGTTCTTCTTGGATGAAAATTAAACTAAATATTTTTCACATGGAAAGATGAACACTAAAATAGTCGCAAACTAATTGCACTGTAATTGCAAATATGACCAACATAAGAAATAGTTGCAAAACAATCCAAATGTAATTGCAAATAACTAATAATCGCATATAATTGCAAATATAATGGTTACATTTTTGCCAATTTTTATTATTGTGAATGGACATTCTTTAAAATTACATTTTTGTATATTTGAAAAATCACAAAAAAAACATAATAGTTTGGATTGTTATAAATTTTTGGAATATTTTCCATTAATTGCAAAGTTTACATGCTCAAAAGCTTGACACAAATCAAAAATGTTTTTGCATGCTCAAAGCATTCAAACCTTAAGAGTGGACAATCCTTGTTTTTTTCAAACATTTTTTTTTCTACCAAATGTACACCATTCCTTTTGGAAATTCGAAAGGATTTTAACATTGATGATTAGAAGGGAAAAAGGACTTGAACTGATGAAAATTGTTTTAATAACCTATTTGAACACATTTGGTTCAAAAATGCTTTTGATCTTAAAAATTATGGATTTTGAAAATGTGACGAAAAGTTGTTCATATATATGTGATAGAGGGCATGGATGCATAATATATATGATGTAAAATCAATTATTAGTCAAAATGTATATATATATAAAATGCAATGCTAAAAAGGTATCTAAAATATAGAACTTTAAGTCATAAACCAATGTAAGAATGACACATGTCATGTGCAGTCCTTGGAAAAATACTTTTACCTTGTTGCCCCTAGTTCTTTTAACCATGATTTCACCCATCAACCCATCAATGGAACAAAAGATCAACCAATTGAAGCATTAGTGGAGTCAAGATGAGAGCGAAAGGGCTTGGAGACATTCTGGTACAAATCAAGAAGGGTGACAACTATGAAATGTGTGTACTAACAGATGTGTTACATGTGTCGAATCTTGGCAAAAGCCTATTCTCATGTTATAGAGCAACAAAAAAAAACATCTTCACTTTGCACATGAAATATGGTTCCTAATTAATCCAAGAAGGAAATGTGGTCATGACTAGGGTGACAAAAAAAAAATGTATCAGTTGGAGATAGAAATTGTCACTAAGTATGATTTAAAGGTTGTGCATGCAAATGTCACAACATCGTTTGGTGTTGAAACAAAGAAGGAGAACACGTAGACATTGTCTATGTGGCATATATGATTAACAAATCTAAATCACACCATGATTAAAAAAAAAATGGTAACAATTGAAATGGTTGATGGCTTGATTTTGGAAGGTAAAGACAAAGAGTTTTATGTTGGTTATGCATATGGGAATAATCATAGGAAGCAATTTCCATGAAAAGGGTATTCATAACTTAGCATGAAACAATTACTGCAAATCAATAATGGCTAAAGTCAACCTTAGCCCCCAACACACAATCCATTGGGAGCTTCACATGACTTAGTGTGGAGAAACCTCAAATGAGTTTATGACAAGTTTCATTTTGGTGACACATAGGATGATTAAGTGGCTACTTGGTAAGTTTTTAAAAATTAAGGTAATGGTTAGTAGTTTGGGTGACTTTACTTGAGGGTCCAAAGTCCAAGTACCAATGAATTCAAGCAATCTTATTGGTCAAAAGCTTTAAATTGGTCCCAAGGCCTTAAGACGAGGGTCCAAGACCAAAAAATGGCAAATTGAAGCTAAACCTACATGGCACCTATTTTGGAGGGAAAATCAATTGGTTTGGACCAAAAACTAGTGTTAAAAGAAGAGTTCATGATTTGGAGAACCAAGAATCAAGCTAGGCACCAAGGTAAAATCCAACTCAAGGATTCAATTCGCTTCAAAATAGTCCAAATTAGTTCCTAGGAAATTGGAACATGGACCCTCATCTAAAGTGGGCTTTAGTATGGAAGCAAGTAATGGTTAGTACATAGTTAAAGGCTACTGGTTTCTAGACCCTGGATCCTCATCTAAAGTAGGCAAGTAAGAAAACTAGAAATTAAGCTGACAATTGAAGGTCAGATTTTGGGATGTCAAAACCTACATGAAGTTTCATATATATGTTTTCATGTAGGATTCCATGTAGGAAAGCTATTTTAATATCAAATTGGTGAACCTCAAAATCAAAGTGTGCAACTAATGCTAATAATTATATTCATATGGAATTTATTTTCACTATTGAGAAAAATGTGTCTCCAAAGTCTAGGCCTGCAATTTGTGTAAACCTTTTGCCACAAGGCATGTTTTATATTTACTTATATTACCATTTGGAATATGTTTTATTTTTAACACCCATTTGCTGGAAACAAGTATTCTATCCTTGGGCAAAGTGATAAGGATCCAAGTGTTTTTTTTTGTAAGGAATCAAACTTTGATTGGATGGCCTTTTTTTAATTTGAAACATTTGACCCACTAAGGGCTTCCATATATGTGGTGGGTTTTGAATTTGAAAAACTTTGATGAAATAATGCATGAAGATGTTTACTAGTACTTGGGGTCAATTTTTCTTCAAATGTTTTTATGAGTCTATTGGGCTTTTTAATGACTCTTTGTGTTTGTCTAGGATTTTGTCTCAAATGGCTTCTTTCACATGCTATTCCAAGCATAGATTGGACTTCCTTTTGGTCATCATTATTACTTAATTTAGAAAATTCTTCAATGATTCTAAGATTTGGGTTAAGTAAATGATTACTTGGAGATGAAAAATCATCAAAATTAATTAATGATTTAATTGAATCTATTGGTATAATATGACTAGGTGATGAGTTCATGGGTTGAATTGGAGAAGGCAAATTGGGAATAGTGATTGAACTTATAGGATTAGGAGGGTATGTGAAACTTTTGAGAAAATTTTGATCCAAAAGGAGGTCATGCATTTGGTTGACTAGTTCTACATGTATATCCTTGTGTGGTGAAAAGATAGGGGTTTCATCAAAAGTAACATCTTTGGAAATTATAATTTGTTTTGTGGATTTAACTTGGAGTCTATATGCCCTGGATTGTTCAATGTATCCAAGAAAAATGCACTCATGGAATGGGATTCTAATTTGTGTCTAGATTCTTTAGGAATTAATGCATATGCTGCACATCCAAATATCTTTAAATATGTGAATGGAGGGAAAATTCCTATCCAAACTTCATAAGGGCTTTTATTTTCTAAGATGGTTTTAGTTGGACGTCTATTTTGAAAGTGGTTGGTAGTCAGTAATGCTTCCCCCTAGTAAGACTTTGGTAAGAGAGAATGGAAAAACATAGTGAGGACTACCCCTATCAATGTCCAGTTCTTCCTTTCACAAACTCCATTTTGGTGAAGGGTATGGGTGTGGCGAATTTTGAATACCATGGTTTTGACAAAAGAGGTTAAACTCATTAAACTTATATTCACCATCATTATCACTTCTCAACATTGTTATCCTTTTCCTAGTTTGATTTTCAATTGCTATTTTATATTGTTTAAATTCTTAAAATATTTTAGCTTTATTTTTTAAAAGATAAATTTTGGTGTATTTAGACCTATCATCTATGAAGGTAAAAAAATATGTACACCTTTAAAAGTAGGAGTTCTTAAGGGACCACATACATCACTATGTATTAGTTTCAAAATATCTTGAGCTTTGTAAGTTCCTTCCTTAGGAAATTTAATAAGGTGTTGTTTGCCTTTAATACAAGATGGACAAATAGATGACATTTTCTCATCAAAGGATCTCAATCCCTTAGACATAAATTGGATTTCTTTTAGTCTGTGTTAATTTACATGATTTAACCTCATATGCCATAAATATGTTATATTGAGGTGTGTGAGTTTTAATTTTAATTTAATTTAATTTTCTTTTCTTTTCTTTTTGTAACACAACTTGTAAAAATCTGCTTCCAAGATACATTTAGCAATTTGTTGACCATGTGAATTTTTAAGAAAGTAATTACCAAATTTGATGAGGATTTCACGACCAGCATGATCAAATTGCTTTGCTAAGAAAAGGTTCTTTCAGATTCTTGGCACATGTAATACATTAATCACTTTTTTTTATATTACCATCATTTAGTTTTATGGAAACTTTTCCTTGTCCAATTATTTCATGGGTTGAATTATCCCCTAAATAAACAAATTGGGTTTTTTTGCACTTAGTATGACGCAAATGATTCAATGTCATGGGTCATGTGGTTTTTCACACTAGTGTCAACATACTAATTATCATCATTACCATCTACAATTATCAAAGCTCCCAGATACAACTAATTTTGTTTGGTAGTTATATTGGATTACATGATACTTGCACTTTCTTCAACAAGACGTACTATGTAATCTTTAATTCCATGACCCATTTTCTTACATCTAAAACACCTAATTTTCTTTTTGGGTGGTTCAAATCTTGGGTTATTACTTGTAAGTTAAGATTAAAATTGTCCTTACATTTTAAGGACCATTGGAAAAAGGTGGTCCAACTCTTTGGATCCTTCCTTTGGCGGAATATGGCCTTTTGCCAACATACAAAGTTGATATACTATTAGTTCTATTATTTAAAATTTTCATCAACACGTCTTCTTTAAGAAGGTTTGTGATGAGGAAGTACAAAATAATATTAGGTTGCCTCCACATGGAGGTTATAAATGTCCTATATGATAAGGGTATAAATCGCATTAAGGATAAAACTACATCATTATCTATGTCGCAACCCTAACCTTAGGCTCACAACCAAGGCAATGGCTTGTAAGGATGCGGGCCAAGAGGGAAGCCTGAAAGTCACATCTCATATTCTCGGGATGTAGGAAAGTGTGAGAGAATTAACACTCACACTTCCAAGCGAACTCTCATTTTGGGAGTTGGAGTCTTGATGGACTACCGAATATTCAAAGAGCGATTTCAGGGGGTCAAGACCCATTGGATTGAAAAGTTCATCATATCATTGGAAAGATCTTGGAACTTAGATGTCTAAAATGGGCTCGCACGAACCATTTGGACACTTAAAACACAAATTATGGCCAAAAAAAGGGTTGAAAGTCAAATTGCTAATTTGACTTCTCACCACTAAAAGTTAATAATCGCCCCAATTTCTGTGCGTGTAGGTAGCGTGCGATATATCATTGAAAAGATCTCGACAAGGGCTACAACTTCGTTTTAGACCTCATTTCAATAAAAGGTCTGCACACAAAGTTATGGTCCCCAAAGTTGTGAGAATCCTAGTTGTGGGAATTTCAGGACTCCCACTTCGGTATCTTGGGAGAAAATGATATTTGGGTGTTGGTCTCGTGGCCAGGCACAAAGTATATTATAAAGGGGAAGGTGATGGCTTCCCCCAAGTTTGGGCCATGGTGAGTTTTATGAGTTTGTGTTTGCCCGTGGCTCATCCATGCACCAAAATGTTACAACTATGAATTAACCAACTTGTTGTTTGGTTTGTGCACATCCATGTGAGTAATTGAATTGCTTGTCAACCTTTCTAATCCCATCCTGGACCTCTAGCACGCCCCTTTACCCCGAAGTGCTACGAACTAGGGACCGCACTCCAACTCTTTCCTTTTTTGTTGTCTTTACCTTTGGGTTTGCAATTGAATCCATCAAGGAGCTTGGGGTGTGTCAATTTGGGTGCGATCACAATCAAATGAACCAACATGATTATTTTGCAAAAAAATTATGGTGTTTTTTTCAGTCATCATGACTTTTACATATAAAGCAATTTTAAATGAAATATTTTGTAACTTGTTATTAAAAATATTTATAGTTTTTTTAATGCATCAAAATTTTTATGCTTATTTTTTTCAAATGATTATGATTTTGTTACAAGTGTAAAACTTTTGTTAGATTTTGCATTTTGTTTTAAAACATTCTCAGAATTTCAATTCCTTCCAATATATGTTAAAGTTTTTGGGTTTTAATTTTTTTTTATCATAAGCTATAATTTTGTTTTGTATGTCATGTGTATTATACACCATTTACATGTTGTAAAAGCCTTTAGTACTTTTCATATTATAAAAACATACATTGAATTTTTAAAAAATTCAAATTCCATAAATTTTTAATTATGAATTTTTTTGAGTGTGAGTGATAGGTTAATATCATGTAATTTTTTTTTATCATAAAATTTTTTTTATTCAGAAAGTCCTTGGCATAGTCCTTGGTAAAATGTAATGCTTTGGATTTAAATTGTTTTTCAAGTTCAAAAGTCCTTTTATTAAATTGAAACCCAAAAATAAATTAAATGAGTTTTTCATTTGAATTCCTAGACATTCATATTATTCATTTAACAAAACTTCCTATGATTAACATGACATTAAAATGGCACCACAAAAATATTTGCAACAAAATCGCACTTTCTTTCAATCACATGACATGCTCTTTGGCTTGTTTCATTATGATCACACCCATCTGTTACTGGAGCTCTAGCAATTGACAATTGTTCTAGTGAGGATCAAACAAATTGAAAATATTTGATGACAATTTCCCCATCTTTCATTTCTAAAGTTTGTAAATCATCTTTTAAAAACAATTTGGTCACTACATCCTGACTTTCAAACATTTTGAATAATTCTTGCCAAGCATCATGCGATGTAATTATTGATTGCACATTGGAAACAACATTGTTATCTGAACAATTATTAATGACTTGAATGGCTATTGCGTCCTTGTCATCCCATTTAGTAATACTACCTGTTCTTGTGGCTGGTAAGATTGCTGCTCTGCAACAATTTGAGCAACCATAGGAGCAATGGGTTTTGCTTACATACCATTGACAAAAGGGCATAATTTTTTGATTTTAAATAACAAAGTTAATCTGTGTTTCCATATATTGAAACAAGTTCCATCAAATTTCGAAATATGACTAATGTCAATTTTAATGTTAATTGACATCTTTTGTCAAATTCTCTAGATTTTTAAATTTAGGGAAATTTTAAATTCACACCTTTTTTGGTTAAATTCACACTTTGCCGCGTTTCTTGACCACGACCAAGGGCTCTTGAACTTGAACATTAGGCATATCCAGGACCTGATTAAGGCGGGCACGGTGTGAATTTAACCAAGAAAGGTGTGAATTTAAAATTTTCCTAAATTTATTGATTTTTAATTAAGGCATTCATATTCCACTTTAATTTTCTGGAGTTATTTATTTGTAACATATTAAATTCATTGAAACAGTTAACAAATGTTGCAAAGGTATTTTCAGAATTACAAGAAGAGAGAAACCTGGAAAAATCAAGTCCACCAGTAGGATTAACAATCAATTTCACATGGCAAGTAAAGAAGGGAGTCTGGATCAAAGCCCTGGTTCAAGAAATTAATTCTACTTGTGTTGTTTTTACATGTGTTTTCAAACAATTCATTCTTAGCTTTGTTGCCAATACATGAGTATGCATGTGGGAAGAAAACCATACAACAAAACCCTTTGGAAGTTGTCCTTTCACAAATCCATAGTTTTGGTTGCAAGATCATGTGTCCAAAGGAAGGATTTGTTCTACTTATCACATGTAAATGTGCTCCAAAGCTTGAGCCCTATCTGTCACTAATATGTTTAGAATATATGATATGCCTACTGTGGCTTAATACGAGTCACAAACACTTGAAAATTTCTATATAGTAATAGAGTTTCTGTCCCTCCATGCAAGTTGTTTGTGAGTTAAAAGGTGAACGTTTTGGAAGATTGTATTGTAAGGCTTGCCAAACTAGCAAATGGAATGCACCATTTCAGATGTCATCCATGCTTGGTGACCCTAATATTTTTGATCCACCACTCTAGCATGTTGTGGCATCTCTCACATCTATATTTCATGCAACCACCATGGTGTTGTGCCTTTGTATTAAATTCTGGAATTCTCTAGGTTAAAATGAAGTGTGGCTTGTTGTAAAGACATAGGAACATAACATGTAGTTAGGGTGCTCATACATCTACACTCTGGACCTACATAAAAGACCATAGTTTCAAGAAAGACATCAACAAAGTCGCATGAAAATAACTACCTCTACAACCATAGTATGTGACTTTTTCTATGGTCAATAGCCTTGGCTCCTAACAAATGTGAGGTAAATTTTGTGGCTTTATCCATTTCAATGTAAAATATGTGGTATATACCATAGTTTGACATTAGTGTGTGACAATATGTTCCCTTGGTTATATATTGTATACATTTTATATTGAATGGATAAAACCATCAACAAACAAATGATAGATATTATCGTTGTTGAGGAATGTTACCCAACCAATGCAGAAAATGGCATAGAAGTAATTTTTGACATTATTAAGAAGGATACAAAAGGTTGATTACAGAAGGATAACGAGAAATTACTATAGAACGAAGTAGCAGGAAGGGAACTTGAAGAAAGGGAACAAAAGGCTAGGGCGTAAAAGTTGGGAAGAAAACAACAGGAAGTAAGGTTTGTTAACAAACAAATGGCATGAAGTATTTGTGTGAAGCGGTTATACCCAACCGATCCAAAGGACGAGGATAAAACAACTTTTGATGATATTAGTTAGATTATCAACAGTGTTGGGAAGTGTGAGCAAACACAATAGGCTGGTGAATCATGTCAATAATGAAAAGGCATTGCAAGACACTGACTTTTGTGGAGATCCTAAGTGTGAGTGTTGATGTGATGGTACTTTAATGAATGTTGATAAACAAGCCAGTCAAAATGGTTTGCAAGTCAAATGTCTGTGTGGAGCACTCTGGAGTAGCCCTGTTACCTTCAAACCTAAAATGCTAGAGCCTCAAAAACTCATAACTACTATTTCCAGTTTGGGTTTCATCTAGATACTATCCATTGCTACATACAGTGGGTTTAGATTGTTATTATTTTCTAGACAAGGGCACATTGAACATATATTTGTAAAAAGTTTGTGTATATATAATATATACTAGGACTCTCACTTTCTAAGAGTTATCTTGTGAATTTGGCACTTTAATTTTTTATTACTTCCACACACTTGTACAATTGCTGCTGATGAAATTCCAAATTGTGCTTCAGAACAGAATATGTTTGCTTGAGTACAGTAGTCAGCTTTGGTTTATGACACATGTGAGATAAATTTTGTAGCTTTATCCATTTTAATGTATGTAGTAATGGATAGTATTTAGATGAGAACAGACCCAAACTGGAAATAGTAGTTATGAGTTTTTGAGGCTCTAACATTTTGGGTCTAAAGGTAATAGGGCTACTCGGAAATAGTAGTTATGAGTTTTTGAGGCTCTAACATTTTGGGTCTGAAGGTAATAGGGCTACTCCAGAGTGCTCCACATAGACATTTGATTTACAAACCATTTTGACTGGCCTGTTCATCAACATCCGTTAAAGTACCATCACATCAGCACCCACACTCTAGATCCCCACAAAAGTAATGTTTGTAATGCCCTTTCATTATTGACATGATTCATCAGCCTATTGTGTCTGCTCACGCTTCCCAACACTATTGATAAAGTAACTAATACCATCAAAAGTTGTTTTATCCTCGTCCTTTGGATTGGTTGGGTATAACTGCCTTACATAAATACTTCGTGTCATTTGTTTGTTGACAAACCCTGTTAATTATTGTTGTTTTCTTCCCAACTTTTGCGCCCTATCTTTTTGTTCCCTTTCTTCAAGTTCCCTTCCTGCTACTTCGTTTTGTAATAATTTCTCGTTATCCTTCTCTATTCAACCTTCTATATCTTTCTTAATAATATTAAAAGTTGCTTCTTTGTCATCCTCTGCTTGATTGTGTAACACTGCTCAACAATGATAATATTTGTCATTTGGTTCTTGACAAACTCTGCTTCTTGTTGTTATTGTTTTCTTTGTAACTTTTGCTCCTTAGCCTTTTCTTTCCTTTCTTCGAGGTCCCTTCATGATACTTCTTTCTGCAGTCATTTCTCCTTATCCTTCTTTATTTTTTCATCACACTCTCTTTAGAGTACTTCTTCATGAAACTATGGTGGATCTTGGGGTGCGATTTGAGAACAAAGGTAATAAATCTGCGTGGAAGTTGCATGATCCAACTTCCACGCAGATTTACCACCTTTGCCCTCAAACTGCACCCCAAGCTCCACCATAGTTTCATCATCCACCTTATTTGCCAACTCCAAAAACTTCTCCTGTAGATTTTTTTCAAATGACATATTCCCACACTTAGTCCTTTCTTCCTCAAGAGCAATCCATGTGATCAGAGTTATTGCATTCACTGGAAGTCGACAGGTTCACTCCGCGGTGCTAAACATCACCAGCCAATTTAAACCCATCAACATTTTGGTTTCAAATGAGCTAGACATCACGGATGTTCTCTAATGCCACTACTTGAAACACAAAAAGCCTGTAAGTAGATTAGTGTACCTTAGGAGCACCCTCCCTTGCAGCTGTTCTAACTTGGTCCCTAAAAAGAGCAAATGCATCCAAATATGGAGCCTGCAACACCCCACATACCAAATGAGGGAGGAAAAAATTACCCTCCTCTCTATCAGTATCATCATCTAAATTTTTTAAACTGGCAATTAGTGTTTGCTTAGACATGCCAGTCTTGAGCACCCTTCCATAAAAGCAAACCAATTCACAGTTTAATGTCAAGCCCAACAATAATGGCATATCAGCAATATGCAAAGCCCCTGCATCTGGTTCTGAAGGATGTATCCAAAGGACAAATGTAATATACAATAAAATACACTCAATTTTGCAAGGTTTGTTGCCTCCAGATCTACAGGGCAGCAGTTCCAATGAACACTAATTGTGCCAAAGGAGACACAGGGTTTGCCATGCATACCGAAACAACTTCAAGACTTGCTGCACTTGCAACTCCCTGGCTTGCAGAGGATCCAAAACCAATATCCCCTCTTCCAGCATCAGATAAGCCTGCAATGTTCCAAGATCACTACTTTGTTCATCATCAAGATTGACCATTTGACAAGAGTTGCACCTCTTAGACAGTTCCTTAATGGCCTACAAAATGAGCTCCATGCTTCAATATGTCCATGGACCATATAACCACCAAAGCAGCTGGCTGCAGTGACTAAGAGACTCCTTATCTATTCAACATCTATGGAGGAATTTATAGCCAACATCAGCAGACATTTCCACTCCCACATATTTGGGTGTTAAGATCCCTAAAATCTTAAACCACACAAATAGAGCAAGGAATACAATGAACAAGCCTTACAATAAAAGCATTCAAAAACTTACCAAAAATAGAGAGACCCAAGTAATATAGGCAGCTGCTTTCCGAATAAGAAAGACCCTTCGCTTCACACTCATCTGCATCAAACAGATTACTTCAAACACCAGTCCTATCCTTGTCCACCAATCACAACTTATTTCATATTTCTTTAGAGATCTTCCCAGATCCTGTCATGTGTATGTAACTTTGGTGATGAGGTAAGACTCTATGTCTTACCAGTTTAAAATGCCACCATAGCACAAAGGGCAGCTAGGGACAAGATGGAGCGGGAATGAGCATACTGAATTGCATTTGTCAATGTAGGAATGCACATCCTTGACCAACAAGAGCAGCTCTGACACAGCACCTCCAGTGTCAAAGTTGTCTTCCAGTCGCACTGGCACCTGCTCATATCTAACCACATCAGTTGTCTTTGCACTGCAGAGGAATCATTCCAATGCCCATGAAGAACATCACACAAGCAAGACAAGTAGGATGGAGCCCAGGAGGAGAGTACCTTAGACTGCACTTCTTGTATCCTGTGTTGAAGTCGTTTCTCATCATCGGACCACCTTTGGTCATCCTCTAAAGCCTGCCAGACTCAGAAAAACAAAACTAGCTCCTTTAG
>Ga0209208_10005953_pt1 | contig 16896 bp, 19 predicted proteins | sample S1TSphfallax_3_FD_187694 | JGI IMG/M metagenome (GOLD analysis project Ga0209208, IMG submission 187694) | Host-associated microbial communities from peat moss isolated from Minnesota, USA - S1T2_Fd - Sphagnum fallax MG (SPAdes) (version 2) | ecosystem: Host-associated > Plants > Peat moss >...
GCCACCACCTTCCCCCATATAGTATTCTCTGCGCCACGTTTCGGGGACTACATCCAAATGGCTCTTTTTCCCGGGACTCCCAAGTTGGAGTCCCGAAATTGTCCCGAAACTGTCCCGGGTGGAGTCCCGGGACTTTGGGAGCTCATAACTCCCGACTGCAAAATCTGATCGCAACGAGGTCTGAACCAAACTTGTAGCCCTCGTCGTCATCTTTCCAACGACGTATCGCACTTTCAATTCGGAGGTCGGGAAGATATCGATTCCCGACTTTTAGTGGTCGGGAGTCAAACTGCCAGTTTGATTCCCGGCCCTTCTTTTGCCCATAACTTGGGCGACAGATGTCCAAATGGCCAATGCGAGGCCATTTTCGATATCTACGCTTCAAGACCTTTCCAATGACACCAAGAACACCCCAATGCAAGGTGTTTTGGGCCTTGTTGTCGAGCTCTGAACATTCGGGAGTCCCGGAGGACTCCAAATCCTCACTTTTTCCAAGTGTTGGGCGTCACCCCCACACTTGGCCAAAGTAGGGTTGCGACAAGGGATTGATATTTAGCATCCAAGGCAACTTGCCATTGTCCAACATTACGTGTTGATAGAACACCAACAATTGAGGTTGGGTCATCAACATGAGATGTAAGTGCTTGTGTAAAAAAACTATTATGTTTTGGTTGTGTGAAATCCATATCTTGGTGCTTTGTGGAAAGATATTGACCTTTTGTTGATTATTGTGAGGTCTTAAGTGGTTGAATGGAAAGTACTTCTGGAGTCATGAAGGAATTGGCATCATCCAAATTTGGAGCAATTTCATAAATATCATCAAAATCAAATGGGAAAGAACTTGAAGAAGGCTCCATTGGAAGAGAAGTAACAAATTGTGTATGAGTACTTGGACCAATAGGTTGCAACATTAATGGTGGTGGAAGGACTAGAAGAATGCCACCCTGATTAAGAGCTAGAAAAGAACCATCTTCAAACTAATAAGTAGTATGGTCATGGTCATCCATTAGTTGCATTGGATTTGATTCCAACTTTGACATAGAAATGAAAGTTGTAAAAACATTTGTGGATTTAAAAGGTAATACCACATAATGTTCATCAAATATCACATCTCGACTATAGATTGATTTCCTTGTGGCTTGGTTGTATAATTTATAACCCTTCACTCCAACATTTTCACCATATCTAATAATTTCACATTGAATGGATTTCGGCTCAAGTTTTCTTCATGTGTCATCCAGGACATGGGCATAAGCAATGCATTCAAACACTTTGAAGTGATGAAGAATAGGTTTTTAACCCTCCAACATTCATATGGAGTTTTCCCACTAAAGATTGAAGTATAAGATTGATTTTGAAAATAACATGTTATAGCAATGGTTTCTCCCCAAAAAGATTTTGACAATTTGGCGAATTGTAACATACTTCAAGCAAATTCCATTGAAGTCATATTTTTTTGTTCGAAAATTCCATTTTGTTGTGGGGTGTAAAAAATTGTAAATTGATGAACAATTCCATGTAATTCACAAAATGCATTAAAAACTCGAGATTTAAATTCACCACCATTATGAGAACAAAGTATTTTGATTTTCTTTCCAATTTAATTCTCCACAAATGTTTTATAGGCTTGAAAAATGGCAAAGACATTTGATTTTTTTACGAATGAAATAAACAATAGTAAATTGAGAATAGTCATCAATGAAAACAACAAAGTACTTGGCACCACCATGAGTTGGTGTTTGCATTGGACCACAAAGGTCCATGTGTACCAACTTTAATAATTCTATTGAATGTGAATTGGATTTAGAAGGGAAATTTGATACATGATGTTTGCCAAGTATGCATCCTTCACATATTAGAAGGCTTGTTATTGCCCCACCAATCCCTATCACCAATTAAGAATTTTTCATTTGTTTGATGGCATGTAAATGTAAATGCCCTAAGCGATGATGCCATAAGATACTTTGCAATGTTGGTGTTTTGGTAGTGGCAAAAAGATTGGATGTAACACTGGATGTGTTGGTTGAACATGCCACACCAACACCAAATGGATAAAGATTGGCTTCTTATTGGCAATGGAAAACAAATTGTTACCATTTTAATCCATTGATTTGATGACACAATGATTATTAAAAACTTCCATGCTATTATGTCCTCTATTGGTGGCTTTACTAATAGAAAGTGCATTCTTTTTCAATGTTGGCACATGCATAACATCTTTAGCATTCGTAATTTGACCAATAGAAAGTTGTATCAAAATAGTGCCAACACTGGCCACATGGCTTTCAATATCATCTCCCATATAAACTATGAGAGAAGTGGTCATTGGTTTATATTCTTGAAACCAATCCCTTTTAGATGTCATGTATAGAATGAGACCTATGTTTAAGTACCATTTGTCATTGTAACTTTGTTCTGATTTCTCCCCAACAATAGATAATTATATTAGGGGGACAAAAAATTATAGCATCAGCATTGGCTTGGGGTTTGTTGATCCCATTAGCTCAATCATACTTGCATTTCTTGCAAGCAAGGGTTATGTGGCCCTTCTTCCTACAATAATAATAGGTCTTGTCCTTGTAAAATTTTTTGTTATTGTTTGTCAATCGAGTAATACTTGATGAAACATTGTGAAAATTTTTGTTTTTATCTCCATTGATTTTTCCTTTATTTCTAGCAAAGAAGGCGGTAGATTTACTAAAATTATTATTTGATGTTTGTTTCATAATGGACTCTTGAAAAATCTTGCCCAATAATTCGACAAGTGTTTGATTTGGTGTATTGCCTTTGAGTAGTAAAAAATGGTTGCCATGAGAGTGGGAGTGAAGCAAGGAAGGATGTAACTTGTAATGATTCAAGAATTACAAGTCTTGGCACAATAGCTTCATCTAGGGCACCTGGGAAGCATTATGTTTGTGTTCATAGGTTGATTTAAATTTGGCCCATATTTGTTGAATTGTTTTCAAACATATGATTAATTGAATTTGATGATCTCCACAATGGAGAATCAAGTTAGAACATGCCTTCAAGTCTCTACACTTCCGAGCAACTTGAAATACTAGATCAATAGCTCCTAGGTGAAGGTCAGTTCTTTCAACCATTCCCCAAAGACTAGATCAACTTAAAAACATTTCAATTTTTATGGACCAAATGGAAAAAATTGTGCTACTAAGCTTATCAATCTAATAAGCCCTTGCTACAAGAAAGAAGAGGTCGCCATTTGGATATGGTGAAATCCTTGAATTAACCTTACCCCTATATTCTCTTAACAACAAATTAGCTATAGATTGATAATCATTTATGGATTTAAAATGTTCTAATAGGTACCACGTAAGATTTCTCTAAATATCCAAACATAAGGATGATGTGATAGAAATAAATATATGCACATGTAAAAATGAATTTTATTATCACCAAATTGAAAAAAAAAAAGAAACAATGACATGACATGAAAGGTTATGACTATTCATGAAAGTTTTCTAGAAAGTTATGTCCAACTTAATCTAAATGTTGAATTATCATATATAGGATATTCATAAGCCAAATTGTAAATTGGCCAACCTTTACATGATTACTTTGATGTTGAAGCTCAAAACATCCATTTAAAATCCTTCATTTTCCATAAGAATTATGGTAGAATCCCAAGTATTTTAAAGTGTGCAACATTCAAAATATTATGCAGAAGCCCAAAAGAAACTAAAAGAACCATACATTAGATGCCTCAAATGGGCTACCAAAGCTAATGTTGAGAAACTACAAAACACATACGTTCACCAATTTGAGTTTCAAAAACAAGCATAGAAATCTTGGTTGTAGTTGTCATCATAACCTTGGTTTTGTTTTAAACCTTTCTAGTTTCATCATCTTTAAATTGCCCTAGAATGATTCATGGCCACTGCTATGGAAGTGATATTCTCAATTACAACCAAGCCACATTGCTAATCATGAAAGAAAACATGTTCTATCAATCGATGGATACAACATAGCCAACTATTCTTAAACATTTATGTATGCCAAATAGAGAATCCCAATAACTTTACATGAAGGAAAATCAATTTGTTTTTATCACAAATTTCTTTAACCTCTTTTGGGTACTAGGCAAAACTCAAGGCAACTATGCAAAGAACAACCCACCACTTCCACTAAGTCGCAATACCACATCCACAATGATTTAATGTTACATGATGTTGCATGTTGATGCAACTAGAAAATGCACGGACACCTGAATTCATGCCCAATTCCACAAAACATGATGACAAGCCCAAAAATCAATTTGCAAAAAATGTAAAAGTGGGTAGATGCAAATTAGGGTGGCTCAAAAGCAACAAGAATCCCAATCCCAAAAGTTCATATTTTAACACTATAATGGAAAAAGAAGTTTAAAACCAATTTTGAGTGGGCCCTATGTGATGATTAATCAATAATAAAGTCCATATGAAAGGTTGGCCACTTAAATAATTATTTGACATACATGTTAGGGGGAAAAAAATATCAATTTAATAAAAAATGACCAAGATAGGGACTTATGAAAATAAGGTCCAAATTTGGTGATCAAAAGTCCATAATTATTTGTTGGTTAAAGTTTTTATTATAAGTTTTTTCAATCCATATATATTTTTTATATCAAGTATCATATATTGAGTCCCTATAAAAAATATTGAAATGAAATCATAACAAAAAAATACATTTGAATGTTAATGTGGAACCTAGACCATAGTTCATATGCTCACTTCAAAAGTCCATTACTATATGATTGTTGTATGTTTATTGAATTTCACCCTTTAATAAGTATTTTTATTCAGGTTGGCAATCTTAATTCATAAATATTTTTGTCAAATTGATGATTTTATAATGTGTTCGTGGCATTTGAATAGAATACAATTTGTAGAAAGTCCAGAAAGTGATAAAAAGTGAGCTACCTTAGTGTGCATTCACCCAAATCTAAACATCATCATTAATTCATGACCTACAAGATTTGGGTGTGGTAGATTAACCTTGTAAATGGTGCATTATTATTACAAATAATCTTAAACTCTAAAAAACATATTTAGTAAAATATTTTTTGATGATGTTTTGGCAACAATACGAACAAGATTTGGTTGGGGAAATTTAATAAGGTAAGTATTTCCTCCACACCAACGTGCATTTGCTACACCACCTTTCTATATTTACATTGTTATGTGAAGCGTGGCTATTAGCTTCGTCCCCCTTGGGATTTCTTGAAAAAGAATTATCTTTATTCTATAAGAAATCATGCAAACATGTGCAATCCTTGAGTTGTTTGACTATTGAGTCACAAGAAAATACCACAAATTCTTGCATATGTACAATATAATTTTTCTCATTGATTTTCACTTTCAGATTTTGAATGTTTATTTGCTATTGATCCTCTAAGTTTCAAGCTTCTTCCTTTTGGCATTTACCTTAGAATAGGCACATGAATTGTGAAAGGTTGGGAAAGATCATCATCATTCTAGATCAAATAACAAAGATCAAACATACATTAGATTTCTCTATTGAAGAGCTTGGCTATGACATTGTTGTACTAATTAGTAGGCTTAATCCTAGAGCCGTTGTAGCCATATGTGACTACAACTCACAAAATTGAACAAAGGAAAGCCAAATAGTGTTCCATGCTTCTCTATCCCAAACCTTGAAGGAAGACAACATTCTTCAACATGAGGTTCATGATCATCCCTACTTCGTCAATTCCAAGATTCAAGCAACACCAGCAAGATCACAATTGTCAAAAATTCTCAAAGAATAGAATTTTTTTCTGTTATTGTCCTTCCAAAGTGTTTTTCACAATAATTGTGATAAGAAGCACCAAGAACATTGCTAACAAAAATGAAGTACCAATAATAATTCTAACAAGAATGTACTAGGAGGCATTCAAGATTGTGCAGAAGTATATGTACACATCGCTGAGGGGGAAATGGATCAAGGAATAGAATAACAAAATTGTTTTTTTTTTGAGAAGCTTTAGACATGATGCACTCTATAGGATTCTATAGTACAAGATTTGTAACATGCTTATAGTTTTGAAAATTTGGGATGTGAAAATGACCTTGTTAGACAATATTCTTGTGGAGAACTTTCATATGTACAAACACAAACTAAGAAGACATTTTGCAATAGGCTACCACATGCAATTCAGATCATTGTAGACCTCGATGTTATGATACATAAGAAGACCTTGAGAAATTCTTTGGATCACAACCACGAATTTTCATGTAGAAAAAGGTCTTCAAGGACTTCAAAGGGATCATGAATGGGACTTTGACAACGAAGAAAACACAAATTATTAGTAATGATATAGGGCGTAACATATTGAAAAAAAAGTAAAAGTTATAATCTATTTATTTGAAATAAGGCATGTAAAAAGAAATCAAAAGGTTCAACACATGTGATGCTTCTAGTGAAGTTATTGGAGCTCACAACAAAATTGGAAATATTTGGTGCACATTTAATAGAGAAAAAGAACATTCAAATGAAAAAAGAGTTATTCACATCCTTATTTTGAATGTTTTAAAAATATAAAAATACTCTTGAAACATCATTAATCTTCGTTAATTTTTTGTGGTTTCAACTTTGCAAGTATAAAAAGTTATTCCCCAAAAAAAAAAAAAAAAAACAATTATGGTGTTCACATAGTGATTTTTCAAAGTCACACAAGGCTATAGTTTTAAACATTATTCATTCCATGATTAGCTCCTTCTTTTTTTCATCTTTTGATTATTTTGTAGCATATAGAAAAATCCCTTTATTTCACATGTTCCATAAAATATTTAAAAAATAATTTGCAATAACAAAAATCTATTTATCCCTATCAATTTTTTTGGGAAAGTGCAATAAACACAAGCATTCATTGTCCTTTGCATGTTTTGTAGATATGAAAGAGTTTTACTACTAATGTAATCCAATTGAGTTTGCAACTATTTCTTCTTTTGTTACAACAAGGCTCTAAACCTTTCAATTGTTCACTAGAATCAATTATAATAAGTAGTGGACTTGAGTGGATGTATTATGAAAGGCCAATTTCTTCAATTGTCATCATCATGCATTTAGGAGAAGGTACTTTGCATGCAAACAAAATGATCAATGCAAGAAGTTTAAAAAAAAAAAAGTGTTGATGTTGAATTTTTTGTCTTGCTCTTTAAGCAAAGAAGAACTTGTGATTGTATAATTTTCCAATTGAAGCATAAGAAGTAAAAATTCCTACTAAAAAGGTTCCACTAGAACTTCTTCAACTTACATTAGGAATTAATTTTGCTAGAATGGGATGCATCACCAAATTTTATAAAGTCTATATCTAAACTTTTGGTGTGTTATTATATTTGCTTATCCACACTCATTGTTAGGAGTTAATGAAATCAATGGGTGGTTGATCATTACACCTCATCATTGCTATCCATGATGAAGATAAAGGTATGTCACTTTGTGAATCATCGTCATAAGTTTATGACCACACTCATTTTGTCATGTTATTTTCAAGTGTTACTGTGGAGATTTTCTCTACAATCTCATAATATGTCATGTTGGAAATTATTACTTTGCATGGCAAATTGTATCCTTATGATGCTTACATTTTTTGTGTGTTGATTATATGGGGGGAAACAACTTTTTAATATGATCATGAGCTTCCAATTGCATTTGATATAATGACAAGATAGAAGTCTCAAGCAAAGAAAAAACCAATTCCAATAACACAAGGGGAAACCAAAGCAAGGCTATGAGGAAAGTGATAAAACATCTTTAGTGGAACACATGAGCTTATTGTTATGTCAATACTAGATTATATTTTATACATATTTTGCATTCAAGAACAAGAATAGTTCAATACACATCATACTAATATGCATGCTCTTTTCAAGTTCCTACATTGAAGTCTAATGTTATCACATGCAACATCATGCACCATATTCACAAGGCAAGGTGTCAAAACCTCATACCCCACCTATAAAGGATGGAAATGAAACTATTGATGAAGATGAGGAAGAACTTGGTGGTCCATTTACTATGGCAATTGTGGAAGAAATTACATTACATATGAATTTTGAACAACATGTGATATTTGCAAAAAGTGGGTACCATCATACATGTGTGAATATCACACCACCAAGAGTTGAACACTTCAAGCAATACAAATGTTTGTCATGTAGCAACGAGAGAGCCCATCCGTAATGAACCTAGTTGGTGCCTACTTCTTACTTAAGGTTTTGGAAGGAAAGTGATAGTTCATTAATTTCAATAGTAATCTTAAAATAGACCTAACTATTGTCTCCAACTTCTGAACACCATTTGTACCCCCATCAATGAATCTTTGTGTGAAGATTTCAATATTGTTAAAAAAATTCATTATTTTTTGTTTTTGCAAGGTTGTATTCAATGTCTAGTTCATGAGCCCAAAAGAAACATTAAATGTTAAAAATTTACATCAATTGAATCAAACAAAATATTATTTGACAAGTATTATGTGAAGGCACCTTTTTTTTCTCACTTTACTATTATTTTATTTTTAATTATGCACATATTTCAACCAACCTAAATTTAATTATAATTTTTTGTTTGCACCAGTTTTCAATATCTTTTATTTATTTATTTTTGAAAAGTTGGTAGTTGAAGTTTTTAAATATCTTATGTCTATTTATTTTTTAAAAGTCAGCATTTGAAGTTGTGAAGAGAGATAAGGATACAACTGAACATGGTAAAATCATGTGATAAGATTATTATTTTTTCATCATACCATATACATTTAACACATTTTTTAACTAAGTAATTTGGATGTGGTAGTGCAAAATACCTCTTTAAAATGTAACTTTGAAAAAAAAGTATCAACTATCAATAATGTGAAAGGATTCTTCATTTCAGATTCTTCCATCTTCAATTATCAGTTCATTTATTAACAATTAATATCTAACATCTATAATACATATAACTACCCACAATTCCTCCCCTTGTAAAAAATCGATGTACACTATTATAAAAAATGATCCAAATGCACTCAAACAAATGCTACAAATCACCCTTCAACAAATCTCCCAATCTTCCCCACCTGAAGGACATTACATGTAATCTCCACGCCTCCAAGGAAATTATAAAAATGATCCAAAAACAAGAAATTGAAGAAATTGTGGTTGGGGAGATCCACCAAACTACACTACAATTTTCAGCAAAAGTTTTCATATGTAAGGTCAATGCCCCATGGTATGGGTATTCTGAAAATAAGGAGACTATGACTAGGTGATCTTGCCTCCACATCTTGGAAATCTCCCCCGCTCATGGGCTTTACCCACTGCAAAGCACAAGGTGAAAGCTATCATAAACCTAAACACTTCTAGACCATAAGGCATAGGAGGGGAGGGTTCTTGCACCTACTCCTTAACACTAGGAAAGATCTTACACCCATAAGTAGGCCTGACTCGGTTCCTGTCACTCATAATGAGTATGCATAACACCCCTCTTTTTAAGGAGGGAAATTTGTGGTGCCCTCCAAATACACTATGAAATTTCTCTTTGCAAACAGTTGAGTTCTATTTCACACAAACTGTTGAATTCTATCTCCCATGGAACGAACACAAATTTTGCTATTAAGGGCACTACTCCAGGGTCTCACGACAATGTGACCTTGCACCACCATAACCATCAAATCTCTGATCTAAAACTTCCGGTTAGCTCACACTTCCATAACTCCAATCACCAATAAGCTACAGTCATTACCAAAATAATAATAATGCCAAGTTACATTCGAAAAGTAACTGGATGGGCATAACCAACCCAGCAAACTGAACAACACTGCTTTAAAGCTGGATCATCAAATCTCAGTCTCCAGCCAGGAACCCCCCCCCCAATCCAACAAAAACAGTGGTGCACCTGCAGTCAATATTGTTCACAGCTCCCCAGGCCATGTCACAGAATAGCAAGCTCCACTATGATGGTAACATGAGAGTGAAGGACCTTGAGGTAGACACAAGAAAGAACCTGGACTTGTATCTCTAGACAGCAAAAGGTTGGCATTACATTCATGACCTAACTCCCACTTTCGGGCATTGACACTTCAACAGTCAACAGACCTAGAAAAGTTTATATGCATAAACACCTGACAGAATCTGTGCTGATTGATAACTGACTCCTCATCTATGTACGGAAATCACGCATGCAACTACATGACCCTAAGGTTAGTTTGAATCTAAGTGACTGCTGTGTATAAAGAATGAGCACCCTTGATAAAATAGTGAGTTACAGCTCCTTGTGAAAAGGCAACAGCAGCTTGACCGAATCAAGTGCACCAAGTCTTGTTTGAGGAAATGGGGTTTTGGGGAACCTAGTCACACTTGATGTTTCTGTAAATCCTTCGTACGAAAACAGAAGACCCTAAATACCCCACAGCACCTGTACAGACAACAAAATAACAAGTCAGCTTGTGCTGAAAACAAGAAGTCTAAAACTGCTCATGTTGTGGAATTTATTGTCTAAGGAACACTAAAAAACACCAAGTAAATGTGCAAAACAAGAAATTGGTTCAACCAAAGCATTGTAAAATTTACCACAAAGGATGCCAAGTCCAAGACAAAGCATAAGAGTGTAGCCAAAGTAGAAACAGGTTTGGAAGAAGCCAGTCATCTTTGTCTTTATGAAATAGTAGTAGATAGAGTAGAGGAACACATAAGCAGCTGTTGATGCTCCTGAGATGAATGATGTCCATTGCCAGTGGTAGTTCTCAGCATTCAACAGAAAGTACGTCCCCACAATAGTCACACATACGGTTACTATTATAAGTATCAGGAATACAAGGAGCATGAACCCATACACGTAATACACCTGCAAGAGAAAAGGGTTGGATTAAATGGCATCCAGGAGGTCCAATTAAATCATGCGCCCCAGCAAAAACAGCTGACCTAAGACATGGTTGGCATCTAACAACTCATGAAAGTTGAACCCTTGAAAACAAGCTCACATCAAACAAAATACAGATATTCTTGGAATCAGGATGACAAAAGCTTATGCACAGAGAGATTGACTTTGAGGGGCCACAAATGTCAACTTCTTCTCTATGAACACATGAAGGAGAAGACACTTCACAAGAAAAAGATGACTTTAAAAGACAAATTGAGACATGCTTCAGTTATTAGGAGTTTCATAAAACCAAGTAAATTGGCATTATGAGATGCAGGATTGGAGCACCTTGTAATTCCAAAAAGAGGTGAACACAAAATACATTTCGATGAAGATACTGCCAAATGGAAGAAGCCCACCCAATAGTGCTACTGCCCAAGTTGTCAGGTACCACTTTTTTTCAGGAATGGGACGGGGGATGGTTTTCACACGACAAGGATTGTCTGGAACTCCACTCCAATTCCTGCCCACAACTGTCCCTAGCAGTGCTAATGGGAATGAAATAAACGTCCAAATCACCAATACCACCACCTGATACCATCCCAAAAAATCCAGTGATGTGTACACTGATGTGAAGTTTCAGGATAGCAAGCTATACCACAAACTTAATTGGCAAAACTAGAGGAAAAAACAAGGAACAAAGTTTAATTAAATGACCAACATGATAGATACCACAAGACCATACATATTAATCCAGCTATATCATGCCAAAATCTTGAAAACCATCCGATACCAATCTCATTCTTTCCAAACTCATGTGCATATCTACTATTGACTATTATCAAAGTCTGCATTCAAAAAGTTTCTCTGAGACATGCTGAGAAGACATTCCAACAAGTTGTCACAGGTAAACCTTGTGAGGTTGGTCATGATAACAATGTAGAACAGAATATAAGGCCCACAGTGGTTCACTGTGATAGCTCAACCAGTAACATGTATGCAATTATTGTGTTGAAACTGTGAGTAGAGGTGGTGCCCTCCACCAAATAGATAGGCACAAAGAGTCTTCCATAGAGGGGCACAAGACAGAGACTTACCATGGTGCCAAAAGGAATAGCTGCCAAAGAATGGTAAAAGATGGCCACTGTGTTCAGAGCAAAACCAATTCCAAAGCACGTGAATGGAAACAGGGAAGCAGTGAGAAGCATCGACTTTATCCAATGCTTTCCTGCACACACAGCACATAGTCCCAATGATGAGGCATATTTTTTGTCTTGACTATTTACCTTATTCTGTCTTGTGCAATTCCTCACCTTCCATATAATCTTCCTTAGTTTGTTGGTAACCCTACTCATGATGCTTTTGTTTTGACTTATTCACCTACTGCTACCATTACATCTTTCAGCTTTGCATCTGAATCACTTTCATGTTCACTTTCAATTTCCTGATTATCTGATCATGATCACACCACACAGCAGTCTACACTCTCTGACAGAGGGAAGATATGATGTCACTGTGAACAACCATACAGCATATAATCCAATATGTCCTTAAAATCCACATTTTGCACAAATAAACTCCAACATTTTAGCATCAAATTTGACTGTTGAAGTCACAATAGAAATGTTATACTCAGAATTGAAACATATGATTATTGAGAGTTGATAAGCATCTTGCACCATTCCAAATTGTCATGACACCACTACATGATCAAGCATTGTGCACCCAGGTCAAAGTAGAAGTCGGTTACCATCATTGCGGGAATAAAATCCTCCTCCCACATATCCAGATATAAATGATGTCAGGGCATAACACACAATAAATGTAGTGACAATAGCTCCACGTCTGTGACCACAAATCCCCACTACATCAGTTTCTTCAGCTAGATGATACACTGTCACAGGGTACAATGTACCAAGCCCTAGATCAATCTGTTTCCAGCCAACTCATTACTATCTTCTAGTGAAAAATTTCCAGTTTTACTTGTACCAGCTTCAGAGCATGGATACCCCCAATGTGATCTGGGGGTGGGTATAGGAGATGAATGTACCCAATATAAAGCATCCCAACAATTGCCAGAAGGATGACAAGTAGAACTAGCATCGCAAGCTGGGCTCCTGACCCCACGAGAGCCGAAAGGAGCACTAAGTTGCGGGGCACCCTGAACACATCTCCATGAACCAGCTTCCATCCTGACTCTTCACTCACATCCCTCTCCTGTAGACTTCACATAAACATGAATGGCATTTCTACATGTTTTTGAATCAGGACAGTCTCCTAATTTGATAAGTGGCTGTAGACTGTAGATCTGAAATCCTGAACTCATTCCCTCTAACATGGAGGCATCCAGTTTAACCAAATCACACTCAACCCTTTTTAGCTCCTAGATGCCATCCAACCTTTTTAGACTATACATCCCACCTAAACCTCAAACCAAAAAAACCTAGTAAAAGAGGTTTGAAGAAAACCCATCAATGGGAAATAGATTTCAGGAGAGCAGGCCTTATTGGCTTTTTTAATGACCTTTGTTTACATGTTCAGTTCATAGAGAAATTCATTAACAGAAACTCTCACATTTCATTAGACCATATCCATGACATATCACAAGTTCTTTAAGTGAAGCCTGAACTCCAAACCTCAGAGACAATGGCTCAGAATCATTTGGCTTACCAAAGTTTCCAAGTCATCTTCCTCACGAGCATATTTTGCATAGTCATTGCGAAGTGTCCTCATGAGTATCATTGACACAAGCCCAGTGAGGAATATAACCATCATAAATGAGTTGAATATTGAGAACCAGTGGATCTGTGTAACCAGCATGTGGGTCAACATCAGAAACCATTGATCTTTGCACAAAAAGATATCTATGAGACTGACAAGAAAACTCCAGAACAACACCTTGAAGCTAACATGACAAGAATGATTATACACTGACATTATGAGATTATGAGTGTCACCAACAAAGTGTCAGACCATCACATTCATCATGAATAGCAATGACAAGCTGCCATGGCTCCCCACTAACATCATCAGCCCAGAATTTCAGGCAAACCATTATACAAAAATCCGCATCCTGAGTTTCTATTGCATTTCTGGAAGCAACGGGAAGACTTGGTCACAATCTTAGCACAACAAGAGTGCAACAGAAGAATCCTGCTTTGCAAAAACAAAAACGATGAATGAAAACAGACGTTCAAACCACCACATATGAGCAAGTATATGTCAACAGATGTGCATATGTTAGGCTCAAGACTGATGGTATATTAGCTAGGACTTGGGGTTAAAGGTACGGAACAGATAGGATTGACCTGATGCTCAAAGAATGGATAGTCCAAGTAGGCATCAAAGCGATGGGCAAATGTGGTATTGGTCTCAACCCACTCAACAGCATATGTAAACTCCAAAACTTTTCCAGCTTTGATGGGTTGAAGATTGTCTTGTGTCAGGTTGACTTGAATGATCTGTTTAAAAAACACAGAGAATAAATGTCCAAAACTTCACTAGTTTCTTCAACACTGCAGGCCTTAATGATCTATAGTGACCTATGATGCCTCAAGCCTCAAACTTCCAATCACACAGGTGTGTTGTACACCTCCAAGCAATCAGATGCACCAGAAATATCTCCATCTGGTAAAAACCAGGATATTAAACACATAGCTCCTAAAAGGCATGTTTACTTGCAAACACAGTTATACACATACCTGGTTCTTGTTGTACTTGATCAAAAATTGCTTGTGTGTGTTCATTACATATTTTGAGTTTTCATCATTCTTTTCTGGATGATACTCTCCCACAAACCCTGCAAACATGCACATTTAAAACTCTTAATCCATGAGAGTTTCCTGTTCTTGATCACTTGCCAAACCTCTTGTCAACAAAGATGTCCACAGGAAGAGATGAAATCCATAAATGTCCATGAAAATAAGTAGAAACTTCCAAGGATGACAAAAAAAATTGAAGCAGAGAAATGTAAGACAAAGTATATCAGAAAACCCAGGCTTTTTGTTGAAGAAACACATACCCCACAGTGGCAGATCATCTGAAACTCCTCCGCCAAGTAGACACATGTCCCCATACAGAAATCCAAACCAGCTCTTATCAGACAATTGTATTTGAGGAATTTGAAATCAGAATCTACAACTTGTGCTTACACATTACTATCATTATTACACATACATGTGTCCCAGGAAGCAGTGACATTTATACTGTTTGAACAGCAGGAGGGGAATTTTACTGTCTATTAGAAAATAGATTACTTGGATTAATGCAATCTCTTGTAGGAAAATGTTTTGTGGAGAACAGAGGAAGACCTGAAACACTGACTACTTCTAAAATGCTAGATCAGAAACCTTGGGGGGGAAAACGAAGTATACAGCAGACAAAACCACCAAGGACAATCATGTGCTAGCTAGAGCTAACAAAATGCAAACAAATCTGTTTGAATCGGTCTCTAAATGTAGAACCATACCTACAAAGAACTCAAACCAGTAGGTATTTGCAACAGCCTCCTTGAAAGCATCCACCTGATCATCTGTGAGTTCAAGACTGCAGATTGTCTTTTTCTCTGTTGGAACTGTCAGAAAAGCCAACTCAGGGAACAAGAATAATGTGAGGAGGACCACTGAGCACTCATAAGCGATGGGCACACAAATCAATTTCCATTTCACCATTGAATTTGAAAACCTAAGGTTGGCTTCAGCACAAGAATCCCATTTTACAAAACTGATATCCATCTGCTTTCGAGTTCTAAAACCCCAACTTCTTATTCTCTGAAGTACCTATTATAAGGTGTGTGAAGTCAGTCCCACAACATAAGTGTGGATCAAAGGGGTGCATGACCTCTCTCATAGCTTTCATCACTTCCATGAGTTTGCCAAGAGTTTGAAAGTCACTTACTTGTGAACTTAATTCTGATCTCACTATCAATGAGCTCATTCCCTTCCAACACTTCACCAAGTCCTCCCCATTTATGTGATGCGACACCTTTTCCAGGTTTGCAAAACGGCAAACTGTAGTAGTTATATGTTTCTTGAGGGTTGTTGTATGGTCCAACTTTATTTACCCACAGCATTACTGTATCCCCGACTGCATACTGAACCATTCCCAAAAAGAAATTCAAATTATGAAAAGAAGACTGTAACAATGCATTGCCTGCTCAATTCCAAGGAAAATGCAGACCCTAACAGACTGACATTCTCCTGCAGTCAGTCAAACTCTTTCTAAAAATCCACATGCAATGTTGAAGAGAAAAAAAATCTGCTGTTAGCTCTTAATCTCCACCTAGGCTGACCTTACAAAAACCCGTCAAAAATCTTAAGAGAACAAACAAACCCTAACACACCATTGCTAGAGATTTCACAGCGCTTGCTGCTGCTATATGCAGCGTACCTTGGAACTTCCTTTCACAAAGATCGATTCCAGATCTCACAAACTCCAACTACATACACAGATAATAGAGTACCACTTCCCTATGAATAAATACATGTAAACCCCATTTTAGGGTTTCATGAAGGAGGCATACGCTTGAAGAAGGTTCCACACAAAGAGAAAATGCAAGAAGCAAAGCTTCTTAGTTCAGTGGCATTGAGAGGAGGTTTGGTTCTGTGTTATTTTTTTCCTTTTTACCTTGTGATCATATTCGGTTGCAGTGCAGACATGGAGACATACGAAGATTGTCACCAACAAGAGAAAGACGACCCTAGCCCTTGGTTCCTCCATTCTTCCAAGATCCGAAGTCCAGCTTTCACCTCCTTCTTGCAAAGGTTGTTAAAACAGAAACCAGTTCTTTTTTCTCTCTTGCGCTCGCTCTCCCTCTCCTCTCCTCTCTTCTTTTCTTCTTCTTCTTCTTCTTCTTCTTGGGTCATGGGGGAGAGCACTCCGGAAGGACCAGGAGGCTCGAGCATCACACGCGACAACAACGCTTGAAGACAGAGTGGTACAAGAAGCCCAGTAAAACCCCCGTCATAATTCCCTCGATGCAGACCCTTTGGCAGATTTATATACATATTTTTTTCTAATTAAATTAGAGGTCACTTGGTAGGTACCTACCACAATGTGTTT
>Ga0209208_10005954_pt1 | contig 16889 bp, 11 predicted proteins | sample S1TSphfallax_3_FD_187694 | JGI IMG/M metagenome (GOLD analysis project Ga0209208, IMG submission 187694) | Host-associated microbial communities from peat moss isolated from Minnesota, USA - S1T2_Fd - Sphagnum fallax MG (SPAdes) (version 2) | ecosystem: Host-associated > Plants > Peat moss >...
CGAATTATTTTGTGCTAGACATTAGTCATGGGTATGATATTCTCCACAAGAATATCCACAAATTAGTGGTAAGGAGAAAGCACAAGAGAATTTTAGTTGTTGCACCAAACACCCGCCAGTTATCAGGGCGGTTATCAGGGTGCATAACCATGGTTCTCATAAAAAAAAGACCAGTTCCATTCCATAATGACAGTTCTCAAAAAACACTTGACAAACATGAAACTTCCAACTAAGGCCTATTGGTTCTTGGCCGGTTATTTCATGAAAACTGCCGGTTCTTTGAGGGTTTTCAAATAACTTGGATTCAGAAATATTTATAACAATAATAATAATAATAATAATAACCAGTGGTTCTCTGATTCTGAAACATTTGTAAATCCAGAACAGGCGGTTCTCTACTTCAGAAACATCTAAAAACCTGGTGCTGGTGGTTCTCAGGTTCATAAACATTTGAACTGGCGGTTGTCTGGGTTCAGAGACATGACGGAACCGGTGGTTATTACAGAAAAGTGAAATACCCGGCCGACTCAATTCTTGTTCGAGTTGACCCCTGTTTCAGACGGGAACCAAACAGGAACAGTGAGGTACCGTAGGTCAGAAATCTCTTTACACAGTGGACAAAAGCATGTAACCTCCTTTTATCTGAAGGACAAACACAAACGCCAGGACAAACACAAACTGGCGTTTGGGGGGAGAGGTTTTGCAAGAGAAGACAAGCGAAAGCTGTTGGGTGTCTTTCGCGCGCGGCGTCGCTGCTTCTTCTGTTGCGGCTTGTTGCGGCTTTCGTTGTCGTTTGTCACAGAAGAAGAAGAGTACTCTCGGGGACGATGATGATGCGGATGATGGCGCTGAGAAAAAAATTCCGGACTAATTGATTCCAGGATCTCGTGCCGTAGAAATGAGCGCGGGAGAAGTAAGCAAATGCGGTCTGTTTGCGGGGTTGCTGGTGATGGAGATCTTCATCTAGCGTTTGCATCCGGAGAGAGAATAGCACAGGGCTGCTGCGGGATGTGGCTTGAAAGATTCACTTGAGGCATTTATTTGGCGTTTTCAGGCAGACAGAGAGACACAGAGAGAAAGAGACAGGTTCACAGAGAGCGCAGGGCGCAGAGTATGGTTTTGTTTATGAGCTCGTGGTTATGAGCGGGAGGGGAACGAAAGAAATAGCTAGTATGAGTCACGGAACAGGGAAAGAGAAGGACTGCAGTGACGGGGGTTTTGTGAGAAGAGAGAAGAGGATAGAGTATAGGAGTAGTTGTTGTTGAGCGGTGGACCGAGATACTTCAACTATGGCGGGAAGTAAGCACGACAGATCAGGAGGAAGTGGAGGAGGAGGAGGAGGAGGAGGAGAAGTGTCTCCCCTTGCGACGCAGCTTCAGCAGGCATGGCTCCACACACAGATGCCAAAGACGCAGAAGCGCTCTTTGATTTCTGCTCCTAGTCGTCAGTCGAAGAGTAGTCCAGATCAGTCTGCTTTCAAGTCGCTTTCTTCCATTTTTCCGGAACTTGGTGCGCTCCCTCAAGAGAAGAAGCCGATGATATTTTCTGTGTTCCAAGAAGGTGAACGACCGAAGCCGGAGGATCTTGAGGCAAGGAAGGATTCTTTCAGTTCATGTCCGTCCTTCTTCGCTAACATTACGGAGAGCGTTCCTAATAGTACTTCATCTACTCCTCCTCGTTCCCTTCCTCATCGATCCCTGTCTGCTAGCCATGTTGTGCAGAGTTCCAGCTCCAATTCGTCTGAGCGTGGGGCGGCACTGGCATCTTTTCTGACTACTCACAGCTTCTCTGGAAGCAGTAGTCATGCTTCTGTTGCAGCAGATGCTAACTCTCCTGATTGTACTGAAAGTATTCACAGTGGTGAAGGAGGAGAGGTGGCAGGGAGTCTGTTTAACTTGCCAGCAGATCTGGACCCTGTCGATTCTTCTGTCACATCTGAAGGAGAAGACACCAACACTTTCTACTCATACCTGAACAACCTCATGGACGATGAACCGGAGCATCATAAGTGTATGTTTTTGGAGGCTACTGCATTCCAGGCAATGGCGAAAGAGCTGGGAGACCTGATAGGTGATGACTCCTTGCCAGCTTGGTCTGACAGCAGAACCTCGGAGAAGGACCAAGACGTAGACTCTTGGCTAGAGGAAATCATGCGTGGTCCCTTTCCAGCTGAGGTTCCAGAGGAGATCAAAGACAGCTCAAAGAGCTTCACAAATGATGAAGTTGAAAGCTTGGATCTTGGAAACGGTGACCCATGGTATAATGCAACAGATGTGCACCGGCACCCTGAGGCTGCAGGACCTCTGAGAATGCATCCTTCCTTGGATTCTGAGTCTCTTAGTGGAGGCTCAGAAGATGCCCTAAAGCACTCACATGTACCAAACAGACTGGACAGCCATGACTCAAAGTCAACCATCTCCCAGCAGATTAGCATCGGGCATCAGATATCTCCAGTTAATCTGAATCAGCTTCTTCTCAGGTATGAGTACTCTCTTCCTCTGTTCTCCCTTCCCTCTGGCCTCCCCCTACAGACAAAATGGGGAATGTGGCTTATTATACTAATGAGTTTGCAGGTGGTCCTCATACCTCTTCTGTAATGATGTTGCCTTTTTAGCATATTCACTGCTTCTGTTCTTGAAGGTCCTCTTGGGAAATGAGGGATTCTTGTGTTGGAACAATAGCAGTCAGCCCATGTCTGTCATTAGAATTTTGTTTTTGAGAAATGATCTGTATACATATTGCACAATTATCAGCTTTCCAAAGCATAGCTTCATTTGTGTTTGTGTAAAAACCAAGGATAACTCAAGCAAGCACATCTGGAGACATGCTAGCTTATGTATATCCAGATATTGCTGCAAATATCATGTCTTTTGATGACTGGGTCCACAAGGAGTAGAGTGTTTACATCCATATGAACGATGAAGCACAAGTAATGAAGAGTGATATGGTTGCTCTCAGTGAATCTGTGCATCCTTCAGTACATGGCAAGGAACTTGCCATTTAATGTGGGCTGATTCATCCTACTTGAGTGCTCCCTTTAGCTTAATCTCTATTATAATTGCTGTGTCCATGAACAACAATGCTACCAAGATGCATCTTATATTTAATTCCAGGATAATCCTACATTTGTATGCCTGTGGACAATGATAAGAATATCTGTGGCCTAACTGCTTTGCCAAACCAGCAGGCAATGCCAGGTAGAATTACCTGCTTCTATGTGACCTTAAAAGACTTGTGAATTCTGCTCATAATTTGAACTTCTGTCATTTTTACTTCAGGTGTGCACAGGCAGTTGAACAAAACGACTTCTCACACACTAATGAGCTGATTGCAGACCTTCGCCAGTACTCATCAGCCTATGGAAATGCACCACAACGTGTGGCTCACTACTTTATGGAAGCTCTGGTTAGCTTACTCACTAGCCCTCATCAGTTTGTGGTTCTTTTTAGCAGAGTATGTAACTTGCATTATGATTCTTGGAACAAGATACATTTCAAGGGAAGAAACTATGCACAGGTTGATGCTCCTTCAAATGTTTCACATAGTGCCATTTAGCAATAAAAAAAGAAAAAAAATACTTGTGTGGGTGTCTTTGATGGTTTCTTTTGGGTTGTCACTGCTTAAACATTGCTGTTAATTTTTCTAAACTGTGTTTTTGGATCACTGCTTGAAGGTATTGGTAGACATTTTCCATCTTGTGTTATTCCTTGCAATTGATGTGAAAGCCAAAGTCTGATTGCTCAGGTAGAGAAGGTTTTTGAGTTATGTGTGATATGTGGATGCCAGGTTGCAAAAATGTCAGGGACTGGTGGACAGCTCTACACAGCTCTGAGCAATAACCGTCCCTCAGCAGCCGAAATGTTGAAAGCCTACCGCCTCTTTGTTGGATGTTGCCCCTTCATCCAATTATCTCACTACTTTGGCAATTCAGCAATTCTTCATGCCTTTGGTGATGCAAAAAGGGTTCATATAGTTGATTATGGTATCCTCTATGGCGTGCAATGGCCATGTCTCATTTACCATCTTTCACAGCTCCCTGGAGGGCCACCTCACCTTCGGATTACAGGTATTATTTGATAGGGATTGTTTATGGCATATTGAGTCCCCAGTAGAGAATGTTGAATTGCAGCAAAGTTATCTATGCTGTGTTTCTGTCATCATAATAACCCTTAGTCTATTGTGGCTGGCAGCAAAGGCAGTGGCAATGAATCTAACAAGGATGAGTTGATAGGTATTGTTTATAGCATGTCCCGAGTCTACTGAATGTTGAATTAATGACTAGCAAATAATGTTGCCATATTTCACTTTTCCCTAGTGTTTGTGATAAGATCAATAGTTATGGCTATAGCTATGGAGTTCCTGACCACTATTCTCTTTTTTGGTTTCAGGGATTGATCGGCCACAACCTGGATTCAGACCCTCAGAAAGAATTCAGGAGACTGGTCACAGGCTTGCTCGTGTGGCTGATCATTTTGGAGTGCCCTTTGAGTTCCATGCCATTGCTGAGAAGTGGGAGGCAATCACTCCTGCACACCTTTTTTTGCGCAATGACGAAGTATTAGCAGTTAACTGCATATTCAGGCTTCGCCATTTGTTGGATGAATCTGTTATGGCAGCAAGCCCTCGAAATTTGGTCCTGAGCAGGATTCGAAGCATGAACCCAAAGGTACTGACTGACTCCTGTCATTAATTATCCTGTTGTGTACTCAGGTTTAATTGGAGAGCCTGTTGCTAATGCTGTGTGGGGTTGTAAAATTGCCATAACTATGCCAATGGTATGTCTCTTTGAATGGTTTTCTGTGACATATCTCAGTGGCTTTTAGTGTGATCCATCATCTTTTGTGGTGTGGCTGTGCTTTTGTGTCAATTTGAATGCTGTGAGGCCTTTAGTTCATGAGAAGGGCCACATGTATAAGGTCATGTATGATGAAATTGGATAATTGATGGTGCATATAAGGTATTAAACAGGTGCATATCGTGCTTGGTCTCTGGTTTGCTTTCTGCAGATATTTGTGCAAGGAATTATAAATGGAGGCTATAATGCGCCCTTTTTTATGTCCCGGTTTCAGGAGGCTCTGAGTCACTATTCAACACTGTTTGAAGCCTTAGATGCCTCAATGCCAGCTGAGCATCCTGATAGAGTACTCATAGAGCAAGAGTTTTTTGGTCGTGAGATCCTCAACATAGTTGCTTGTGAAGGTCTGGAGAGAGTGGAGCGTGCTGAGACTTACAGGCAATGGCAGGCACGGACACTACGAGCGGGGTTCACACAGATGCCAATAATGAAAACTACTGTAGAGAAAATCAGCAACCTTATGAGGGGTTTTCACAGGAATTATGGCATTGGTGAAGATGGTGGCTGGCTTCTGGCAGGCTGGAAAGAGACTATATTGCATGCATTCTCTACATGGCAGCCTACACCCATTAGCCCTTGATACATGGGGTTGCTCATTGGGCTTGCTCTTTGTCTTACTACCAGCTTCTCATTGTACCATAACATGAGCTTGATGAAAATCTTGTCAGTTTTATTGAAGTGGCAGGGATGGCTAGATCTTGTATAGTATAAAACTCAGTAATCTGCTATTTTCTTCTTTGGCTCTGGTAGCATTGCACGAATCTTCCAACTCCTAAGCTCAAGTGAGCTTCAGATGCTGTACACCCAAAACTGGGGTGTGTTGCCAATTGACAGAAAGGCCTTGTCAGGGAAGTCCATCTTGTGAAGCCTCATATATATGGGGAGACCTCTGTTTCCAGCTGATGCTTTTGAATTTTATCTATTTCTTGCAATATTATGCAAAACTACTTATCTCGTGGTCCTTTTTCACTTTTGTTTCATATGTTTTGGTATGTTTCCGACTGTTCTGGGTATGCTCTTTGAGTAGAAAGAACAGACTGTTTTGAGCTGGATTGCATGTGGATTGTGTACTAGTGTCATTTGGTTGTTTTTGTACTAGCTTTTTGTTGTTGAATCAATCAAAGGGATAGTAAACCCCTAATTGCAAGATGCTCAACATCAGGCCTTCTTGGCCAGCCATTATCATGTAAACAGATAATTGCAAGATGCCAATTGTCAGGCCTTATCTCTGCAAACCCTCTCAATTGATGAAATAAAACCTTTGAATTTGAACCTGCAAAAACTGGAGGCAACTGTTACAAATGTAAATACTATGTAACTCTTTAGATCTTTAAACCTACAGTAGTTACAAACCTTCCATGTTCAAGGGTCTGGGAACTAATCATGCCCGATTCACATAACAGGGAGCAGCAGTCATATTATACTTATTACACTTGCAGGTGCACGGCTTCGGTGGGCCTTTCACCAGTCTCAGCAAACTGTGCAAAAATGCTAGGCCAAAACCATTTTGCTGAGCCAAACCAACATGTTTTAACTTTTCTTCTTCATCCAATTTCAATGTTTTAAACTCGGTAGAGGGAGCAGCAGGAGGTGCTTAAACTACAGGTACTGCTGAGGAAGGTGATCAGCCTATAGAAGCTCCATCTTCAAGTGGCTCTCTACTTAACAGAGCTCGAAAAAAGGAATGGGAGTTCAGTTGGGTGTTCCAAGATATTTGGATAGTCAAATTGCTGTGGTCAGAAGCTGTAATTGTGGAAGATGGTGGGTTGAGTATGGCAAAGTGCAAGGTTTGCAATGTTGTGGAACATCATGAGAAATTGCTTGTTCCCAAATTTGATGGTTTGTAGAAACATGTTGGCCATCGAAAGGCTAAGCATGCATCTCTTGGGGTGCATGCTAGGAGATGCATGTGGGGGAATACTTCATGAGGTTCAGAAGTCAGCATGTTAAGAATGAAAGAGAGTTTGTGAGTTTGCTTGGGAAAGAATAAATGATTTAGCAAGTTACTAACATGGTTCATCTTGAGCAGAAACATAAATTTGTGCAGTTCATTGAGATATCATCTCCTGAATCAAGGGTGATTGATCACATACTTTGAAGGCATGAAAGATATGTTCAATTTCATTTGGGTGCTCAACACCTTGTAGAAACATTGGTTTGATTCTTCTGGGTGGAATATGGCAGAATGTATGAACAACGTGGTTCTACAATCCACACGCATGGCAATGCAAGGTGCCTGGTTCATTGCTGTAAGTTGTGACAAACTATCGATTGCCAAAGTTGGGTAAAGTTGCATGTGTTTGTGGTGGAAGGGTAGAAATGGATCCTGATCTTACTATCTAAGTAGCAAGTTGTGAACAATGCTTCTGCAAATAACTTGACAAAGTTGATTGTGGATGCCTTGCTGCAATGTACTGGGTTTTCTAAGTCAAATTTGGGGTAGAAGTTAATGTGTTTTGGCACAGATGGTGTCACAATCTTTCAAGGTTTTTAAGCAGGTGTTATTATGCAGTTGCAAAATCTTGTTGCTTGAATGTGTTCAGAGTTTGTCCAAGTTTGGTTAGATTCAAGATGTCTTCATATGTGATTTTGTAAGTGATGTGAAGTTATGTGAAGCTAATCTATACCAAACGTATTGTGATCTAGTCACTTAGTATTCATCCAAGGACTTCATCACATTTCTTTCGATTGTTGAACATTACATGAAGCCTTGCACATGTCCTAGGTTACTAGTCCTAATTCTATTTTGGAGTATGCAACTTTTCAAATTTTTGGATGTACCATCATGGTACACAAAAGAGATTCGCTAAGGTTTTCAATTTAGTGTTGAGGCTTGACTAGTTGAATGCAATTGAAGATGTGAAGAAACAATGTTCCAATGCTACTTTTGGTCTCATTGAGGAATTGGAGTTGAGATTTCCTACTCAAAGCATCATGAATGCCATGGGCATTATCTACTCACAATTATGGGTTCAACCACAAGCTAAACACACATTTTTAGCACAACTGAACATTTTGAAAGCATTCTGAAAGCCCATTATTGCCATGGGAAAAATGTCAATCTGAATCAAGTTTTCATCAATCCCATCCTTAATGAGTTACTAGACCAATAATCATCTTTTTTCAAGATCACCATGCAGAATAATTGCCAAGCTGCCATGAAGTTACTTCATGATTGTAATCCTTATACCAAGATGTGGTGCATGCTATCAAACAACCAACTCCTGGAATATCAGTTGTCTGAATGGTTCAAGTTAATCAAGTTTTTGATGGCTATGGTCAGAGATTTTATATATCAACTTCACCATATGTCTTCATCCTTGATCCATTAGGTTTAGCAAATTGTTGTGGGTACTATTGACTGAAGTTAGGATAACAAAGCATCATGAATCTGCTATGGTGTTGTGAATTCCTGATATTGGCAAAGTATCTGCAAGCATGTTATTTATGATAGATGTCCAGGTACCTGCCTGCTGGACAACACCACTCTGACCTTGAGCTTCTGGTGGTCATTGTGTGCAGCTGACTCACTGGGCAGCAGCTGCACCGATGATTTGGCCATAGAAGGATGGAAAAAACTCTTGAGTTGCTTATGGAGTGTCCAGCTGCAGATGACAGCACCTGTACACTTGTTAGAAGGAGCTACCTTGCAATACTGCCAGGAGTGGACAGTCATAATACAATCAACTGGCTTGCACTGGGAGCGTAATCCTTGATATCCCTGACTTTTCTTGGTACACTTGCTCCAGAGAAAGAAGTGCAGGTGGGACAGATCCCATGTCATAAGTACCTACAAGAACAAAGATTTGCATACTGAACAAAAATCAGGTGAGTGACTCTAGCAGCCTGGAGGAGACAATCTGTCAATTGGCATGATATTTTTTCTTAAAGATTTGGTTTATGAGGAGGGGGAAACATAGTGTTGAAAATGAGAGGTGTTTTTCCACCTTGAGTTTTGTGAAGCATAAGTTAAAAAACATGTTGACAACACACTTAGAGCTTGCTGTGAAAATGTATGCACAAATTGTTTTTACCCTCCAAGCCTTTTTGTTTGATGGTGCAATCATATCTTGGAATGTGAAGAAGGATTGCGCATTGGATGTTTAGTAACTTGCACCTATTTTCAAGGTTCAAATTGCCTTGGATTTTGTGTTGTGTTTACCACATTGCTACAAGTTTTGTATGTTATGTTATAATTTTTATTTTTATTTTGGTCAGCAAGAATCTTCCTACTGCAGCCGCTAGAGTCCATGGTGACCGGGATTCAATTCCCTTAGTGAAGCCAAGGTTAGGAAAAAGGATTCTTTTTGTCAACTTTTTTGTTTGGAACTTCTTCAAGTTGTGTTGTTTACAAGGCATTCATTAATTCCATGATTATAATGATGGAAAAAATAATGATGTATCATTTTATCATAAATTTTATGACACAAATGTAAAATTTTGTCATTCAATTCAAGGAGATTTAAATTTTATATCATTTTAAGGAATAATTATGTTTATGTTAATAGTATGATAATAAAATATATCTTTTACATTTGTTGAAATAACTACAAAATGACTTTTGATCCAAATTACATTATATATCAAATTTCATTATTTTTACATAATTATTTTTCCCTAAAAAATTTGTGATGAACTACCTTGGTAACCACTTTTCTTCCCCTTCTAAACCCAAGTAGTTGCCTATTCACCCCTTCAGCCACATGTGGGTGCCATTTGTCAAAAATGTTCCAGCCATAAATAGCCACCTAGGCTACTTCAAAAAGCCTTGAAAAAAAGGACTGAATATAGGCACCAATTTGCAATTAATATTAACTCGTTGGGAGTCCATTACGAAGTTCAAAATATTTTTTATTGCAATGGGTTGCTTTAATAGGACTTTCATTAAAAGTTTTATTATTTTTAATGCTCCCAAAATAGAATATTTTACTATCGAATTATTGATGTATTAAGGGCAACCTTTAGCCTAACTATATACAATGCATGCCCACATTTTTAGGCAAAGGATATGGGACAAATCACAGTGCTATTAGGAAATATCTCGAGTGCATATTGTTTTGCCTCATTGCTTGAGTATAATTTCAATTCTTAACTTTGTTCATCATCATTTTTTGGCTTAGATTTTTACAAGACCTTAGGGACCTATAGTGATTCATATTAATTAGTGTAATTAATCGTGTGATGCATTTCAAAACGGTTTTGTTTTGTGTGACAATGGGTCATTTTGATTAACCCATCACCAAAAACATTCTAACAACCTCCTCTCTCCACACACACAAAAAAAAATGAAAAAATAAAAAATGAAAATGGGTAGGCAGGAGAGAGGGGGTTAGGACTGACCGTTGGGGTAGGGAGGTGTGGGAAAATAAAACAAAAATTTACCCCAAGGGGACAGGGTTCTGACCTGAGGTTCAAGTTTCATCCCATCCAAAAAATATCCCATGGACTGTACCAACGATTAGGGTTAGGGTTTGGAGATGGTACAACGAGCTCTCTCTCTTGTGGTGGCACACAGCGAGAGGACGAGGGAGGGAGGGAATGTGCGATGGGGAGGAAGGCGGGTGTGATGCGGGTGAATCCCAAGAACTTGACCCGCAGGACGATGCCATGTTTCCAAGAGATGCTCATCTTTCTCTCATGTCTTCAAAAATTCAATTACGACGATGACAAGGTTGTCAACGAGAAGAATGCGCTCAACAAGTGCATGGAACTCCAGGTTCTGTCTCTCTGTCCTTCCTCTTGCTTGCCCTTTTCTTTTTGTTGTTCTCGTGCGCTGCTCTTATATTTCTCTCAGATAGATAGATAGATAGATAGATATCATGGTTCTATACAGCCGTTTCAGTGTTCCGGTTCTTGTTATCTCTGCCTCATTTGCAAGGGTGATTTGAGTCCGATGAGCTCTAGCTTTGTTTACGCGTACCGCTCTGGCTATCGTTTGCATGCTTTTGGTCCTTACACCTCTGACGTCAATAGATGTCTGTGGAAATAGTTCTTGTGAACCTTAGAATTACTTTAGGTTTGAAAGTCTGGAAAACAAAGAATGGAAAACCGGATTCAAGCTCTTTACTCTTAAGATTTGCACAGAGAACCTGGCAGAAAATTCTTGTGGCTCTACTTGGAACCTTAGATTGTAGAGGTATTATCTCTGTGACCCTGGCTGGCTCCACATGCATGCATGTGTCCCAGGGAAAAATTCTCTTGGATTCCAATCCATCTGCAAGTGTAGGGTATTTGTGTTCTTTGAGACTTTGGGATCTTACAGGAGTTTTCCGTGGGAGAAGTGAAGTGATTGCCAGTTTGGAGAAAGAGAACCTGACATGGTGTGTGTTAGGGATTATCAGGCAAAGCAGGGGAAGCAGCACAACACCATCAACTACCACTTGCAAAGAATATCCCGCATGATGAAGGGGGGCTGATATGCACTCTTTTATAGTCATTTGGGACACTGATCACCCTCTTTTTCTTAGGTTTTGTTTCACTTTGCTCCTTTATGAGGCTCCTTCAAATGTTTTGTATGAGGTACATCACTGTTCAGTTCCATTGAAGACTCTTTGAGGTTCCAATTCTAGTCCTTCAAGCAGTCAGAGAGATTGCAATAATGCGCTCTGCTCCGTTTTGAGCTCCTTCAAATGATTTTGTATGAGGTACATCACTGTTCACTTCCATTGAAGACTCTTTGAGGTTCCAATTTTAGTCTTTCAATCAGCTGGAGGGATTGCAAATAATATGTTTGTCTGCCTAAGAAAAAGTGTAGTCAAGAAGGATCTGAATGCTACAGATGATGGAAAAGAGTGCGATGAGAATGCGTCTTTCTGGGTGGTGGTGTTGAATCCATGGTGCAAAATTAGTGGCAAGCTAATCAATTTTTGAGCCAATGGTTTGCATTCTGACTGTTTAGATTCGAAAGTTTATTGAGTTTTCTTTGGTTTGCACTCTGACTGTTTAGATTCGAAAGTTTATTGAGTTTTCTTTGGTTTGCACTCTGACTGTTTGGATTTGAACGTTTATTTAGTTTTCTTTGGTCTGCATTCTGACTGTTTGAATTTGAAAGTTCATTTACTTTCTTTGGTTTGAAGGTTTATTTAGTTTTCTTTGTAATTGGAGAGGCCTTGTTAATGCTGAAGTAGTGCCAGAATATTGCTCTTAGGAGCTTATAAATCACATGTTTTGGAAGGAGACATAACAGAAGATATGTCCATTTTGTGTTAGATCTGATTTAGATTTGGCAGGAGATAAGACTCAGCTCTCACATGTCTTGTCTTGTTTCTCACCCATTTACACTAGATATGATCACCCATTGATATTGGTAAACTCTTTTTATGTTATGCACACCAGAAATCTAGCACTTTTTTATGGCTTAATGGACTACAGATATAGCTACTTAATAGTAGATTTTTCAATTTTTCAGAACTTTCTCAATGTTTATGACAATTCTAGAAGATTTTACTAGGATGCCCACCAAGACACACAGTTGTAATAGCTTCCTGTTGTCTTATTCATAGATGTTAAACAGTCTGATTCAGATACATAAGTCAAAAACCTAAGGAGGAAAATGTTGGAGGATATTCCTTCAATTTTGCAGATGACTTGTCCTAATTTTGCCTCAGCAGTTAGGGGTTGAAGTTCAAAAGAACATGCAGACCTAGGGCCTCTTCATTTTCCCACTTGACTTCACTTAGTTGGGTGCCTTTAGACCACATCTACAGAGAAGTTTGGATACTAAAATAGCAGTTCCTGGAAGGTTTGCACAAATGTGCTAACTCACCAAGAATGTCTGGATCTGGTTTTTTTTTGTCATACCCAATGGTGTAAACAGAATATTTCCAAATCCAATCTTTGTAGAAACAGAATGTATAATTTGGAGAGGTTGGTGGTAGATGCAATAACTCAGGTTCTGAAGTTGGAAGTTATTTTTCTACCCATTTTTCTCTATGTATTGAGTTCATGTCACATACTACAGAAGAAATCCATATGTGTCATCACTTTGGCAACCACAATTGATTGAGTGTTAACCAACCAACAGACAAATAGGTGATGTGGGTTCTCTGTGAAACATAACTTACTGTGTGAGAGATCTTTTGACACTTTGAATAGATTACACAAAGAGTTGAGATGCAAGTGAAAAAACATCATTTACACAATGGGTCCATATTGCAGAGGCTATTAGATAGAGGTAGTAGGGGCAAGTTTTAAATGCAGTGCCTTAAAATAGTCAGCCCAATTTTCCATTGTGTAAATAATGTTTACCACACTACCATCCTCCATCAATCTTCCTGATAGGACACCATATCTGATTCTTGTCTGCAGTCCAGCCTACTGGCATAATGCTGAGATCTGCAACTATTGTTTACCACAGTTTTCTTGGTGTGAGAAAAGCACTGATGATATAAGGTATTTCCATCTAATATCAAATCCATCCTGCACACAAAACAACTTCCCCAATTGGTGATCAGAGGGTTGAAACCTCACACTGAAGATGAAAATGTTTTAGTAAATGGAGGTGTAGCTTGGCAAATTACACCTCTACACCTCCATTCTATCAAAATTATCATGAACCTCAAGATCATGCTGTGTCAGAGCGGGAGGGTTCTTATGCTTACTCGTTGAGAGTGGGAAGGATCCTATACCTATAAGTAGGCATAATTTCATGGTCTCTTAGGGAGTAGGTGTAATATTCCTCTTCTTCTTGCTAGGAGGGATATTCATGTATATAAAGTACTATCCAAATACACTAGGAATTTTCTTGGAGTGCTTTATGTAAATGGAGGTTCAGCTTGGCAAGCTGGAAACAACCTGTGTTGTTGGACAGTTATGATTCAAAGAACTGATCACAACTTAGATCTGGTCAGAGTTTTTCATTATGAATTTTGTGATGCAGCCACTCATTCCTGGAACATCCCCATGGGTGTTACCTTACACAAAGTAGGTCTCTAAATGTCCCAAAGAAAGGCCTACACTAGTAGGTCCTAGCTCTGGGAAGTCACTTTTGCTTAGTACTACAATGGGGGGAGAGCTCAGGCACTAACTAGCCAACTTGGATATAAATCTTTCTAATCCAATGGGGGAAAGAGGGAGATCTCCCTCCCAAAACAACAGTTGCCCACAAGGCAAAAGAAATGCTGCAAGGTGGATTGAGTGTAAGACCAGGAAATATGTCAGTGACCCTAACAACACTAGGTACAGTTGAAAATAATCCAGACCTAAGTATCTCTAGCCCCCTTGGATTCTTATCCCTCTACCTGACAAGAAGCATGTGAGTAACTTTGCATTGAGCTTCTCACCTTTGATGCCCAACGTTTAGGTGACTTCTTCTTGGAGCCCCATGTCCTTTGAAATTGAGAGAAGCTGGCACTTGTGAACAGGAAACACATATTCATTGTACTCCTATCCCCCAACTAACCATAGTGGTTCGTTCCCCATGTACTGAACTATTCATAAGTATCTACTATCGACCTACCCAGTAGCCACCAAGTGCCTTACCCACTTACATGGGTAGTTAGTAGTTACGAAGGTATTTGAGTTTTTCATAAAGTCAGGCAAATGCAGACCTTGCATTTGCATGATTCATGGGCAGTAATGCTTGGCATGGCATTGCTTGAAACTGAAATTTCCACCAAAACTTGGCATGAACTGAATTTGGTGCCAAGTTGTTGCCCATTGCAAACCCATGAGCTCACCGTATGCATGAAGCTTGTCATTCTGTGAAGCTCACATGCTTGAAGGTCTTCACGTCATCTGAGAGTTGGGAGATTTTGTTTTCTTCTTTGTGAGTGTTTGGAATGTTTTGCTTTTCTTTTTTTTTGGGTGAGTTTTGCAAGTCTTGTGAGAGCAAACAAGTGTTTAGTGTAGTTGTTGAATTCCTGCTACAAGAAAGTCGATCTTGGAGAGAAGGTCACGCCACCAAAACCAAAAATTGATCCCTTATTGCAAGACTTTATGAACAACAATTTAAAAAAAAGGATGAAACCCAATAAAGCACCACTTTAAGGAAAACTCTATAATGAGGTGGAAACATATTACTTGCTCACTTACATTAGTTAGTAGTTACCTAAAAAGTGTGCCCTGGAAGAAGGAGGGTTTATTGGATGGGTTACGTACCAAAGTGGAACACCTGAGGTCATCCAGGGTTTCCAATGGATGGTGCAATGGTGGGTGCTGATTAGTTCTGGTCCAGTTGGATGGATATAATTGTTTCCATAGATATGATACATGTTGTGTTGAAATCAAAGGGAAAACAAAAGGCAAAGGTGTTGTCTGGTTGTCCGTGAATGTTGTTAATTGTTTTTACTAAGATGAACAAAAACTCAACAAGATCCAAAACCCCATTTGAACCACTGCTGCCAAAACCATGAAAATTATGTCTCATTTAAATTTTTAACTCTTAACCTTCAGACGGTGGACCAAGTCCCAAAAAGGGACTTTTGAGCCCAAAGTTTTTTCCACAGCTCATGAACTCTGTATAAAAAAGTCCGTTTAAAGTACCACCTTGTTCCAAAAGAATTGTTACCCTAATTCAGATGTTTCCAAAGGCATCCTAATTATCCGTACACACAGTCAACCTCAGTTTGGTGCTACATTTGGGCCTTCTTTTGTCCTTTCAAGTTTCATCAACCCTTTCTTGAGCTATACTCAAAAGTCATCCAGATCAGATTGGGGACCAAAGTCTCTTCTTCTCTTGAGCTCCAGTCCCCTTGGAAAACACCACCCTCAATGCTTTAGTTCTCCAGAAAATGCAAAAACAACCCAACCTCTCTCCAGACAAGGTGAACACTCTTGACACCTGCAGACTGGAGACTGGAGACTTCATTTGTGTATGCAATCTGGTTACAAGTTACAACACCGGATCTTTTGTTTGTGTGGACCCCCTGGTGAAGTACTGGAGTGTACATGTTGAGGCAATATCAAACCAATTCTCAACAGCCACTGTAGGCAAGTAGTACATACATGAACGATTCAAAGAGAACAAACAGTATCTGTTTCCTCGCCTTCTCTTAACCACTTCAGATAACTCTCAAACATGATGAATTCCATTCAGAAACATCATTCGAAGTTTCATGAACACCATTGAGATTACATTTCAGAAAGTTCTTGAGGATCCTGATGGAAAGAATTGAGAATACACATTCGAGTATGTTATCTATTTCTTGAAAAAGATTTTTTAAAAACAATTTAAAAGAATTTAAAGGACATCATGTTATTACAAACTAGATATCAAAATCTTTCCAGTAAAAATCCTTGGCTATATTATGGTCTTTCCAGAAATGGGTCCCATCCTTGGCTGACCCTTATTCCAATAAAGACCATGGCCTGATGCTTTAACCCTACACGTGAATACCTGGGTTTGTAAACATCCATCCATTGAGGGCTCCCTGACAACCAGTTCATCCTTACTTCAGCCTAATGAGTACACATCCCAATGAATTAGTTTTCCTGGCGTACATTCCATATTCCTCCAACATGTGCCAAAATATAACTTCAGATCTTACTTGGGCCAAAAAGAGTCCTTACTAGAGTTCTACCCCCCACTTCCATGTCAAGTCATAAATGAAAATTATGAAACAAGGACCACATTGTGAACTGACTTTACTTTGGATGCCTGAAATAGTCAATGATTAATTGAAGCAACCCAAAGTTACACCCTAAAAAATAAAAAAAGACAATGTATTTGTTAAAGTGCATGCATGAACTCATGTTGTGTAGGGTAGAACTGCCCATCACCAATCATTATTACCCTATCACCAATCACTTCTTTGCATCTTCATTATCTGTGCTTCATTTTGATTGATTTAAAATGTTATGGGAGTGTTACCTCAAGCTCTAGAAATCATATTTGAAGTGCAAATGAAAAAGAGTAATGAATAAATAACAGGAAGAAAAATAAGCTTTTTTTGACTCACAATATGTGGTTTTTTATTTTCTTTTCTTTTCATTGTAAACGATTTAAAGTGCTATAGGAATGTCACCTTCAGTTCTACAAATTATCTTTGAACTCTAATAGCAACAAAGCAACATATGAAAAAAAAATTGGGTGATC
>Ga0209208_10005955_pt1 | contig 16884 bp, 4 predicted proteins | sample S1TSphfallax_3_FD_187694 | JGI IMG/M metagenome (GOLD analysis project Ga0209208, IMG submission 187694) | Host-associated microbial communities from peat moss isolated from Minnesota, USA - S1T2_Fd - Sphagnum fallax MG (SPAdes) (version 2) | ecosystem: Host-associated > Plants > Peat moss >...
CTGATGTGTGTCTTTTAGAACTTTACATTCTTTTAAACCCTAAATCGTACATGCCCATTTTGTTGCATTTGGAGCTCTACACCTTAAAACCTTACAGGCCCGTTTTGTTCCATTTGGAGCTCTAAACCCTAAAACCCAACATGCCCATTTTCTTGCATTTGGAGCCCTAAACCTTAAACCTTACCGGCCCCGTTTTGTTGCATTTGGAGCTCTAAACCCTTAAACCTTACCGGCCCGTGTTGTTGCATTTGGAGCTCTAAACCCTAAAACCCAACATGCCCATTTTCTTGCATTTGGAGCCCTAAACCCTAAAACCCTACATGCCCATTTTGTTGCATTTGGAGCTCTAAACCCTAAAACCCAACATGCCCATTTTGTTGCATTTGGAGCTCTAAACCCTAAAACACGACATGCCCATTTTGTTGCATTTGGAGCCCTAAACCCTAAAACACGACATGCCCATTTTCTTGCATTTGCAGCTCTAAACCCTAAAATCCAAAATGCCCATTTTCTTGCATTTGGAGCTCTAAACCCTAAAACCTGACATGCCCATTTTCTTGCATTTGTTGCCCAAAACCCCAAACCCCAACATGCCCATTTTCTTGCATTTTAGAGCACTACATGCCCACCATACTCAACTCCCAAATACTATGCAACATTTTAAGCCTTCCAGGGGTCCTGATTGCAGGCCAGTACAAAAGTATTGTCTGTTTTTTTTTTGTTTTTTTTGGCAATGTCTACCCTTAGCCCAATTCATCTTTTTTTGAGAAGATGGATGGATGGATGGATGCTGCCCAGACACATTAAATGGCCCCCTCTTATGCACACTTTGAGGCTAGGTGTCAAATAGAGACCCCAAAACATACATAACAAGACCCATAATGTGTTTGGGCAGATTCAAAATGTGTCTACTTACTACCCTAAACCTGATCCAAAAAAAAAATTTAATTTTTTTTTCCCATGATATTCAATAGGTATCACAGGAAAGAATTGAAAAAACTTTAAGAGTTGTAAGACAATCACTACTATTAAAATTGATTTACATTGTCATCCCAACCTTTCCATGCATAAGAAACAATTCTTGATCATTCCCATTACATGATGATAATATTCACAATAATGTATATGGAAGTTGTGAAGAGGATGTGACCTTCTTCTTGTCCACAAAAACATCTTTTCTCCCAAAACCAACATAAAGTGTTCCCAAAAGTATAAGGGACAAGTGGATATCTTGTTCATCAAATATTTAAATATCTTCTAATAAAACAAAACTCAACACTAATTCAATCCACAAGGTCTAAATAAAGATGTGGAGGCATTTTGAAAATAATGACTAAAACAACAAATTAAACCTTGAGCATGCTTTATGTAAACAAGTATGTGTGTGTGTGTGTGTATAATATTCTCAACAATTTTGATCAATTTTGCATAGTTCAATAAATGTCGACAATTTATTTACAAAGGACACCACACAAAACAACATCATTTGTAATGACCTTTCTTCACAATTGGCTCAACAAAATCATTATGCATAGATGTCTTCTAATATAATAGATTTTCATGTGTCCATGTTCATGTAAACTTGAAAACACACATGTTCAAAATTAACCTACATTATTATTATTATTATTATTATTGTACAAAACGTGGATGAAACACATATTGGAAAAAATGTAATTCACCTATTCTTCCAACCAACTTACTATAACATTTGACCGAGCACCATTTTTAATATTATATTTCATTGAGAAATTAATATAACTTGAATACAATTTCAAGTTTTTCACATTATGGTGCATTTGGAACATTTTTTACATAAGGATTCAACCACAAACTGCCATGTAAATGAAGAAGTCATTGACAAGTACAAACCTTAAACATGGGCAATGAAAACATCAATGAATGTGGTTTGGGCAATCACCTTGGCAATGAATGTTTTTAATGGCATCTACCTCCCTTTCCTCATCTTGAATTATGCAAGTGCCAATTGAAATTCATTCTACATTGTTCTAACCTACTTACCTCCCTAATCTACTTACTCCCCTATTTATCTAGGTAGGTAAGTAGGTACCTAGTTCAACCTACCTACGTGGATAGGTCAAACTACGTACCAATATCCTTAGTTTGACCTACCTATCTAGTTGTACTTATTTAAATGGGTAGATACTTAACTTAGGTATCTTAAATAGGTGGGTAGATATTTAGTACTACTAACTTACCCATTTAAATACCTACCTACCTAAATATTAATTTAAATTTATTTGGTGTAAATTTAAATTATTGTGTCACATGTCACAATATAAGACTATTGAAACATATGAATATGATGGCATGTGTTGGGTCTCTTTTATTTCTCAACTACAAAAAAAAATAAATATATATATATATATAATGCATTCAAATGTCATCATGTGTTAATATTAAGGATCCCATTTTTATAATTTGTGATGTGTGTGTGTAGATAACAATAGTTGTAAACATTGATATGGTAGCACACAACCAAAAACCTACTTATCTCATTGTTATTTTTCTAAAGTCATCATTCATAGTGCTTCCAAATTTTTTATGGTAGATTTTTCTTTCAATAAAGGGTAAAAATAACTTTTTTTCCCTAGCCCCATCGCATCAAAAGCACAAACATGTTATTTCTTCTAAATGAGGGAAATTAGAATGTTACAACAATTTTGACTTGTTGGTGACTTGTTTATGATGTCATATGCATCAATCAAATAAATACCATCCTATTTTTAAAAGCAACTAGGAAATAATTGTTTGAACCTTTTTTTTTTTTTAGTGTGTGTAATTTGATTGAAAGAAGAAAGACCCTTGGAAAAAATTGTGGTCATATTTGTTATCTTCTCATAAGTTGTCATGGAACCAACAAGACACTAGAATGAATCTTGTACATTCTAACCATATGTTTGTGATTAATGTGTGATTAATGTCCAACTCAATTTGTGACTACACTTGTACCAGTCCTATATGGCACTTCAGTTGCCAATGTTCATAGTCACATATACAACTAATTTTTAACAAATCCAAATTTTAGTTGTATATGCAATTTCAATGTGTGACTGCCATAAGTTTAGATGAAAATATTGATGAAAATGAATAAATGTCATTCACTATGAGTGGCATCCATTGATGGTTGACAACTAAGTTACTTTTGCAACTATATTTGCAGTTATATACATAAATGACTAAATGATGTTTGGTTTTTTGCTATTGCTATTTAAAGTGTATAGATTAATTAATTTATTGGCTAATATGTTGTTAGAAAAGGCTATTATAACCTAGTTAGTAAACTAAGCTAAGTAAGCTTAATAGGTTAAATTAAACTAGGTAGGCCCATGTACATTGGTAGCCTAACTTAGCTTACATATTTAGTTAATTGGTTTAAAATATCTATAGGTAGTAGTATATAGGGTAATTTACTAAGCATAGTTAGTAGGTTACACTATGAATGTTAGACCTATTTAGGCTAGGTAAGCTAAATAGATAATTGGTAGGTTAGGTCATCAATTGACTAATAGATTAAGTAATAAGTAGGTTAATTAATTTATTGTACATGTGTGGATATGTGATCATTTTTTTATATTAATTTCATTAACTAATTAAATACTTTAGGTAATATGTAATAAATAGGATAGGTAGGTTTCTCAACTAAATGGTAGGTATTCAATTTTGTGGATATGTCATAGTGTTTTTGAATTAATTGATTAATTAATTTAAAAATAAAATTATTTATTTAATGTATGTTAAATAAATAATTTATCAAGTAGGCTAAGTAGAAGATAATAAGCATGGAGCCTAAGTAGTATGTAATAAGTAGGATAAAACCTTGTAGGTGATAGGTAGGTTAAATTGTAAATATTTTATTGTGAGGATATATGATAAAAAATTTATAGTAATTATTATTATTATTATTATTTATTAAATAGGTTAGGTAATTAATTTACTAAATGTAGGCAAAATAGTAGATAATAGGTATGTAACCTAGGTAGTATGTATTAAATAGGATAAGTGGTAGGTAGTAAGTAGGATAGATATTAAATAGTTAATAAAAATAATAAATACTTTATAGTGTGGAAATATGACAATGTTTTTGTATAGGACAAAGGATGTGATAGTGTTGTAATGTTGTAATGTTTTCTTTTCATTACAATTTATTCCATATCCTTTATCTACAACTTCAAACTTGTAAAATATGTAAATAAATAAAAGCATGGACAAGATTCATGGTATGCACTATAAATATATTGCATGTGCCTTTTGAGATGAGTCAATAAAAAAGGCTTGTCCCCAACAAAATAAATAGGATCCTACCTACATACTTAGCCTATGTTAGGTAGCCTATTATAACCTTGCCTAACCTACAATAAATTATAATTAGTTAGTTATAAATTTAAATGCTATAATTATTAATATATTTCTCTTGAACAAATGGAAAATTGTCACATGTTTTATGGCCATTGGTTCTTTAAACTACCACGTGGTTAAATTCAAACCACCCATCAACGAGACATTTGGTAACATGTGATCATCCCAAATGTAGTTGCATATATAGTTGCAGAATGGGGTTTCACAACATAGTAAGGATCATCCATGGATGAAAAATTATGGCTTAATCATAAGGTTTGTAATTACACTTTCAATTTCATGGCCATGTCATGTCTTTTGCGACTAATTGTTTTATGGCACTTGTCCAAAACATTAGGTTATTTCTAGTTGTGTGTGTCCATTACAATTATAAATGAATCACTAATTCAATTGTCAATTTTAAAGAGAAGATGATCAATTGAATTTTGCATTCATGGGAAGGAAATGAGGACTTTAACTATAGGAGCCTTTAATAAGTTTGTCAAACAGAACAAACAAAATATTTTTTTCACAATATCAAATTGTGTCGATCTTTTTCACAAGAATTATTTATTACTTAGCAAATATATTCCAAAGCTGAATCAAGTAAAACCCAATTATGCATAACGAAGAACCAATTGAAAAACCATCAAACAATGCTAAGAATTGCCATAAAAGCTAGTAATTGGGTTTGGGTGCTAGTTTGAATGCTAATTCAATCCACAATTTTTATAATTATAATTGTAAATTCAAGTGCTATGAATTTCAATGAATCAATTGCAATTTATAAGTGCAACACCAGCTTTTTTTCGAAACACATAATTTTAGTAAATAAGTTGCCCACACATAAATTATTAACTAATTTCATCTCCTTCTTGTTGTGCTCTACCAATAATTATCAACAATTTATTATTATTATTATGTTTTCATACAAATTTCAATAATTCATCTTTATTTATTTCAATTTCACATTTAATTTAAATTCATATAAATTTCATGGACATGAAAAGACACATATTAATTTGTTTTTTCATATCCATGTTGGTGGAGAGGAAAAAGATTAAAGTAGTTATGAAATATAGGTAGTTATTAAAAAAGGTGGGAGAAAGTTTATAATAATGTTAACAAGAAAAGGAAGTAGTTATTAAAAAATAATGAAATAATTAAGCTTGAAAATGAGATAATTATTTTTATAATTGTCTTTGGAGTGGTCCGTGGATGACCATATGAAGGATTCCATAATATCCCCCATATACCAGTTCTAATTACTTATCACTATAAGTAATCATAAATGCTCGCATTAATATCTATATTAACAACCAACATGGGTTATTACACAAGGTTGGATAATTCAACCCCATGATTATCCTAATTCAAAAAACCCTATCCTTTGACATGGTTTTTGAAAAAAAAAAAATCATTAATCAATGTATTTTGGAACATTTGTTAACATATTAAAAGTAATAGTCAAATACCACAATCTAATTGTCATTCAAGCTTTTACTTTTTTCATAATTGTCTTTTCATAAGGTGTGTGAATAAACCCATAATGAATGTGTTTTTGAATGGCTATTGCCACTATTTATAAAGTAATGATGCATGGTCTGATATTAAGGCTTGATAATCATTGAAAATCATAAGCCATTTTCTTTGTAAAAAGAAAAAAATCAACATGAAAATTCCACATGTTTTATTAAATCTCAAGAAGGAAATATATAAGTTTGGAAATCTTATGAAACAACATGTGAATGAAAATTCATATGAACTATGTACATCACAAATTTACAGGCTTCATGAGTTTGTTCCAAATCCATGCAAAATCTATTATTTCAAAAGTTCATATTCTTTAAACACAAATGTCATGCATTATTTGAACACGAAAGTTATGTGCACAACTTTCATGTGTAAACAACATGAATATACATACAACATCCATGTGTAAACAATACAAATAGGCACACTATTTGGGGTTAAACAATGTGATTGACATCAATGTTCAAAGAATACAAATAGATGAACGATATTCATGTCTATTCCATACGAACCTATGAAAAGCGGATTTTGCATAACTATTATTGTTAAATCATGGCCCATGTAGTTTGTGATTAGTATGGCCTATGATGTTACAAAAATGCAATATAGTCCACCCTTCCATATATGTATTGATTAAAAAGAAACACATAGAAAGCTTATAATTACCATTTTAAAAAAAAACACAACCAACTTTTGAAATTTGTTTCAATTTAATACCACTTTCAAACAAAGTTTTGTATTGGACTACAAAGGCATCACTTTTAGTGTGGTGACGGTGGTGTAAAGGTATACACACATACACTAAAAAGGTAAAATTTCTTTCCCTACACACTAAATCTAGCACCTAACTCAAATTTTTAGAGTTTTTTACTTGGTAAACAACATTTTTTTGTGGCACATTTTTGCCCTTTATGCAACAAAAAAATGACTAAAACTCATACAAAGGATTTTTTGGGGAAAAATAAACCCAAAGTTGCAATATTAAGAAGATGTTTTTGAAAAAAAAGTTAGATTTAGAGGATTATAACATGTTGTGAACATGTTTCTAAATGTAGCAAGATTCCATTTGTAGCCAAATTTGGTTGTCTTCGTGGATGTTTGCTAGTTCATTTATTTCAAAAAATTGAAAAAATAAATCAAAAGAAATTCTTGGTTAGTTTTAAGGTCCTTTTAAAATATGCATGAATTCTTAATTTGAGGTTGTTTATATTAATTTGCCTAGAGGTTTGAACTTTGAAAATGAAAACCTTAAATCACAAATCTTTAAATAGTTGATTTCAACCTAAGCTTCATTTGATTAATTTTTGACCTTTTAATTGGCTAAGCATTGGGTTTTCTAAAAATTTGCATGGATTTTTAATTTCCTTCATTAAAATAAAACTTATCATTTGCAACCAATTTTTGCAATTAAGAAATGTCATCTGCAACTATGTTTTGGTTACAAAACTTTTTTTTTTTCTATTGCATAGTTTTGAAATTTCAAAATCAAAATTTCAATGACTACATTGTTAAATTTTAAACTAAAACTAAATCTTGGTCTAACTAAAAGTCTTGGTACTTTTTATTTTGTTAAGCTTTGAATCTTTTTGGAATATACATCAATTCATAATATGATGTTGTTTATTCTATTTTGTGCAATTATACAAAGTGTAAACAACATTATATTTATTAAGATGTAATTTCAATTGACATATGTATAATCCATCTTTTAAGTGGGTAAAACCATATTCATGGCTTTTCAAATGGTCCAATTTTATTGCCATGTCCATTTTGACTATGAATTTGGTCAATTTGACTAAAGGCCCCTAGTGGCTAAAGTGACATGTCTATTTTGATTGGTTTATTTGATTAAAATGACCTTTTTGACTACTTGGTCAATGTGACATTTAATTAAATATGACCAAAAATGAACCTATTTAATTAAAATGGACATGGGTGTAGTCAAATGAAACATATTATCAATTAATACATATAGTCAAATAGGACAAGATGTGTACATCTTTAGTAAAAAAAGACAAAGGTGTAGTCAAATGAAACATGGAGCCAAAGGGGACATGTACAACCATAAATTTTGGAAAAGAAAATATTACATATAAATGTTTACAAGTTGTAGGTAAATCACATATAGATAAGTAATTAAGAGGTAGGAAATTAAGGTATAGAAGGTGGGTAAAAAGGTAGGTAAATAAATGATAGGCCTAGATTAACATAGGTACATCTATGTGAACCTACATGAACCTAAGTTATATTTTATGTGAGTTTATGCTAGTTTAAGTAGGCCTTGGTTTGCATAGATTTGGTAGCCAGGTAATTTAAGGGTTGTGGTGTAGGCTATGTAAGGTTAATGTATGTAATTAAGGCTATATATAATTAGGGCTTGTCTAGGCCTACATAACCTTTACATAGGCCTACATAGCTTGTATTTAAGCCTACATAACCCTTCCATAAGCCTACAATATAACCCCTACATAGCCCTTACATATATAGGCCCACATAGCCTCTACAATATATAACCCCAATAATATTGGCCCTTATGTATGTGCCTAGGTACCCCTTATGTACCCCTTAGTTACATATATAGCTTTTACATAGGCTTACATAACCTTGCATATCTTAAATAACCATGCCTTACTTAAACCCTATAAAGGCTCCTATGTAAGCCTAGTTAGGAGGCTACTACATAGACTTTATTTAGGCCTACATAGTGTGCATAACCCCTATATAGCCCTACATAACTTTTACCTATGCCTAGACACAACCTTACATAACCTTACATAGCCCCTACATAATTTTTACCTAACCTTACATAGCCTAACATAACCCTTACTTAAACCCTACCTAGGTTTATGTATAGCCTACATAACCCCTAAATAACCCTACAGAGCCCTCACTAATTATGTTTAAACATCACCCCTACATATCCTTGCATAACCCCTAAATAACCCTAAGTAGCCCAAAAACATACATACCTCCTACCTAACTCAACATATATAACCTAACATAGCCCATACTTGAACCTACCTAGGCCTACATAGCCTTACATAGCCCCTAAATAGGCCTAGGAAGCCCATACATACCTCCTACCTAGGCTTACAGAACCTAACATAACCCTTATTTAACTTTACCTAGGCCTACATAACTTAATATAGCCCTTACTTGGACCCAACCTAGGCTTACATAATGTGCATAATCTTTACATAACCCCACACAACCCTTATTTATGCCTAGACATAACCCTTACATAGCCTTACATAGCCCCTAGATAGGTTTAAGTAGCCCATAAATACTTCCTACCTAGGCTTACATAGCCTAACATAACCCTTACTTAAACCTTACCTAAGCCTACATAGCCTAACATAGCCCCTACATAAGTCTACATCTAGCTGGTACATAATCTAGTATAATAGCCTAATATAGCATAGCCTAGGTTATAATTAGTACTTATGCATAGGCTAATATATTATGTAGGTTGTGTTGGTATAGGTTATAACCTAGGCTAGTTAGTATAAAGTACATAACATAGGTAATGTAGCCTAGGTATCTTAGTTAATATGTTTGACCTTCCTACCTTCCTATGTCCCTATCTATCCTCCTATCTACCTTTGTAAATAGTGTAAAAAAATTGAACATGTTTATTACAATACATTCACAAAGATTTTCACATTATGAAGGTGGTGGTGCAATGTTAAGGACTTTATTCTTCAAAGTGGAGGTGAGGAGTTTAAGTCCTTGCACTTGCAATATAGGCCACTACCTTAGTTAGATGGCCTAGCTAATTATTCAAGTGGACGGCCTAGCTACCTAGCTTAAGTAGCTAGGTTCATAACTAGGCGGGTTTTTTTTAATAATATAAAATTATTTTAAATTAAAATTATTCATTAATTATTAAGGTAGGTAGGTAGGTTAGTAGGTAGGGTAGCTAACTAGTTAAGAGGTAGGTAGGTGGGCAAGTAGGTAAATAATTAAAAATTAATTACCAAAAAAACTATTCCCCAAATTTTGAATGATCAATCAAAATGACCTGGTCAAAATGGACATGTTCAATACGACTTCTCCAAGATAACTTCCAATCAAGTTGAACAATTATCACTTTTGAGTTATTTTTGACTAGTTTTTAAGTAAAAAAACCATGAATTCTTGTAGTGATTAAGCTCAAACCTCTTCCTTTATTTATTTATTTTTTTTGATATTTACTTATAGGTTTCATATTTTGGTTTCTTTTACCCATTTTATTATTGCCTTGGCTTTCTATTTCCAATCTTAGACCCTTCTCAAAATGGCACCATTGTAGGGTAAATTTGCAGTCAAAGGAAGCATCCAAATGAATGGACACTTTTCAAAACTATATTTGTGTATGTTTGAAAGATCACAAGGGAAACATAATAGTTTAGATTGTTAGAATTGTTTTTAGAATATTTTCCATTAATTGCATAGTTTACATGCTCAAAGCTTGACACAAATCAATTTTTTTTTTGCATGTTCAAAGCACTCAAACCTTGAGAATGGACAATTTTTGTTTTCTTCAAACATCCTTTTTTTCTACCAAATATGTTCCATTCCTTTTGAAAACTAGAAAGGATTTTAACATTAATGATTAGAATGGCAAAAGAACTTGAACTAATGAAAATTGTTTTTATAACTAACTTGAACACATTTGATTCAAAAGTTTTTTTGACCTTGAAAATTATGGATTTTGAAAATGTGACTTTAACAAAAGTTGTTCATATATATGTAATAAAGGACATGAATTCATAATGTGCATAATATCAAATCAACTTGTAGTCAAAATGTATTTATATCTAAAATGCAATGTTAAATGGGGTATCCAAAATACAAAACTTTAAATTATGAACTAATACAAAAATGACATGTGTCATGTGCAATCCTTATAAAATGACTTTTACCTTGGCGCCTTTAGATCCTTTAACTTGATTTCACCCCATAATTCCCACTTTTTTACAAGTTTAGATATTTTTATGTTAATAATAATATATTGATGCTGTTGATAGGCCTCTTTTGGTACTTGATTATAATGTAACATCATCATTTCGAGGTCTTATTGCATCTTCTCCTCCCTTGTTTTCATCAAGTAGCACTATTGATCATTTAACTTCATTAAATCATGATGATGTTATGATTGATCATGATCCCTTTCTCACCCCTAAATCTAATTTGCCCATTGTCCAACCCAAGTTAGAAATCAAGAAACTAAATTATAATGCCATAAGAAATTTTCAAAACTTTTGGGCTACAAAATTTCCATAGTATTATTGTGTCTAGGGTCACATGGTAATTTGCATACAATACATTGCAAAGTTTGTAGTGAGATGGATGGGAAAGATAAAATATTACATGGTAAGTGGGATTCATTTGTACTCATGTAGGTCGTAAGAAGGTTGAAAAGAACATCAAGACTAATGTGAAGAAAAAGGTTTGGTATTATTCCAAGTATTTCAAGCATGCAAAGAACCTGAATTTGTTGGCTTTTTGTAACCATGAATCTATTGATGCCTAAGTTGCGAAAAAACAATAAAAATGGACCAATTTACCAATCTTGCATTTGTTGTAGCAAAGATGTTCAATGTTGGAGTATAAAACATTGAAGCCTTTGTATGATTCTTCTAACACTCCCCACAAATAACAAGAAACATTTGAATGATAACTTTGGATGGACAATGGTTGAATTTATGCATCAAAGGTGATGTGGGCAACCAAAGTTATTGTGGGGGTTGCTTGGTATGTTGCCTTGAATTGTGATGAAGTTTCTAAAATTGATAACCGGTCTTGGTTGTTTGTCCATTATTATGTGGTGGAAAATTGGGTAAAAATTTTGATTCTCATTTCTTTGGACCGAGTGGTAGAAGAATCAAGGTCTAATAACCTAATTAAAGTGATTATGGAGGCAGTGACGATAGGTGGCGAGTTGGCAAGGGACCATATTGCCAACAAGATAATTTTTTTTGGGGTAGATGGTGTCAATGTTTTCCAAGGCACCAAAATTGGTGTCATTAATCAAATCCATGACCAATATGCTTATCATTCAATTGGGGTTCATTGCATGGCCCATCACACTAACTTGGTAATGTAGACCTTGTCAAATTTGTTTTTGGTGATTTGGTTGGAATTAAAATTTGCTACAAATTTTGGATTCCTATTTTGTGCATTCAACTAAGAAGCATTTGAAGTTCACAAAGCTCACTGAAATAATGGAAGCAAAAGGAAACAAGATATTTCAGAATGTGAAAACATGATGGATATTGAAGTTTAGTCTTGCCAAACAAGTGATGGCAAAATACAGAATGATGTTGTTCGAGATGGCCCTAGATATCCCCACAAACTAACATGCCAAAATGAATTATGAATACCTATGTGACCTCAAAATTTTGGTTGGATTTGCTTGCATTTTGACTTTGTTGGAGTTAGTCCATTCTATCATTAAGTTTGCACAAATGAAAAATGTATTTATGTGTAACTTGGTGGTAGTCTTGAAGGTATGCCAAGGTGATGTGTGCAATATGTATTGTGATCCCATTTCCAGGTTCATTGTAGATAACTTTTGGGCATTCAAATCATTGTTGTAGTTCCAACATAATAGCATCCACATGTGGTGGATCCTTAACCTGAATTCTAGAGTTCAATGTTTGGCATTTGAGTTGAATGGCCAACATGTTTAGAGAATACACCAAGATTTGGAAACCACGATGCCATCATTTGTGAATTAAGATGTGTTTGCAATTGTTGAATCATTGATTAAAAACAATGCATAGGTAATAATAAACTTGTAATTTTTTTAATTTGTTTTTAGGGTTATCATTATTAACATTTCAAATTGGTGGTGTAATGCTCATTTTTCCACAATGTGGATCAAGTTGGTGATTTTAGGGTTATGGATCCACTTAGAATTTTTAAAAAGTTGTTTTGTTTCTAATTTCTAGATTTTGGATATGTTTAATGCACCTTGGGCAATTCATGGATCAAATTTGGGACCCTCTGACATCCACAACATTTATTATATACCAAGTTGGTGTTTTAAATTTAAAGTTTCACTTGGTATTTTTTTGGATTTGATTTCTAGTTTTTAGAGGTGTTGGATGTACATGGGCAATTTGCTACATATCAAATTTGCCTTTTAAAATAAAACCTTGATTTTGGATCAAGTTGGTGTTTTTAAACATAAGGTTTCACTTGGTTTTTATTTTATTTTTTGGATATGATCAACACATTGGATCTACCTTGGCTTTTAGTTTGAAACCCAAACTTTAGGTCAAGTTGAATTTTTTAGGTTTAAGGTTTCACTAGGTTTAGGGTTTAATCTATTTTTTGGGTTAGGGCTTTTGTTTGTTTTTATGTTTAGGGTAAGGGTTTCACTTGGTAATTAATTTTTTTAAGAAAAAATTCTAGATTTGGGTTTTTGATGTGTTTTGGGAGGGGCTGGAAAGGCTTTGATTTGAGAATTGGAATTTCAATTTCCAACCCATGGGGTCATGCATGTTCTTGGTGTTGCGTGTCTTTAGTATTGGCTATAGTCAGAATGTGAGGCATCATTTGCCAACACCTTGTAGTTATGAAAGTTACATCCTACTATGAAAAAATTCAAATCATTGATGGCCATGAAACAAAGGTTTTCAAGGTGTTGAATGTTAATGACCTTGATTATCAATAAGACATGTTCAAGTTCACGATGAAGTTGAATGCAACAACATGTATGGTGCCACCTTTTGACACTAATCCTTCAATTATGATGTGGTGCCTTATGACAACATTTTGAATATTAACATTGAACTTCTTAGAATATGTGAAGTTGGGTGAGTTGGTTATGACACAAATAGTAAGTAATGTGGAGGATGACATGTGTTTTTCTACTTTGGCTTTCATGAACTCAAAACTTTGCAATAGGTGCATTACCCATCTACTTCTTGTTGTGCGCATGTTTGCACAACATTTTTATACATTGTAGAATTTTCTATGTGTAGAATGCATTGAACAATGGAAAGCAACATGACACTTATATTATTATGATGCATAGATGTTGGTTGGCCTATTTTTGTAACAACAGAACAATGATGGTTTATGTTCGTTTCTCTATGTTGAAGACAATGGTTATTAGCCAAACACCTTGGGTTGCCAACATTTTCCACCCTCTTTTTTCAATCCAATTGCAATGGATTTTGATCTTATGATTTTTTTAAAGTTGTGAATGTAAGTTAAATTAGTTTGCTTTTCTGGGTCACTTGTGGTAGAAAGGCCAATTTTAGAGGTTCAATTCCCCTGCAAGTGCTTGTACTTGAATTATCTTGTTCACCTATTTGTTCAACATTGTTAGGTTATATTTACACTTGTCAAACCATAAATATATTTCAATGATCGTTCAAAACATTACATCTCAACACAAGTAATCACCATATTGAGAAAAAATGTGGCAAATCACTAATAAAACTCCACATGAAGTGTTGAAATCGCCAAACAACCCCAAATTTTTTCTTACCATAGCCAAATTTTAAGCTTTAGCACCTCTAGATGTAGTTCTAGGACCAAAATTTCCATCCAATGGATTATCAAAGCAATTAGATTGAAAAAAGAAGAAGCTAATGGGGTTAGTTTTAGTTCCCACACAAATTGGTTGTTAGGCAAATTAACATTTTTAGATTTCCACAAGTGGCCCCATTGGCTACTTTGCTAAAATGAAAAAAACCATTGGTTTGAAATGTTGAAATTCAACATTTAATGCATAAGGTTCTGGAGTAATTATAGTAGTTGTACATGTAGGAGCAATGAAAACATATGTAACAACACATATGTAGCAACAATGGAGGCACACACTTAGGCAAAATGAAAGATAAGGTGAAACTTAATTTATGAGAAATTGATGGTTTTTTAAGCCCCCCTCCCTTTTAATGATAATGTATTTTTTTTGCAAGTTTTTTTTGAGTCTCACCTTGTTTATGACCAAACTCATTGTTTTGATGCTATATTTTAAAATTTTACAAATAATTATATATTTTTTATTATACACCTTGAATGACCATTTTTTCTTGCAAATCCATATTAGTTAATTTTGGGTGCATGTTTTGATGAGTTATTTTTAAATTTAAATTTATTTATTTTATTTATTTTTTTTGGAAATGGGCAATTTGATTGGCTTATCACCAAAAAGTTATGAAATTCCCCCCCACCCTCCCCACTTACACTGTTTTACACGACCATATACAATCATATAAATGTATTCGTTTTACACTTATATTGTTTTACATAGTTGCATAAAATTGCATAAATGTATTGGTTTTTTAATTTACACTGTTTTACATGGCTTAAAATAAATTTACACAATTTTACACTTACACATTTCGTGTTTTACATTTACACAAAGTGTACATAAATTTCATTGTAAGATTTAGAGTTACATGGAGTGTAAGTCCCAAACCATTTACATCCACAACATTCGTAGAAACAACTCCAAATTAAAAATAAATAAATTGATAGGTTGGAATGAAGGGTGGTTATGAAGAATATGGGATTCCTTGAAGTGGAGCTAGGGATTATTCTTTGAAAAATGACCTCGACTGATGATATCCATATATAACATGTCAAAAATAATTAATGAAATATTGACATTTGTTTAAAGAACCGTGCTACACTGATATGGACTAATTATTAGTATCATGTCATGCAAGCATGTGATCAAAGTGGTCAAATTTTGCTCATCGAAATGTGTGGATCTAGGCATGCGAATGAGATGATATCTTGTCCACTCTTAAAGGTGCATTCACACCTAATGTTAAGTTGGTGTTAAGTGAAAATCTAGGTGGCATCTTAGGTGGAAGAAAATGTTAAATGGGTGATTGTTTAATATTAAATGAATGTTAACATAAAATCTTCATGGTGAATAGGTTTAGGTCCTAAATGACTACCTAGCTTGGTGACTACCTAGCTTGGTGTTAGGGGACTTAATACTTGAGTCCTTAACACCAAGTGTGAATGCACCTTTCAAAATAGTGCATTTGGTTTAGCAAACTTTTTTTGTTCATCACAAAACATAGAAACATATCATGCTATGCCACCATTTGTTGAAGATGAATCTCAACTTGAAGTTCATACATTTGAAGTCTTATGATTACTAGTGTGGCATGTGCTATTGGCCCAACTTTTTACCACGTCCTCAAGTGATTTGTCCTTCCAAAACCTGGTTTTTTGGAATTTATTTGAATTCTTAGCGGCAGAGATCATTTAAAAATCAATATCTCCCACATTCTGAATCCAAATCTTACCAAATAAATTCCATTAAATCCTCCTCATCAAGATCCTTTCAAGAACACCAAAGGCACAATCCAAATCCTCCGAAATTTTCAGCTACGATTTAATTTAATTTTCAGTGAAGAAATCATTCAATATTGAGGAACTTTTGCACTGCAAGTCCAAATGTCATGGAACCAAGCCCATGCACCTCTCCTTGTCAAGAGCTTTCCAAAGACACAAAGAACCAAAGCCCAGGCACCTCTCCTTGTCAAGAGCTTTCCAAAAACACAAAGAACCAAGCCCATGCACCTCTCCTTGTCAAGAGCTTTCCAAAGACACAAAGAACCAAGCCCATGCACCTCTCCTTGTCAAGAGCTTTCCAAAGACACAAAGAACCAAGCCCAGGCACCTCTCCTTGTCAAGAGCTTTCCAAAGACACAAAGAACATGATCTGAAGCATCCCAGTTCCGTGGATCTCATAACTACAAAACAAAACAAAACAAACTACCTTCCTTCATAGATAGATGTTGTAATTGCAACAAATGATACCCACAAAACCAAAAGGGGAGGTGAAAGTTGGATGCACCATTTTATGTGATGACTACCTTATTCAAGGCTTGGATGGTCAATTATGAAAACCCCCATTTGTGACTAGGTATGTGCAGTGTCTCCTTTTGCATGCATGCATGCATGCATGTATTCAAGTAATTTTGGATGCTTTCCAGTCCCAGGTTTAAATGAAACAGCCTACCTAATTTG
>Ga0209208_10005956_pt1 | contig 16884 bp, 12 predicted proteins | sample S1TSphfallax_3_FD_187694 | JGI IMG/M metagenome (GOLD analysis project Ga0209208, IMG submission 187694) | Host-associated microbial communities from peat moss isolated from Minnesota, USA - S1T2_Fd - Sphagnum fallax MG (SPAdes) (version 2) | ecosystem: Host-associated > Plants > Peat moss >...
AATGAAGAAACCAAATAAAGAGTAAAAAATAAGAAAAAATAAAACTTATAAATATTGAAGAAAAACCCTACTTGAAAAAGAATGAGGTGTGTCTTCTTTCTCCAAACTTCAAACTTGCATCCAAATTTTTAAATAAAAAAAAGTGAAAAAGAAACACTTTATTTTTATTATTAAAAAAATAATAATAATAGAAAACACATAAAAATAAAAAAATAAAAAAGTTAAAAGTTTCTAAAAAAAACTAAAACATGAACCAAGTTTAAAGAAACCGGGGGACTTCACAGTGGCCGAAGGTCATGGGCACCAATGATGCCTTAAAGATCATCAATTCCAACAAAAAACACATTTGAAAATATCAAATGGTGATGTTTTAAAAAACATTTAAACAAAATGGAACCAATAGATGCAAAACGTTTTAAAATTTAAGTTTTAAATACTAAGCAAATAGTTGATGCCATCCACTTTTGTAAAATTACAAAAGTGTGCAATGTCCTTTCAATAGAGGTAGTGTTGGCCTCAAGATAGGTCAATATCTTGTACAAAACTTCCATTAATCCTTCAAAAGACAGTCATTGTCCAAAACTAACTAGGGTAGTATCCTTATCAAAATGGTATAAACATCTTTATTTCGTTGATGTTGACCAAACTAGTAGTTTGATTGTAAAACTTTGAAAATTCATAACTTTCTTAAATAATGTCCAAATTCATTGTTTAAAAATCTATCTTATAGCCTTTGAAAAAAAATTCCAATGCCTTACCATTTTCCCAATCAAAAGTGATTTGATCTTTAAAATTGTCAAAAAGATGAGCTTCAATAGGTAGTCAACTCCATAGTTCAACAAACAATTCAATAGAAAACTTTGATGATTAATAAATTTTTCAAATGAACTTCAAATCAAATGCTCTAAATGTTTACTTTTGGCCCTTGGAAAAAGATTTCCAATAGTGTATCAATTGCCTTAGTCGGAGTTCATTTTTTCTTTTACATCAAGTTTGATAATCTATTTTGATAGATTGTTTCAACAATTCAATAGTGTGTTTCAATAGTTTTTTGGTAATATATTTTAGTAGGCTATTTTGATATTTTGATAGTTTATTTTAGTAAATGTTTTTGGTAAATTGTTTCAATGCTTTGGTAGTTATTTTAAGTAAGTATTTTCTAAATTATTTAAAAATCTATTTCTATAGCTACTCTAAAAGATTAATAAAATTGTCCCTTTAACACATATAATGATGTATGGGATCAAGTATATGATTATTTATAATCTTTTCATATATATTTAATACATTTATCAAGACATTGTAATATTAAAAAATATTAAGACCTATTTATAAAATTTATAATAGGAAATTGTTCATATTAAATGAAGTAGATGGTTTTGCTATTATGAGGATCATTTTCAAAATGTCTAATACTATTTCATAACGTATTTAATGTAATCTAAAAAGAAATTAAAAAATCTAAATAAGACATATTCTTACCATAATATATCATACCATACCATGTATCAAACAATAATATACCATATCACCTTGCCATACCATCCAAATGTTATTTTGTAATGTCAATCACATCATTTTGGTTCACATAAATTTTCAATGATGCATGTTATATTCAACTAAATGATATTTAAGGATAAAAGAATTATAAATCCAAGTTAAACAAAAGTTAATCTAGATGAGAATTAGAATGTACCTATCTAGTTTTAATATCCCGACATTTAAGAAAACTTTTAAAAATTTCCTTCAAAGGTTTAACCCACATTTGAACGGGAGATTGAAGATTTTTCTTTCGATGATCCAATTCAAAATCTCCATGGAAGGTTAAAAGAATTGAACAATAAAAAATCCAATCCATATTATTCACAATAGATTAATGCAAAGGCATTTGCATGATACATTTTCAACGAAAAATTGAAGGATTTTCTTTCAAATGTCCATGACATTTTTCAATCACAAATTTTCATCGACATATTTTTTATGGCATCCTATATATTAAAGCTACAATGTCTATCTGTTTGTCTGTCTGTCCAGGTCCTGAAACCCAGATCCCAAAAAAAACCCATACCTTTTCGTTTCAGGTCTCAAGAAATGAGGGGTCTGTCTGTTTAGGGACATGGAGACAGGAGGTATCGTCAGATAATGAGGAGACCTGGATTTGGTCTCGAAGGTATCGGAACCTGAAAATTTGCAATGGCAGTAGAGGAGGAGATTCCAGGTCTCAAGAAATGAGGGGTTTGTCTGTGTTAGGGACATGGAGGCCAATCTATCGTCACATGACGAGGAGATTTCAGGTCTCGAAAATATCGAGACCTGGGGTTTGGAACTAGAAGAAAAAGCAATGGCAACAGATGACAAAATCCAGGTCTCAAGAAACGAGGGATCTGTGTTAGGGACACGGAGACTATGAAGTAGGGGATTTCAGGGCAGGGTGTGCTTTGTAGAAGGGGGGGGGGTGGGGTAAGTTCAAATAATAACTGTTTTTACTAATTGCCATTGAAAACAATGGTTCAAACCAAGTGCCCCCCCTCAGTTTCACAGGGTTAGCGTAATTGTCACTTAGGAGAGATTCCACCCGGGACCTGCTCTTTTCAATTGCATATGATTTTGGCACTGAAAACATCATAAGGTACCCAATTATGTGGCAGAATTTTTCCCCAAGTGCCAATTACATCAGATAATGACCATTAGTCAGATCCAATTCATGGTTCAATTTAGCAAGGATGCTTCTCGGAGCAAAATAAGAATTGGATTTTGAGTTCCAATTGCCGTGCCGTGCCTTGCAGGCACATGTTACCACTAGTAATTGCAAAAGGTAGAAGGGTGTTTGCTAACAAACACTCTTGAATCCCACCATACTTGATATTAAGGAATTATGATTGAAAAAATGAAAGGTTGAAATAAATAAATAAATAATTCTTAAAAATGAATTCATGAACCTTCCAAACAAATCAAAAGAGAATAAAAAAAAGGGTGTTCATTAATGAACACCTTCCAACCCACCATATACAATTTTAACAATTTAACATTATATTTGAAGCTCACCAAATTCAATCACAAAATGAGAGATCAAAATCCATGAATTTTTTAATTTATGGATGAACTTTTGAACTCATTTTTAATAATAATAATATTTTTAATAGTTTTAATATAAATGTGAACCATAATATTTGATGAAAGGAAATTGTGCCCTTACATTAAGGAACAATCATGAAACCCACGATATTCAATATTAAGAATTTGAATTAAATTTCATTCAATATTAATCAAAATAGATTATGATGAAACTAATTACTATTCCAACCATATTCACATTTTTTATGTTAGAAGGTTAGAGGAAGGATGTGTGATGGAAGGATGATGGAAAAAATAAAATAAAATTGAAGGAGAAAAAGTTGGGAGCAACACACAAAGAGAAATTCAAAAGATTTTTTTTCCACATTTTTCACATTTGCAACAACATTTTAAACTTATCAAACAATCAAAGAAGTTTGCAACAAATGGAAATTGAAAATTGTTTCACACTTCACAAACATTGTAAATTTTGATAATCACATGAGATCAATTATAATTCAATATGTGAAAGGAGGCAACAAGTTGCACTTGTATTGAATGCACATTTTTATGTAAGGATTCGGGCAACTTGGTAGGATTTAGATTGAGATTTTGTTTTTAGGGGTTGATTTGAGGAACTTTGTGAAAGGATTAAAATAAACAAGTGGCAACTAGGGTTTGCACAAACTTAAAAAGTTTGTAGCAAAAGGTGAAAAGAGACAATGGACATTAGGAGGACAATTTCCCAAATTGAGAATTGTTTTTGACAATCATAAAGGATGCCAACATCTTCACGAGCTTTAGCTACAACAACCATGGCTCCAAAAGGCTTTATTCCTAACCGCAAGAAACAAAGTAGGCCTTTTGAAGAGGTCTTCACTTTCCCCTTCCTCAAGCTGCACAACATTGTTTGCACAAGCTAGGCTTGTGCACTTGACTATCACAAGAACTCTTGTGCCTCCAACAACCTCATGAAAGGCCTTGTTATCAAACCTTACACACCTTGTTGACCCCTCATGCACTCTTTCAAACTTTCAAAAACCTTCAAGATCCTTTCTTTCCAAAACCTTTCTCTTTCAAAGCTTTTCATGCTTTCACTTGTTTTAACCTCCACACATGCAAGCTCCAATGCAAGTTCTATTTCAGAGTTGCGTTCTCACACTCACACTCAAAAGGTTTTACCTCAAACATGAAAACACCATATGTGAAATTGGTGCATTTTAAAGTTCCACCTCAACTTTTTCCCTTCATATTGTGTTTGCCTCAATTTGCACAAGTCACTTGATGTTTTGCCTAAGCAATAAGGTGCCCATCTTGGCTTTTCAGCACTTCACAAAAATCTTTAATAGCATGACAAAAAGTTGGCCAAACCTCAACCAAAACAATTGAAACATGTAACATTTACATGCAGTTGTAACACTTGCTTGTGTGCCCATTAGTAGCATTTGAAGTTCTAATAATGAGGAACAAGAAACATGGGATAGCTTGCCATAATATAGATCCATGAAAAAGGCATGCTATTCAAATTGAATGCACAACATTGTTATATGACAATGGGCTCAATCTATTTTGAATGTAATGATTTCAGCTCTTCATTTTCTTCCATGAACATCCAAACCATATATAATGAGTTTCAAAAATTAGATTTCAACTCATCAAAGAATTCCAAATGGTACGATATTTTAGGAAGTCGTGCACCACATACAATGTATAAGCCCTTCGAATGGGGACTCATTATGGCATTAGACTAGAGCTGACACTCCTCATGCATGGTTCACAGTTCATTTTCATTTCTAAAAAAACAAGGAAGATGTCATGGATTTGACCCATGCAGTATTCCCCCATCCTCCCAGGCTCCTTCAACTCATGCTAATTCTTTCCGTTGATTCACTTCTAAACCTGAACACTAAAGCTTTGGCAGAAGGATTTACCCTTCAGATTGCAGATTGTTCAATGAGCATAACATAAATATATCGTTCTTGGAAGTGATCAACTTTCTGCAGAAACCAATGAAACAAAAATAGAACCACAAGCTGCCGTGGTAAGAAATTTGTGATGATATCACATGAAGCACAAGGCACAGGTTTTAGCACACAGGACTGGTGTGTTCATCCAACATGACTCAATGGTATACATTCACCAAGGATAAAATAACTCTCATGAGAATTATGAAATCTCCATACTCATGCTTATGAAGGCCAGAACAAGGTTAAAACTTGTAAATGAAGTCAAAGAAAGACTTCCAGAACCAGGAAGAAGGAACAACACAGAAAGGAAGAACTAAAACAAAGAAACAATAAATAAGCAAAATGAACAAAAGTTACATTCTCACTTGTTCAGGGACAATCAACAGCAATGTGTATGATAGCAACTTTTCTATCACAACTTCCTCACTGACTTTATCAGCTACCTACAGTGGGTATAGGCCAGTGTAACCACTAACCTGCATAGTGACTTTCTGTTGCAAGTCCAAAAGGAACAGGTAGACTCAGCTATAGTACTGCAGAGGATCCCCAAAGGACAAAACTAACTGCCAAAACCAAAGAGACAATGGTGGGGCCTTGCTCCTTCACCCTCACTAAGAACCGGTTGTCCATCTTGAAGCAATGAAACCTGTCTTGAGCATAGTCTTAGTCAATCTCGGCCCAAACCTACTAACACAGTAGAGTGTTAAACTGCTGAAAAAGAAGCAGGCTTCTCAAGTTGCTGCAACACTGCAAATAAGAGAAACAAATGGGTTGCCATTGAAACTAGCCTTCACAATGGAATACTGGTTCTGCAGGTCATAATTTATTCATATTGAGGAGTTTTTCTGTTTTGTACATGTTGATTCCAAACAATTAGTCACAAACCTAAAATGATACAGCCTTCTGCAATGGTTTATTGGCAGATGTGTGACAATAAGGACCAAGCACAGAAAGTACATTCAGACAATCCAAGTGTAACTTACAAAAATCTGATCAGGAGCAGATTCCTTAGAGAGAAAGGCAGCAGGGCTTATAAGAAGAAACATACAGCCACAGATGCTTCTCCAAGAACAAAGAATGCCTCAAAGTCAAGTACTGTCCTTCACTATCTCACAAGGTAATTCCTTCATTCTATGCAAATGCAATGCCGCATGAAAGGGTAAAATCAGCTCTCCCATTATCTTCAGATCAAACATTCTTCAGAAATATAAAGAAACCTACTAAGTGAAACCAACCATGTTTATGCAAGCCTTCAATTCAGTTGATGCTTTGGGATAAGAAAAGAGCATGGTTACTACACAGCAGCCTCCTGCTTTGCAGCTTCCTCAAAGCTCTCCCCCTCTACTAGATCAGGAACATCATCATCATCTGCATCTTCTGCACCTGCATTTTCTTGCCTCTGAAACTGCTGTGCTAATCTCTTCAAATTCACCAAATTATCTGGGCCTGCAAGTCAGTGTAAGCAGTGTGAAAACCAAGCAGGAAAATGCAGACAATCATACTCACCTTGATGATTGCTTTCTAAAAGATCCCAGTATCAAAAACAAGCAGCCATGTACTGCAACTTTTCATTCCATTAACTAGTGAAGAGTCCCACTTGTGATTTTGTTATTGTTGCTAGGATTGAACTACATACAAGGCACTTCACCTATAATCACTTTCAAGATGCTGATTTTTCCTGGTAAATATCGGAGTTAAACATACCAAGCTGATTGATGATCCCTGGCAAAAGGTCCTGGAGTTCTGTTGGATCAAAAGAAAACCCAGAGGCAACAAGTCAGGAGCCAAAGCCCTAAACCCTGAATCCAAAAAGCTGCAGAAAGACTGCTGAAATACAAAGCATTTTTGGACAGTATAAACCCACATTCCAGATATTATCAAGCATGCATAAAATCAATTCTGCCATAAACTTACTCTTTGTTTGTGAAGCTCCACTCACGACCCATGTGTTAGCAGCGATGGAGGCTTGCACTGCAGACACAATATAGTAAAAGTGAAAAGACTTTAGTGATGCAAAAATCAAGCTAACGGTGCATGTATACTTGGATGTGAAGAAACCAGATGTCATAACAATACACCATGAAGACACATTCCTGAGAACAAGCTGCCATTTCAAAGTCCATCTGCCGCCCTCCAATTTCATAGTTGATAGAGACCACTTCACTACCTACATGTATCTATGGAATTGCAGAGAAATCTCCACAGCCACAATTTGAAGATAACACGATGGCAATGAGTGTAGTCATAACCTTATGAGAGTCACTCACAAAGTGTCAGACCATCACCTTCATCATGAACAGCAGTGACGAGCTTCTGTGACTACCCACTTAATTCATCAGCTCTTGACAGCCAGTGTAGAAAAAGTATATGATAATGCACCCAAAACCTCGACAAAATCTGCATCCTGAATTTCTGTCAAATTTCTGGAAGCAATGGGATGATGACTTCAAAACCTAGTACCATTTGAAAGACTACACCAAAACCGAGGCCCCTATTATGGATTGATTGCATGCATCACAAAGCACAAAATCATTGTGCTTTTCCAAAATGATGGATAGAATCTGTGTAAGACTTGAGTGTAGGGGGGAAGGCAATAATACCCTTAGGGTTTACAAAGTGGATGACAGTATCGTCCTTGAAGATGTTGACTTCTTCAATGCCGGGAATAGTATTGACGCCCAGCCTCTTCAAAGTGCTCTGCAACCTCTTGTCGTCAGTTGTGGTGGTCTTGTGCACGGCCTTTTTTTTCCTGAACACGAAAGAATCACTTTCTTTCCTCAAAAACTCACACACAAAAAAAAGGTTTTCTTCTTTACAGATTACAACACTAAGAATGCATGTCTTTCTTCGGCAACCACAACTCAAAGACAGGTAAAGTAAAATTCGCAGAGAAGCAAGAGAATTTGCAACAACAAAAGCAGCAGCTAAACCTCATAGTACAGAGCTTACACGACAAATCCACAGCAACTTCAAACCCTAAAAATACAAGAGCGACCAAAGCAAAAAAGACAAAGAACAGCAGAAGAAGAAAAGAGGTAGACCAGAACTACATACCTTCTAACGCTACCCTTGCCGCCAGTGCGGACGGCACTGGCCATCTTCATGAGCTTTTCCTTGTTCATGGTGGCCAACGATGGCGTGTTGCTTGCGCAAGAAAAAGGAAGCTCCGCACAGAGAAGGAGAGAAGTGTAGCAGGAGAGAGAGACGAGGGTAACCGGCCCGGTTAGCGTTGTGGAACCCGGCCCAGATTGTGGACCGAGTTCCAGTTACAATCATTGTAACCGGGACTCGGAACCGGTTCTCGTTTCCGGCGTTGGATTCCGAACAGAACGGTAGAAATGAGTGGAAATTTTTTGTTGCTGAAAAATTCAAAAAAATTACAAAATAAAAATAAAAATTGGGTTTAGAAGGCAAAATAAATTTCAGTTGTGCCCTCAAATAATAATGTGGTTCAAATTGCTAGATTAAAATTAAAAAAATCAATTATGAAAATGTGAAAAAAATTTAAAAAAAAATTTCTTGGGGGGAGGGGGGGGGGTGGCCAACTACCCTCTACTACCAACCTACCAACCAGAGGGATATGGATAATACCTACCTTGATTCTCCTTCGTCTGCTGCTACCCTCTTCTCACCTGCTCTTGTTTGTTGCACAAGAAGGGAGTGGCTTCAACAGAGCTTCTGCTACTGCTGGTGCTATACAGCGCTTTCCTTGCCATTTATCGCCTCCTCTCACGCCTCTTTTTCTATCTTGCCACAAACAAGAACAAGAACAACAAGAAGAACTAAGTCTATTACGGAAATTTGAGAAAATTTGAGCCATTCCTGAGTGTTTTTGGCAACCTGTGTTCGTCGATTTTTCTGTAGCCCTAAGTGCCTCTGTCAAGAAGCATTTTTTTCTTTGCTTTCCCTTGACAGTTTTGTGTGTGTGTGTGTGTTTGTTCCCCCCCCCCCCCCCTTTTCAGCGCGGTCCTAATCTGCTTCTCCTCTCTTTTGTGTTGTCGGAGGATTTGGAGAGGGAACTGAGAATTTTGTTAGTTGAGGTTTTGTTTTTTCTTTTCGTCTTTTTTTGGCGAGTTTTTGAGGGTTTGCGGAAGAAGATGCAAGCAGTAAGGATGCAACCGAACGCAGTGGTGTATACGGCTCAGAAGTATGGAGGTTCATGTTGTTGCTCTTCTCGTGAGACCTACTGCTCCATGTATATGCCAAGGTCTTCATTCACTTCTACCGAGGTACCCTTCTTCATCTTTCTGCTCTCTTGCTGCTGCTGCTGCTTAACCTATTGTCTCTGCTTTACAAGGTTCTTCTGTGTGGGAAACTCATGGGAATCGGCATGCAAGGTACCTTGATGAGTTTTACATCTGGTAAAGCATTGAAGAACAAGCAGGTCTTAGCAACCATGGAATCAAAACCCTAGCTGGCTGGTTACAGATTTCCTCTTTGTTGCTATCAGGAACACACTGCGATCCTTCACAATTGAAACATAGCAAGCCAGGGGTTTTAGTTGAGGGGTGAGAAATTCAGCTCTTAGATGAGATTCCAAGCAATTGAAGTGGTGTGGAATTGATATGTGTTCTGAATCTCCGTTGAAATCAACAGTATTCTTTTTGATAGGGGGGTTTCTTTCAGATTCCTTGTTTAGTCTTTCTGTTTTGATGGCAAGAATGGTGTGGATGTGATCTAGTTGGTGTCTTTTTTGATAGTTAGAAACTGTGTGGATGTGATCCAGTTGGTGTTGGATTTGATAGTAAGAAATTGTGTGGATGTGATCTACTTGGTGTCTGTTTTGATAGCATGAAATGGTGCAGATGTGATCTACTTGGTGTATAGCCAGGGGTTTTGTTTTTGCACAAATTTTCTGAACTAAGAAAGAAAGAGGTGCATGTGTGATCTCTACTTGGTGTATGTCCAGTGTTTTTTTTCCTTTTTTTTGTGAATTTTCTGAACAAACAAAGAGGAGCATGCTTCTGTTTTTGTAACTAGGATGGCAGGTCAAGCCCACAAACTTTAACATCACGGAGGTCAAAATTACATGGGAACATCCAATTCCAACGCAGTGGTCATGTGGCTCTTCAATCAAGGAAGCAGAACTCCATAGGTAAAGTTCAACTTTTCATTTCACATCCCTGCATTTTGTCAATTCAGCTCCAGATAGGACTTAACAACTCCCACTGATGAATTGACAGACATTCCTGATTTAGGTCTTTTTGAGGTTTACTGCAAAGCAAAATTGTGAGGAATATTGGGCTGTGAGTGGATAGAGAAAATACTTGTCTTGTGTGCTTGTGGGTAGAACCCCAGCAGGGTTCCTAGATGATGATGTTTTTGTTATGAGAAGTTATTGAACAATGCCAAGTGCTTTGTGAAGTTTTAATAAGGATCACACCATGTTTCACCTACTGTGAATTGCTTTTGAGGAGGGGGGTTTTGTGAATATTGATCTCTCTGTGTGGGTTTTGTTACAGTGAAAGCAGTTTCCACTCCACAGCAGGTGTCACTAGAGGGCTTAGAATTGACAGAAGATAATGTGGAGCTGGTGTTAGATGAGGTGAGGCCATATTTGATGTCAGATGGAGGTAATGTTGCGCTCCATGAAATAGATGGTTTGGTGGTGAAATTGAAGCTGCAAGGTGCATGTGGATCATGCCCTAGCTCCTTGATGACCATGAAGATGGGAATTGAGCGGCGGCTAATGGAGAAGATTCCTGAAATTATGGGGGTAGAACAAGTCATGGATGAAGAGACTGGCCTTGCCCTTACAGAAGAGAATGTTGAAGCGGTAAGTTCATCAAACTCCACACTTTTAATGTTGGCAGCTTTTAGCCTGAATCCATTTGGAAACAGCTTTTGTCATTGATGCTCATGACTTTTGTTTGATTGGTGTGTTAAGAGAAACTGAGTGTTGTTTTGGTCCGTTGCAGGTACTTTCTGAAATTAGACCATATTTAGTGGGGACAGGAGGAGGTGAATTGGAACTAGTTAAGATTGATGGCCCAGTAGTTAAGGTGAGGCTTGGAGGACCAGCAGCATCAGTGATGACAGTGCGGGTGGCAGTCACCCAGAAGCTCCGGGAGAAAATTCCAATGATTGCTGCTGTTCAGCTACTGTAAAGTGTTTTTTTTCTGGAGGTCTTAGAAGGATAGACCTGTGTATTTGCATACATTTCTTTGATTGTATAGAAATGCAACTTTCTTCCTGAATTTGTGGCAAACTTGGCTGTAGTTTCACACCAGTTTGGGTTTATGTTCAATCCAAAGAAGGATATGCATATGCTCATGAAACATGCAAAAAAAATTTAGCTTCTTGAATAATGGAGGCAAAACACCCCAAACAAGATCATGTTCCTCCCTTTTGTGATTGAGGTCTTTGAATGTTTGCACAAACAAGTGTATTCTTTTTACATGACTACGGCATCAGCTTAGTCTGGGGGTATGAAAGGGTCAAAGGGTCCCCCACTTTCTGTCATAATCATTTTCCTTGGCCAATAAATTTCAATTACATTTCAAAAGATGCAGGCAACTTCTGACCTTGTGACTTCCTCCCTTCAAGACCAACCCACCTCCCATTCCAATTGTTGACTTGTTACAAACGCATGTTAGTTGAGTTAGGATCTGCAATATCAATCTCTAGTCTTTGACTGGCTGTTGGTAACAATGGACTTTAGGCCCTGCAATTTTGTACTCCCACCATCAAAGGATTGGTGCCTTTGATGAGCCTTTTTGTTTGATTTTGTGATGGACCCACAATGACAAGCGGTTGAACATGGATTGATGTTAAGTCAGTGTTAAATGAAGATCTAGGTGGCATCCAATGTTAAATGGGCCATAGCTCAATGTTAATTGAATGTTAGCTTAACATAAAATTTTCATGGCAACTAGGTTTAAGTCCTAAATGGCTAGCATGGTGGTAGGGGACTTAACCTTAGAGTCCCTAACACCAAGTGTGAATCCACCTTAATTTAGTGGTGTATTAAATATCTATATATTAAGATAGGTGTTTGTTTCTGTTTGCGATCTCACCTCAACCCTTCTAAATTGCAGGGTCCTTTGTTATGCTCTTAGTACTATGATAAAAGCCATTGACAAGGCAATGTGCATAGCAACCATTTCATAATTTTCAAACCAATAGGGAAAAACACATTGAATTCAGAATAATTTTCATCACTTAAAATTATTTCAAAATTTATAAAATTGGGTTTTTCAATTAATCAATGCCTTTTCATCATATTCATATTGGTCCTTATTTTTGCACTTTCACAACACATGGGGAAATGTATAATGAATTTTCCATTGGCTTCTTATTTGTCTCATATTACCAACTTTATATCACATGAGGAGATGCATGAAGAATTTCCCATTGGATTATTTTTTCACCCTTTCATATATCAACTTTCGCATCCCATGGGGAAATGCATGAAGAATTTGTCATTACTTTGTATTTGCCGTTTTGTAGGGTCAACTTTCACATCACATGGAGAAATGTACAGAGAACTTCTAATTGGCTATCCTATTTGCCCTTTCTATCATCACCTTTCATGGCCCTTTTACATACTTGAGCTAACATCACACGGGCACATTAGTGTTATATGACCTGAAAGTTCATTTAACATCATGTTATATATTTATATTTGATTAAGACTTCCTATTTTCTTAGAAAAATATGATGGTGGCCCCATGTGTTTTTTATTCAATAACTTCCAAAACCCAACTAATATTAAACAATGAATAAACATTTAAGTCTAATTTAGAAGTTGTACATGACCATTCAACAAATCAACAATTAAATGCAGGACCAAACCTAAATGATCATATTTGTCTTGGGCCATGATGATTAGGTTTGGCATTACCCATGTAAGGTCACTAATATAGAATCCACATTCAAAACACATGCTTATGCCCTTTATATCTTGAGATTAGTTTTCAAACTATATAACATAAGACTATGTAATGAAATGTCAAAATGCTCATAACCCATCATTATAGTTCAGCACCGAGGTACCTAGAGCTCATGTCAATACACTCACCAATGAAATTTCACAAGCTCAAATGTTAGCAAGCTCAAATTTACCAACTAACAATTCCAAAAATTCACATGGGCTTTCAATACTTGCTTTCAGATTGCCACCGTCAAATACCCTCAATTTGTAAGTAATATTTTCAACCTTCCAAAGTAATATTTGGCACATTTTTTTCACAAAAAATCCTGTGAATGAGTTGAATGATTTTTTTGGTTGCCAAGTGGTGGAAATGCTGGGATGAGCCAAGAGCCACCAGTGAACCATGGGGAATGGACGTTGGGCGGATGCAAAGCACTTTTCCATCAGTTTTCAATTCCCCAGTAGCCATGGTGGTTTAACTAGGGTTACATCAGGTTTCAATTCCCGAGAAACCATGATGGTAAAACCCCTCCCTAACCATTACCTATGCTATCAACCATCTACACACATCTACCTAGCAGATGTTTAATTTTTTCCAATTTTGTGATGTAGCCAAACTGGTGATGATCCATAAGAAGATTTTTACCACTTTGGACATCACCAGTTGATGGATCTTCTTTGGATGTCTTGTAACATTTGCAGTGACATTTGTCAGTGTAACATTCACAACACACACACACACACACACACACACACAACTACAGATCAAACCTGTGCATCAAGGTATTACACTCACTTTGATAGTCTTCCTTTGATTCGGTCTTTACAAGTTCACCATGAGGGTGAATAAAACTCCATCTGAAAATCCAAACTGGATCCATATGGTATGTCCATAGGGTTACAGCCATGTCCTTGCTGCAGAGCTCCACCATAATACACCTGAAACAATTTGCAGTTGAACAAGATTCGCAGATTAGGTTACCATGACTACACCTAAATTACAGCTACTTCCTGATGAGATACCTCCAAACAACCATGAGGTACCAATGCTCCCCTCCAACTTGAGAATTCTTCCACACATTGCAATTGCACCCAGATAATCCCTTTGTACCTTGGGCGACTATTCCAGATAACACTTGTGATCCACCCACAGTCTTTGATCACAGACCCACTTGCAACTTTGTGAGACTGTCAGACCCTGCCAAGCTTACAGCATGATGTTTATGAACACAAGCTTACAACAGCCGCTAGAGTGAGATGAGACACGCTTCTGGGGTGCTGGCACTATGATAGGCACACTTGCTTTTTTGTTGGTGTCACAGCAAAATTTCCTGCACAAATAGAGAGCAAGACTTTCAAACTTTTGTTGTTTGCCACTCAATGAAATAAAACTTCAGAAGTTCAAAACAAAACAAAGCCCTCATCACATAGCTCATGCAAAAGCAGGAATCTTGAATCTCTAACTATCCATCCAAAGACCCAACATTTTGTAACAAGTTCCAAAGCAGTCAGTGATCTGGAAATAAAAATCAGAGTTGCAGAGGATCACGTACCATAAGCTAAAGGCTGGTTTTTCTTGCACCTGCCCAAATGCATTTGAGTTGAATGTTCTGAACTGATGTTGCATAGACACTCACCCAGATTACAAAGTCCACAGTCACTTCTAGATAGTAGCGCATTTCAAGGTATGAACTGCAAGTATCAAAAGTGCCTTAAAAGGTAAGGTGTCCTTCCTTCTTGAGTGTAGTAGACTTTCAAGAACAAAACACTAAAGCACTGTTGTACCTATTCATTGATTCTGTGGAAAGAAGCACTAAGAAAAACAGAGGTACTCCTTTTCTGTGGACTATCAGTGACGATGCATCTGAACACAAACCCTGGCTTCAAAGCACACCCAGCTCCCCTCGTCCCCCAGGTATGAGGGTTTCAAAAGTTCTCATGATGAAGCTCCTCCCTTCTCTGTGATATAAATGCCTAAGTTCCTATAAAACTAAATAGCTCCTCTTAGTGCTTTTGGGATCCGGAAGTACACAGGCAGTCTATTGGATTGTGAAGCGCGGATCTTTAGGGTATCGCCTAGAAGATTGTCCGGAAGACTTTCGATATCGTCTGGAAGTGTGGCGCAGAAGTTTTCTCCTCTGAAAGTGTGGGCACATGAGATCACCTAATTCTGCACACGAGGATGCCCGTGCCTGTTCTAGTACCTCCCTCGTCAGGATGGCTCCAAGGATTCTGGGTCGAGAACCGAGCATATGTCCCTTTTCAGAGCCACAGGCGGAAGTACTAGACATCCTATCGCTCACATCGCTGATATCATCATCATCCCCGACGACTTTCGTATCAACATCATCATCGCAGACACCGGGTGAACACTCCGCGCATAGACATGTGAAAGGAGAGGGAATTCTCCCGGAAGCTGTAAATGACGTCGGAGCATTGCATGTACTGCACAGAACCGATCGTGTGTGCCTGATGACTATAGGGTTATGGCTGTGCACGCTAGTGTCACATGACCAGCAAAGGAAGGCGTCGTCTCTTTCACAATGCAAGGAGGCGGATTCTCCACAGAGCGCGCAGCAGTGTACTACCTCCATCCTGAAGAACCAGCAGATGCTTTCTTGCTCTCAAGACGATCGATGAACTGGTCACAAGATCACTCTCAACGGCCTCCCTCCTGCAAAACTGCTTGCAGATTTCTGCTTCCAGCCTTGTGAATCACGGCTTGCTTCACACAAGTAAGGTAATTACAGAGCTGCGAACCTCGAACCTCGAACCTCGAATCTCCACTAAGAAAAACAGACTGAAGAGAGGGACAGAGGCAGAGAGAGAGAGAAGACCAAAAAACTGCAATCAGAGAAACAATCCTCATCCCACACACTTAGAGAAGGATAGTCCATAGTCCAGATATCCCCGAAACTGGACAGACAACGCTATTATCTAAACCAAAACCTCGGCGAAGAAAGCTAACAAGAAGCCGATATCTATCTGCTGCAAAGAAACAGAGCAGACAAGAAGGCAATAATATCCCGCAAGCCAAACAAAAAGGAGTAAAGAAAGAAAGAAAGAAAGACAAAGAAACAGGAAAAAATGATTCTCTTCTTTCTTCTGTCTGTCTCAAACGTCCACCGTCTCACGTATCTCCTCGTTCTCGCGCTCGTTCTCCTTCTCTTTCTTCCTCTTTTTTCTGATTTCCTCTTCCACTCACATACATGTGAGAAAACAAAGAAAAGAGGCTGAATTTTTATAACATCTGTTGCCGCTGCTGCCACGAGATCTGTGCTCCAAGATCGCAAACCGGAAGCAGATTTTGTCGTCTTCCTTCGAACGCACCCGCACGAGCACGACCGCGACAATGCGCTCTTCTGCGGCTCTGCTCGGCGGTTTAGGTTTGCTGCTTGCACGGGCTGACTGGTCCCGGCACGGAAGGCGTCGACCAATAGGAATGCAGCAAAGAATTCGGGCAGCTTGACTGGACCGGGCGAACCAGGCGTCCTCGACCAATAGGAATGCAGCGAAGAGTTTGGGCAGCCGTGTACGCCAAGCGTCGACCAATAGGAATGCAGCGAAGAAATTCGGGCAACCTGACTGGGCTAGGCAAACCGAGTGTCATCGACCAATAGGAAGGCAGTGATGATCGGGCAGTCTGACTGTGCCGGGCGATACAGGCGTCTACCAATAAGAACGTAACAAAAGAATTCGGGCAGCCTAACTGGACCGGGCACGTCAGGCATCAACCAATAGGAATGTAGCAAAGAATTCGGGCAGCAGATCGCAATCATAGAGAGTGCACGAGAACAACGCACCTGACCGGATCAAACCAGATCCACGTCCACTCGTCGTTCCAGGATGTAAAATGCAGGGAACCTACTTCTAGGTTCCCGGAATGCCACATCTTGGGACCTACTTTTAGGTGCCTGGAATGCCACCATCTTGGGGGCCTACTTTTACGTTGCCGGAATTTGGCCCAGCCCGCGACTGCTGAAACCCTAA
>Ga0209208_10005957_pt1 | contig 16880 bp, 16 predicted proteins | sample S1TSphfallax_3_FD_187694 | JGI IMG/M metagenome (GOLD analysis project Ga0209208, IMG submission 187694) | Host-associated microbial communities from peat moss isolated from Minnesota, USA - S1T2_Fd - Sphagnum fallax MG (SPAdes) (version 2) | ecosystem: Host-associated > Plants > Peat moss >...
GACTTCCCACTTAATGCACTAAATTCCATCCACCTCATTTAATTTGTCCCATGCCCAAAGTTTGCTTTCATTATGTCAAAACATGATAACATCCATCATTAGACCATTATGTGGCTAATATTGTGTTAATGGGAACATATACTTGTGCATGTATGATTAGGACATTTTGTGATCATAAATAAAATCTTTTGTATTTCAATCTATTAGTATGTTTCATAGGACTTAAGTTTTTGTTTCCATTGTAGTGCATGTATTTTTTGTCTACTTCATGCAATTGAAAAGCATTTGTGAAACATGCCATTGCATCCCCATATTTAAACATTCTTACTATTTCAATCTAATTCTCATGAAGAGTTGAATAGTTCATTTCAAGTTTCAAAAAACTATGTTGTTCAAATCAAGAAATTATAATTGATATCACCCAAAACTGTCAAATGTGTAACCCAAAATTTAATCTTCATACTTCTTTTGTTGCACAAGTGCTCAAAATTCAATCAATTAATTCAATTAATTTTCCTTTCACAACATCAACCATGCATGGCGCATTTTTTAACCAAATTATAACTTGACATGTTTGTGTTGTCCTACACACCAATAGTTTGTAATAACAATAGTTCCAGGTTATTTATTTGAAAAATAGTAATAGAGATCTTAAAATATAGGACTGAGTTTGTAACTAATATTCCAATCATAAAGGACATATGTGAAATCATTAATGATATTTTAATCATCATTAAATTATTATTATTATTACAAATTAGACCTAAAGCTTGAGCAACATTATTTTTTTATTTAAAATATTTATTATTATAATTTTATAATAAATAACAAGCGTTTTTTTCAACTATTTTTATTTCATTGTTTTTATCCTAGTAATTGTTGAGATGTGTCAGCACATAAACTAGGTAGTTTAGGTAGGTATGGAATATTCAATCAATATTCCAATGTTGACCACAACAAATGTCATTTGTGAAATTTGATCCTTGTATCCCAAGGATGGAGTTCAAATTTTTTACCACCAAACCACCCTAGTTGTGGTGTAAATAATTTAATGTTTACTTTATTTAGACCATATTTCATTTAAACATCAGACAACATCTCAAATTTGATCATTCATATCATATTAATAATTTTTCCAAATGAGAAAATTGAAATTTTATTCAAAACTTTCTTCAATAATGTATACAATTATATAATTTATTTTTCAAATTTTAATTTATTTTTTTAAAAACATTTCAATGATCATTCTTTGGAAAAAATAAATTATAACACATGATTTGTAAATGGAAAAACTATTGTGGTTAATACATGAATATATAAAATATATCTTTCATATCTTAAACCTTCATTTGATTTAAGAATTTATATTATACAATTTTGCTTCCAATATATCATGATTTTACCAATAACTTTTAATACAACATATGAATCATATAATTTATCCACATAAAATATTAATAAATGCATCATAAATAAATAATATAAATAATCTCAAAATATTATACATAATAAATATGATATAAATTTTAATATTAATATTTAATATTTAGAAAACTTAAATAATTTCTTGAAATCATAAATTTTACTCATTTGTAGACATATAGTTTAATATAATTGTGTAATTTTTTTAACACATCTAAAATAAATAGATTTAATTTTATAAATATAGTATAAAAATTATGATAAAACTTTAATGTACAAAATATATATTTATTTCACATCTTACACTTTTATTTTATTTTAAAATTCCAATATACACATTTATTTATAATATATCATAATTTTTCAATTAAATATATATATTTATAAGATCTAATCTATTGACATTGAATATTTAAACTGGATCATATATCAAATATATATATTTAAAATGTACTAAAGTTTCCTATATTACCTATATGTAGAATATTAACCAAAATCAATTCCTTACATGTGGTAGTTCATTGTGTCTTTTTATATTCATAATAAAAAACTAATAATCATTTAAGTTGTGGGAGTCCTAGTTGTGGAATTTCAGGACTCCCATTTGAGAGTCCCAGGACAAAATGACATTTGGGTGTTAATTTCGTGGCTAAGCTTAAAGTATACTATAAGAGGGAAGGTGGTGGCTTCCTTCAAGGCCAAGCCGTGGTGAGTCTTATGAGTCCGAGTTTGCTTGTGGCTCGTTTTAGCACCAAAAATGTTCCAGCTATGGACTAACCAAGTTATTGTTTGGTTTTGTGCAAATGTGTGTGAGTGAATGATTGCTTGCCATTCTTCTTAGTCCCATCATGGAGCTCTAGCACGCCCCTCTACTCTCAAAGTGCTGCGAACCAAGGAGTGTGCCCAATTTTTTACTTTTTTGTTGTGTTCACCTCAAACTCACAATTGAGTCTATCAAGGAGCTTGGGAGTGCTTTCAGTAATTACTAATTAGCAAAATAACAAAATTTTATTTAGACACACATTAAATGGTCTAATGCCACAACATTCATTTAAACAAGTGAAGATGTGGGAAAATTTCTTTCAAAGGAAGGGGTAACATAAGCTTTGAGTTGTGAAAACAAAGCTAATCTTTGGCCTTTGTGCTTCATTAACTACAACAACAACACATTTGAATGGGCTTGAGGTGTTACAAGATTATGTTAGAAACAACAATTATGTATTTTATTCTTCAACATATGCAAGGTCAAAAAGTCAACAATGTTGGTGCATGGAATAATGGTATTAAACTAAAAATGTAATTAAATTACAACTCCAAATACCTACCCATGTTGCCCACAATTCCTGCTGTCCATTCATGCTTGTTGATTAGAGGTATGATGTTATTTGGGTAATCATGGTACCTACCAATCGCAACAACTATTAGAATCATGGTAGTTATCATTCACAACAGTTATCAATCACATGAATTACTAACAAAAGAAAAAAATGTTTCCAAGTGTTAGAGCATCATTCTTTTTTTCACACACCCAAAAGTCCATTATTAAATTGATAGATGAAACATCAACTTTCAAAGGTTTTGAAGAAGAAACCAACCTTGGTAAAATTTTTGCACAAAATTCCAATAACTAGTTATTTTATGTAGTAAATGCCACCCACATGAATGAGCTTGTTGCTAGACAAAAACACAATCACAACCTCTTATAAATCAAAGTTCAAACCTGCAAAATTAAAGCACTAGTTGTGCAACAATTCTTTTCAATGAAGACATACAAAGTTTTTCCCTTTTGAGTAGACTGTGCGTGGGTGGGGGCCACAATTGCCTTTCTTGTTTAGTTTCGCTTATTGAATTTGTCAAGTGTTGCTTCCACTCCTTCAATTGTGCATTTGCTTCACAACAAGCTTCACCACAACACGTTAAGCAATGACACATGCACTTACTTTGTTAAGACCTTGACTAATCACTACCACAATTCTTCTTTAAGCTTAGTACTTTTCATCAAATAGGTCACCTTCCTTCTTCAAGTGGATAGGACTAGGTGTAGATCAAAATGTTTTCACAACCATTTTCACAACGGTTTTGATTTTGTTCGTAATCAATTTGATGTAAAAATGGTTGCCACTATTCCCTTTAGTCATAGAAGAAATGACCTAAGAAGGTTGACAATCTTTGTCGAAACTAGAAAAAAAATAGTAAAAAAACCATCTGTATTGTGTTTTCTATCAACAACACAAGAAATGAGCTCCTTTGTTTTTCTACCTTAAAACCCTAAAATGTCACAACCCAATTTAAGAAAAAGATTGAAGGCAAAAAATCAGAGAAAAACACACACTACATATATAGAAATAAAAAACTAGAGAAGTTCTAAAACCCACTCCTTTGGCTAGCAACTAAGAAATGCACATTGCATATGTAGAAAAAGAAGTGGGAGAGTTCTAGGACCTTAAAACACCCCCACTTTAGGTTAAAACCTAAAACTTGCTATAAATTTGTAAATCCTTCTATAACTACACGGTTTAAAATTTTCTTGTTGGCTCAACCCCATTCAACTTCTGACTATCAAGTGTGGTGTCAAGAAATTGAATGTTGTTGCAACAAACCTTCCACCTAAATCAAAATTAGAACAATGTGCCTTAAGAAGTTGATCGTTGTTGTGACGGAGCTTATACCTGAATCAAAATCTTCCTATAACTAAGAGAACTTGATGATAGAAGGAATGGTGTGAAACAAAACAAAAAGAATTGCATTCATTGTGAATATCCAAATTGACAAAAACAATCGCCAACAATCCTCTAATGAAGAAGGGTAGGAGAAGGCTTCTCTATAGCTCTTGTAATAGTTGGAGGCGATGATGGAAAAAGGTTGGTTACTGCGAACTTAGCAAAAGGGATAGCAAAACCCTTACTTTTTAAACAAATTTTTCAAAAAAAATCTTATTTTTTCATTTATGCGATTCACAAGGAGCTGTTAGAAATTTAGCACAAAAGAAAACGTTGCCTCCCACACTAATTAAATATTGTTTTCAAAAATATTGAAAAATTCCAATTTTTTTCAAATAACAAAAAAATTATTCAATAGTCATGTGTGGAATAGTGCTTTTAATTTTTTCATTGACAAATTTTCACCAAATTTCAATCTAAAAAAAAATGATTTCAACTTATTACAAAGGATTGTTGATGTAAAAAAAGGCCTAGATTTGCCAAATTTCATTAAAAAAAAAGAAAGTTCCAGTTAGTAGCCAAGAATATAGAAGGATTCTTGTTTTGTTTTTACTTTCATATCTAGTATGTGATCCAATTTGGCTAAATTATTTTCTGTATGATCGCCACCTTGGCTATACCACAAAATCCTTCAAAAATACTAGTGTCAAGGTACTACAAGGGTTTAAGGTCTAGGGTTTAAGGATCTCTTCTGCTCCTGCTGCAGTTCTTCCGCCATTTTCTTCCTGACATCCTCTTGCGATGCCATCATCCACATTATTGCTACCTACTTTGGTGAGGCTTGTTACCATTTTCCAAGCTTAGAAGAAAGGAAAAAAAAAAGCCTTTTTCAGAAGAAATGGACACAGGAGTGGTCTTACCTCGGAAGCAAGCCGACTACATCTGCCGGGTTCGTTGCAGATTCTCTCTCGTAAATCCACTTTTTTTTTTTTCTTGTAGTTGCTCTGTTTTCTGTTGATGGGTCGCTGCCAAATCTCCTATTCTCGTGCGTTGCTACTGAGAAGGCCATAGTACGCACTTACTTACTTACTTACTTACTTACTTCCGCAGGTGTTGTGACATTGTTTCTTTGTTGCACAAACCGCCCTCTTAACGAGCTTCTCACCATGTTTCTGATGGGGCTGTATGTGTATGTATGAGTGTTAAACAACAGGATGAAAGATACTGCTTGAGTATGCAGAGATACAAGGGACAACAATACAGTCAACTCTACTTCTTTCGTCTCCATACAATCCGCCAGAATCTCCTGTCCCGAGTACAAGAACGATGGCCATCTCTTCCTGGTAATCAACAGCAAGCTAGTTCCATGAAAATGAGAAAGAGATAGAGAGACAGATAGAGACAGAGACAGAGAGATATGTTGAATTGTACAAGAATCTGCCATTGCCATCAGCTGCTAGGTTTGTATTCAGATTTGCACAAGAAACGTGACCCATCTCTTCCTGGCAATCAACAGCAAAGTGGTTCCCAAGAGATGCCAATTTGTATAACGGGTTCTTTGACTGTTGCAATCAGATGCTAGAATGCAAACAGAGAGAGAGAGTGTGTGTATGTGATTTCAGTTCTTCCATTTTGTGTGTATTTTAGGGTTTAGGGTTCTAAACTGGTTCGTGATCTTCCATCGATCTCCAATCAGGAAACTGTATCTGATATGATCTTTGCAAAGATATATATACAATGACATGATTTTTGATCAAGCTCTCACTTTTGTGTCTAGTGTGTGTTTTCAGTCTGTAAGATACTAGGATTGGAGGAGGGCCAACTGTGTGTGGTAGTTGGAACCCTCTACAAACAAATGCAGCTGAAACCCTCGATTCTTGAGGAGTATTCCAAAGAGGTGGGTTTTTTTGTTAATTCCTTCTTGGGTTTCTTTTGCTGTCAAAATGCCTTTGTGCTCAGGTTTTTTTTTGTTGTCAGTATGCATTCTTGGTCGGGTTTTTCTCATCAAAATGCTTTCTTGATGTTCTGTTTGTCTGTGGAATACTTCAAAACATGAGTAATGAGATTGACTTTTTCCTTTATTTGTACACAAATGACTCATATGTGGGATGTTCACTCTGTGGGAAAAGTGTATTTGGCTTTGTTGATTTTTCTGCAGAGATCTGTGGTGCCGCTAGCAACTCCAAGTAAATTCACTCACAATGATGACTACCTGATAATGGAGGATGAGAGTGGCCGTGTGAAGCTGATCAGAGATGCCAATTTGCCATCTTTCTATGTCACCGGTTAGGATAATGCCATTTTGGGATTCCTCAAGAAAGCAGTCTGATTATGCAACAGACATTGCCTCCTTTAGCTACATGTGCACTAATATCAGTTGATATGTGGCTGCTGGTGAGAGAGATAAGGAATGAAATTAGTATAGTCATACTAGCATCACATGCTAGATTCTCATCCAAAACCCTAAACCCATAGAAACATCTGGGTGTTCTTTGCAAACAGGTTCATTCATTTTGGTTCAAAGTCTGTTGAATTGGCAATTAATCCTCTAGAAGTGGGACTAAAAGGATTCCCATGAGTGATAACACTTTGGTGTTGTTGGTTACAGGTGTTGTTGTGGCTGTTTGTGGTAAGGAAGAGAAAGATGGTGAGTTCTTTGTGCAGGAAATTTTGGAGCCTGGGTTACCACCTCAAATTCCACTTCGATCTGCTGTAAGCTTTGGTAAGGAAATTTGTTTTTTTGGGGTTTGGGAGTTCATGATGCTGCAACCTTTGAATATTTATGAGAATTTTTATAGAGAAAGATTTCTCACTTGTATGCTTTCAGTGATTCTTCCATACCAATTTAGCTAAGAGCTGCAATTCATATGAACATTTGCTTCTGTCAATTTGCCTCTAGTATTACTAGATGAGGAAGAGCTGCCCATCCATGCAATAAAGGAGAAGTGCACAAGTGTTGGTCAAGGCCCTTATATGTAACCAAGTGAAGATTTCAACAAATGCTGCTACAATTCAACTGGGGAGGATTTTTTCAAAAACAATTGTTTCCATCTGCCTACTTACATTTTGGATGTTGTGAGAGCAGATGAGGAAAAATATGTTGTGTTTGCATCGGGGCTAAAAATTGGAGGAGAATCTACAAATCCGCTTGAACTGCAACTGCTTCTGGATCACTTGACTGGTCATCTTGGTGAAGAAGAGGTTTGATCTATGCCCCCAAATCAGTTTCTTGAGACTTGAGATTACAATTCTCAAAGGAAGGACCATGCACTGAAATTACAATGGGTGTCAGACACTGATGGTCCACATGCGGTTTGTGTGATGGGGTTTGCAGCAATCCATTAGTGGTATGGCAGGGATTGGCATACGAGCCAATGAAAGGTGTCATGTGCATTAGTATACTGTAGGGATGGATGGGTTGTTAGTTGATTCTATTCAAATCTTTGAAATGCATGTGGATTTTCTTGATAACTGTGAAAGATTGACCAGGATTCAGAGCTGGATGATGACTACAGGAGCAGAGTTTGAGTTCTCAGATTGTGCGTGTTGTCATTGCTGGAGGTTCTGTCGACTTGCAGACCAGCTTATCAAATGGCCAGGCATGTTGAGAATTTTTTTCCCCCCTGCATCTTCTGTTTGGTTGCCTTTTTCTCATGGATTTTCTGTCTCCAATCGCATTGATGTAATTCCCTTCTTGTCCCCTCATGATCTTTTGTTGTATCTAAATTTGTGATGTCATCTACAAGGCTGCAGAATATCCTACTTTTAGTGGAAAGAGCAGGACAAATGATGCACTTGGTTCTGTGGACTGCAGCCGTTGTCAGGAAAGGAACAGACCAAGCTTGTGGAACCAATCAGAGAACTCGATCTGGCGTTAACTCAGGTGTCTATTGTCATTCATGAATACTGTAAATGAATGATGACTCAGTCTTGGTTATAATGCAAGCAAAATATTCATCTTAAACCTTGTCTGGCATGGTGTGAAACCCTAAACCCTAATACCTGGTTGCAAGAGTAGAAGCCAGTTAGACAAGGGTGGACTACCATGGTAACATACATGCTAGCAAGAAATTTCTGATTTGATGAAATGTACCATCTCTTGGGTGGCAGCTTGCAGCAGCTATGCCTGTGGATATCATGCCTGGTCCCAATGATCCAGCTAATTACTCCCTCCCCCAGCAGGTAAACCACCTTACTGCAAGCTGTTTACTTCTTCTACATAACAGATTGCCAATTTGTTGCACATAAAGTTGTGTGGAATTCCACCAGGTGGGTATTCCATGTATAATTTACAGTTATGCTATTTCCATGTTGTAGACAAAGAGAATACCCCCCCTTTCACACTCAGAATAGAGATGCAATTCAATGAATTGCTATAAGATGTGGGTTTGTCTCAGATTGAACCATTGTCTGCTATAATGATTGTTTGTGGAGTGTTTGTTTTTCCTTTCACCCAGCCTCTTCACAGGTGCCTATTTCCTGGGGCTTCCTTGTACAATACCTTTGTCTCAGCCACTAATCCTCATCAGTTTGAGCTGGATGGTGCCTTGTAAGTTATCAACCTCCTATAAGAAAAAAAAGTATGTGCATTCCTTTCATCCAATCTAGGAAGGTGCTATTTTGACAGCACAGTTTCAAAATCCATGAAGTTGTATAGCTCAGTTTGGAAACACCGATTTGGTTTGTTGTGAATTTAATTGTTGGGAAGCTTTTTCTGGTTCATGGCCTTATATTCAACGTGAGACTGTCCCTGAACCAAGACCAGGTTTCTTGGCACATCAGGCCAGAATATTGAAGATTTGGAGAAATACAGTGAGGCTGAAGAGCGCCTTGATTTTATGGAGAGGACTCTTGTGTGGCGGCATTTGGCACCAACAGCCCCTGACACTCTAGGTCTTCCTCTCTGCTAACTGCCACCACCTTTTTCTCAGTTTTTTCTTTTTGTTGATGCATGATTGTGGCTGACCTCTCTGGCAGTAGAGACATCAACCTATGTTACAAGTGGGTTCTTGTTTATAAACAACTATTGAAGTATATAGAAGTCTTGTTAACAACTAACATGGGGTGAGGTGCTAGCAGGGTGTTATCCTTTTACTGATAGAGATCCATTCATCTTGGAGATGTGCCCGCATGTCTACTTTTGTGGTAACCAACCAAGTTATGCATCAAGATTACTTAAAGGTATAAAATTCTTACATTGAATGTGTAACTTTCTCTATTGAAACATACGACACCTGGTGGCACAAGCTTTCTTCTTTCATTTGATTTTCTTGCCTGGGATATATCATGAGGTAACATTAAATGGAGAGAGAAAGAGAGAGAGACACAAACACACACACACACACACTGAGAAAAATTGAAAGAGAGATTGCTAGGTAGGCTAGTTCAGTCATGTTTCCAATATCTCTCTTTCAAGCCAAATGTGTCCAAGAGATTTCAAGCATAGAAGGCAGCTTTTGTACTACTAACTAAGTTGGTGGGGGTTTTATGCTGCAGGTCCTTCTGGGCAGCAAGTTCGCCTCATTTGCATTCCAAGCTTTCAGGAGACAAGCTCTGTTGTTCTGGTAATATGTCATGACCCTTGCAATGTGTCAAAGTTGTCACAATGACTCCAGATGTGGTTCATCACAGTGTGGCCTTTCTGCAGATCTTTTCAGGGTTTGTGTCTCTTTTCTTGGCTTATGGTCTTCTTCTTCTTTGCCTTTGGCTGGGGAGCAGGTCAGTCTAAAAACATGGGATTCTCATATCTTGACATTCTCAGCGAACTCTTTTCAACCTTGAAACTATGAGATATTTGCAGGTGAGAGAAGTTTTTTGTATTTCCATGAGATTATCTCATGCTCATACATATTAGGGATTTGCTGTTGTCTTCCACATCTTGGTGTCGCTCTTTTTGTGTTTGTTTTAAAGTTTGTGTGCCGGTTAGGTTATCAATATTTTTGGTAATAACTGGTGGCTGTGCATAAGGGCAGATTATCCAATACACAGTTGATAACCGTCAGTTTTTTTAATTAAAAAAATTCAGTTCTTTATCATGAAAGAAGTATAATGAGGTCATTCGGGTAGGTTATTAGATTTTGAAATTTCAATATTAAGCAGTTAGGTTATTAACCACTTATCAAAAAGATCAATAACAGACTTGTAGGTTATTAAGAACTGGATTGATAACTGGGTCAAACTCAATAACCGGCCAACACTTCAATTGTCATTTTACCTTCAAATTGTTGTTATGGAGATTTCTCTGCAATTTCATAGATACAAGGTGAGTGACAAAGTTGTCATGCCAAGAAGAGACAATGGCTGGACTGTGATTTTGAAGCCAGATGGTTTAAGTTCCAAGTTGGCATTTGTGACAGACTGCTGGAAGTCATTTCTTCATTTGGGATTCTCTTGTGATTGGGTGTGCCATCCAGAAGATGTATTTCTCAACTGAAAATCTCAGCGCACAAAATGTTCACAGCATACAGACATGGAGACAAGTGTGACTTGTATGGCACATGTGACTTTTTCCACCCTTTTTTTCTAAGGCATTATTGTGACCTTTTTCTGTCATACACAACTGTCATTGAAGCAGAAGGCTCAAGGTTTCCTCCAGATCATAGATGAACTCCACAGATCAACAGGTGTAAATTTTTTGCGCACCAAATTGAATCAGCAGAAGTCTCAAAGTCATCCTCCAGACTATGAACTCCAGCTTGATGGGTGTCAAATTTTGCATACCAAACTGCAGCAGAAGTCTCAAAGTTTTCCTCCCAATTATGAACTCTGGATCAACAGGTGTAAATTTTTTGTATACCAAGAAGGTTATGCATTTCAATCAAAATCCATGTGATGCTCAAGCGGTAAATGTCAGAACCATAGTGGGTGCCCCCTCCGAATCCAGGGTCCAGAGGTCAGCCGGTTGACAACAGCTTCAACTCAGGGGGTTTTGCAATTAAAACAGGTACAGTTTTTGAAAAACATGAGGATTCTCTTTCTCTCTGTCCTTCACAAACAATTGCTACATTCTTGGGTTTCTTCTGAGGTGGTGTGCATTGAGGTCAGAGTGCAACATTTGTTTTAAGTAGGGGCAGAAATACTGGAACTTATCAAGAAATTGAATTCTTATGAAACTATTTTGTAAAATCATTTTTTTTTTAACGCCTTCTTTTGCCCCCCACTTTCTGACTTGTAAGTGCAACTTTGCTGCTCCTTTCATGTATTTCACCCAAGCTTTTTTGTTTGTAGGTATGTTGTCAAAGGTTCTATCTAAATTACGACGGGAGAACAAAATTAGGGGTAGGATGTATGGGTTTTAATAATCATTGTTGTTTCAACTTCTCTCTTAATTGTTCGTGTGGCATTGAATCTTGCCTCTTGTTCCTAATAGTGATTTTCTCTATGTCCGTTGGTGTTTCAACTGTTCTCTTAATTGTTTGAGTGGCGTCCACTGTGCCTCTATGTTGAAGTGGAGGCGTTGAGCACTGTACAAAGATACTCAACACTGGTGAGGCAATGTCGCCCAAGTTGTTCCCTCACCTTGCCTAAGGCATTTTGATGCTCCTCAATGTGGTGCGGGTTGTTGGGTGGTTCTCTCTTTTTGGAACTTGGAACTGGAAGGTAAGGCTACGGTATATGCATACCCTTGAACAACAGGTCTCGAAAATTGAAGGACTGGTTGACACCAGGGTTTTAAAAGAACCGAACTAAAACCGCCGGTTCTTTCCTGATTACTTCAGTATAACTGCTCTAAAACCCAAAATGGGAGGTTCTTTGATTTTCTAAGTTTTAAAGGACAGGGAACCGGAGGTTATTAACCAAACCCAAGAACCACACAACATTGGTATGTGCCCTACCTGGCAAGTAGTAACTCTTGTTTTTAACCCACCCACAACCACACCTACCACCCAACCCCGAAGGGTCTGACTATGGTTAATACCCTGATCCAAGGTTTGGGTGAAGAAAAGACCCAGTTTAAATCTAGGGAAAACACTCCTTGCCTTGCGCTCCAATTTTATTAAGAAGTTGTTATTTATAGTTCATGAAATGCTTACCATATTATTTATTATTATGTGATTTGTGAGGCCATCCTATTAAAAGATCATCATATATATATATATATAAAATATGTGGAAAGGTTGGAATAAGTTTAACAACATGAATGCCATGTGCACTATATTTATGGCATAAGTTGGTTTAGGGTTTAGGGTTTAGGGTTTAAACTTTTCATATTTGGAATTTGCTAAGTTTGAAAATATATGGTAACCCTTTTGGGTTCATAATTTACCTACTATGGTTGAGAAGTAGGGTACCCTATTACCCAATTAGCTAAAATTTACGGTAAACCATACCTCCTCCTTATTTACCCACACAAGAGTGTTTTTTTTTAAATTTTTTTTAGGGGTGCAAATTTTCATTTTTTTTCTCAACAAGATCAATAGGATTTTCAACACATACAAAGGGTTTTTTTTTGTGTTTAATAAATGAACTTAATTTTACAAGATTTTGAAAAGAAATTAAAATTAATTGCCAGATTTTTACAATAGGTTCCATAGTTTAATCAAAATATAAAAGAATCCATCCTTTAAAAAAAATTAAATTTTCATATCTGGTTTATAGTCAAGTTAAGCTAAATTTTCTCATCAATGATCACCAGTTTTGGTTACATCACAAAATTGGAAAAAAAAAACCCTCGACAATAGTGTTTATGGTTGTGTGAATTGAGGCCCAGCACAATAAGTTTTTCATTCCGTCTATGAGTTAGATAAAGTACTTGGATTCAGCTCGAATGAGTGTTTTTTGGGTTGATGAGTTGGATAAAGTACTTGGATTCAGCTCGGATGAGTGTTTTTTTTGGTGGGTAATGATGTACATGTACTATTTTTATTTGATTTTTCGAAAAATTTTGTCATTTTTTAACCCAAAAAATTGTGGAAATTTTGGTTTCCATAGCACATAAATTTGACTAATTTGTTTATTTCTGGGAAAATTTTAGCCAATTTTTTAATATAAAATTTTGAAAAAGAAACCTCGATCCTTACTTGATGGGTAAATATCCTCACATTAAAAAAAATAAATACTCAACCTGGAAAGAGAATACAAATAACCAAACAATCAATTTATATATTAGAAGTTCGTCGTCTTGGAAGTCACTTTTTTCCAATCGAAATCTCAAAATCAAAATTATAAAAAAAAGAACACCTTTCTTAAAACTCTAAAATGTTGCTACCCAATAATCAAATAAATCCAAGAACCCTATAACCCTAAATCCATGGATGTCTCATGTGTTACTTGAAAAATTCAAAAAAAACAAAATTGTTCAATTACTTGTGACAATCAAAAATACCTTTAGTTTGTTGGGCCTTGTGCCCACAGGGGCCAGGGACTATGGCATTGGATCCAACTTTTGGAATGTTATAGCTTATTAGAACTGGTTTCTTGGGTGAAAGTGGTTTAGATTTGGAAAACGGATTCTTTTGGTGTCCAAAAGTTTGAGCTTATTAGAACTGGTTTCTTTGGTGAAAGTGGTTTAGATTTGGAAAACGGATTCTTTTGGTGTCCAAAAGTTTGAGCTTATTAGAACTGGTTTCTTTGGTGAAAGTGGTTTAGATTTGGAAAACGGATTCTTTGGGTGTCCAAAAGTTTGAGCTTATTAGAACTGGTTTCTTTGGTGAAAGTGGTTTAGATTTGGAAAACGGATTCTTTTGGTGTCCAAAAGCTTGAGCTTATTAGAACTGGTTTCTTGGGTGAAAGTGGTTTAGATTTGGAAAACGGATTCTTTTGGTGTCCAAAAGTTTGAGCTTATTAGAACTGGTTTCTTTGGTGAAAGTGGTTTAGATTTGGAAAACGGATTCTTTTGGTGTCCAAAAGCTTGAGCTTATTAGAACTGGTTTCTTTGGTGAAAGTGTTTAGATTTGGAAAATGCATTCTTTTGGTGTCCAAAAGCTCGAGCTTATTAGAACTGGTTTCTTTGGTGAAAGTGTTTAGATTTGGAAAATGCATTCTTTTGGTGTCCAAAAGTTTGAGCTTATTAGAACTGGTTTCTTTGGTGAAAGTGGTTTAGATTGAAAAACGGATTCTTTTGGGTGTTCAGAGTGACCTCGATGAGGCAGTAGGTAGGTGTACAACATCTTTTATCTAATGGCAGGGCCAGCAGAGTGTTTGTGTGATGAGTCTTGTTTAACATTCATGACTTCACTTGACAACACCATTGTTGGTGCAGTGCAGGCCCACAACAATCCATTGTTGGTGCGGTGCAGGCCCACAACAATTGCCATGCAATAATTGGTTGCCAGGAAATTAGCCAAAAGGCAAGGCCGCTGATTGTAAGCTAGCTACTACAGTCAGATTGGACCAAGTTTGACAATAAGTTCTACTCCAAAGAAAAGGAAGAAAAACATGATGTTTTTCCAAATGCTCCCACTTTCCTGCATGTCACACAGGTGCCCTTTCCAGTGGACAGTTGCTGCAGCTGAGTTGAAAACAGTCAAATAATTATTTTGTAAATCTTGGTAGGCCCAGGTATTATTATTTATTAATAATATATATATAATAATAATAATAATATTATTATTATTATTATTATTTTCTGAAAATCTTTTTTTTTTTGCATTTGAAAGAGTTGTGCCCACATGGATGGAATTTTTTTTTCTTTTTCTTTCAGAGATTAGAATGTTTCAAGTTTCATGGTTAAATGAGTTACTACTACTGTGCAGTGTTTTTTAGATTCATTCTTTAAGCAGAATTTTATTTTATTTTATTTTATTTTTGCTTTGGGGTAGAAAGTTTTTGGGAGTTTTTAAGTCACTACAAGTTCAATTTTTTTTTGTTTAAATCACCAAAAATTGGAGAAAAATATTCAATTTTCTTAAAAGAATAGCCTGATTTTCTATACATGGTTCAAGTAGGTATTATATATTAGGATATTTGAATTGTTTTTCCTTTTCATTTTTCTTCAACAGCTAAATTTGGCTAAATTCTCTTATGGATGATTGTCACCTTGGCTATGTCAAAATTATATAAATAAATAAATAAATAAATACATTTTAAAAAAGAAACAACATTGTGCTTAAGGTGTTAAAATTCTACTTTTTTTTAGAGAAATTAGGCAATTTCCAAGCATCTTATTTGGTAAGTAGGCAGGATGAATGGGTGTTATAAAGCCACTTTTTCGGTTTGATTTAATTTTGGCCTAACTTGGTAGGGAGGTATGGTATTATTAAGTAAGAACAAATTTGGCAAAGGCTTGGAGAAGCAAAATACTAGGAATTCAAGAATAAGCAGCTTATGAAAGCTTTGCTTACATTGCTTCCAGTGAGTTCCCACCACCACATGTAACCAGTATTAGGGTTGGGTGTGTTTTTCAGGTCCCTTTTTCTAGGGCTTTTTCCCCTAGAAAAACTTCTTTGGTAGGTTTTTTTAAGACTCTAAACCTCTAACTTAATTTATTATTGTGAGCATTTTTACAACTATTTTGTCCTATTTTTTTTCTTTTTTTTTATAGCAAAAATGGGGGAGACACATAATTGTTCCACAAATAGGACATAGAAATGTTGTTAATTTTTAGATACCTACTCTGTAACGGTGGACTGGGCCTAAATAAAGCAAGAAGCCTCTTGGGTTTCCACTAATTTTTATATTTTTCTCTACCTTGTAATTCACTTAAATTTCAAAAATTTCCCAAAAAAATAATTTTCCAATTCTTTTTGAAATTTCAAAAAATAATTTAATTATTGCCAAATGTGAAAAAAGAAAAAAAGGCACTATGTTATGTTTTATGTGATAGGGAAACACCGTGATTTGGTTTGAAATGAGTCCTTGAAGAAGAAGGGAGAACTAACTATTTGCATGCATGGATGACACTTGCAAACCCATTGGCAAAATTTGAGAGAAACGGGGTGTTTAACAAGCAAAAAAAGCCGATAATACTACTACTCTACTACTATTGAGTATATTGAGTTATGGGTGAGAAGTGTGGGGGCCAATGGGAAAGTGCTGTGATCTGAAATCGGGGGAATGTTTGGGAAGACTATCAATAGCAATTTGACAAGTTGTGTGTGTGTGTGTGTGTGTTATGATGATGATTTTGTTGTTGTTGTTGTTGGTGTTTTTTTTAGGTCAAAAGTCAGAAGCATTTATAGAGGAGTTTGTTGTTGTTGTTGTTGTGGTGGGTGTTTTTTCTTCATGATTCTGCTACCTATTTGTGCAACTTTAATAGTAGTACTTACAATGGGTTTGCATAACCATAGCACACCTTTCCAAACATACCCTCTCTTTCTCTCTCTCTACCTGGGTTTTAATCATAAGTAATGAATAAAATATCATAAATATTAATCATTATTATTATCTATTTGATTTTAGTAGTAGTAGTAGTAGGGCTCTTGCTATTGTTATGCCAGAGGGAGTTTTGGGCACCTCAACACAACATTTAAATAATTTCCCAATTTTTATTTATTTATAATTAAAAAAAGGAAAAAAAAGATATCTATGTTTTGCCCATTTGTTGAGTCACATGTGGCAAGGCAATTTGGTACCTATCCCCCAATTTGAAGATATGAAGTCTTTGGTTGTTATTATATGTACCTAATATGATGCCTTGTTGTCCACCCCATATTGCAAGAGTGCTCCTTCCCTTGGCCTTTAGCCTACACGTAGGTAAGTAAGTAATGGGGTTATGGTGTCCTATGGTACGTGGATAGGACACTCTTCCGCTTGTGATGTGAATCAATGGTGGGAAACACTCTTGTGATGTGAATCAACGGTGGGAAACACTCTTGTGATGTGAATCAATGGTGGGAAACACTCGTTCTCATGATGTGA
>Ga0209208_10005958_pt1 | contig 16880 bp, 8 predicted proteins | sample S1TSphfallax_3_FD_187694 | JGI IMG/M metagenome (GOLD analysis project Ga0209208, IMG submission 187694) | Host-associated microbial communities from peat moss isolated from Minnesota, USA - S1T2_Fd - Sphagnum fallax MG (SPAdes) (version 2) | ecosystem: Host-associated > Plants > Peat moss >...
CACCCACTCTAGTTAGAACTTTGGACTTGAAAACCCATTTTCCCAACCTTTTTTTTTCATTGGTGAAATTTCTTTCACCAAAGAGTGAAATTATAAATTAATTTTTTTGAAAATGAAATTGTTTTGGAAGTTTTCAATTGCGAGAAGTGAGAAAAATAAAATTAAAAATCGCTATATTTTTACATATGGTTTCCAATGTGTAGCCAAAAATGTAAATTCGAAGATTAAAGAGTTCGTTCTTCATATTTGGTTTATAGCCAGATTTGGCTAAATCTCCCCTTAGCCAAATCTTCCTAGGGATGATCACCTTCTGTTTTCTTGCATCTTCCTATCTTCTATCGCCACTTTGGCTACATAGAAAGTTCTCCTTCAACATTGGGACCTGAAATCCCGTTCTCCTTCGACATTGGGACCTGAAATCCCGTTCTCCTTCGACATTGGGACCTGAAATCCCGTTCTCCTTCGACATTGGGACCTGAAATCCCGTTCTCCTTGAACATTGGGACCTGAATCCCGTTCTCCTCGGACCTTGGGACCTGAAAGCATGTTTTTAGCCTTTTTTTCCCTTCTAATGTTGAAGTTTCGCCAAAAGTGAAATGACAAATTAAAAAATAAAAATGAAGTCAATTTGAAAGTTTTCAATCGCCACAAGTGAGAAAAAAATTAGTAAAAATTGAGATATTTCTACATTTGGTTTTCAGTTTGTAGCCGAAAAATATAATTTGATGATTAAAGATTCATACTTCATATTTGGTTTATAGCCAGATTTGGCTAAATCTTCCCAGGGATGATCCGCCACTGTGGCTACAGTATTTAAAAAATTCCTAAAAAGAACACTGCCGTTCTCCTTAGACCTTGGGACCTGAAAGCCGGTTCCACTTGGACCTTGGGACCTGAAAAGTGAGACCTCGATTTAGGGCGCCGTCGTAGCGCCAATGACCCCCTCACACTCTTTTGGGAGTTACGTCCCTTCGCGTTTTGCAAGCACATTGCTTTGTCGCTCGCTCCAACGCCATCGCCATTCCATTTCGCTTCCAGGAACGACACAAGCAAGAAGGAATTGCAAATTTCAGCCAAATAAAATAAAATCGGTTTGCAATTTCAGTGAAGAAATATTTTCTATATATATCCTATTCCATTCGAATCTTCCTGGAACTCATGTAAGTCTCTCACTCATACTAGTCAGTGCTGATTAAGAATGGATCTATCTTCACAAACCTCTTCAAGAAATTGCATGATGCTTGCAAGATTTGCATGTAAGCGTGTGGAAGAGAGAGAGAGAGAGAGAGAGAGAGAGAGAGAGAGAATTTTGATTAGGATTTATTTTCCTTTTCCTTCATGATTTATGCGTGCGCTTTCGAAGTTGGGGGGAAGAAGAACTGTATCAATTTTCTTCTCATTATGATCAAGTAAACGTCACACTCCACATCTGTCGTCGAGAGATCAGATCCAATGTGTAATGTATCTCACTTGGATCCTTGCTCCCGGTCAGGATATTTGAGGCGTGAATGTCAAGTATGTGGAATAGAAGTAAGTAGTGGAGGGAGAGTAGGAGGAAGAGCATGAAGTGAAGGGGAAGAAAGACGGATACATAAGTAAAACTGCAGGAAACATCTGCAACACAATTCTAAGAATTCGGTAATCTCACTTGCCTTTTAGGACCTTGAGGAGCACAACTTCTCAATTTCTCAAATTTTTGCTGCCAGTTTCTCATAAGGGAGCAGTTGTGGGAAAAAGCTATTACTGCCTGTGTCACTCTCACATTCAGAGACTTCCAAATGCTTAGTTGATGTAAGCCTCAGTTCTAGACCATCTCAACAGGGGAGGATGCAGTTTCATTACCATGATGGACAGGGTCCTTTGGAATGAAGGATTGTCTGCCAAAATTGTTAGAAACTACCCCTCCCATTGCAGCAGGCGCTTTTGTCTTTTTATCTAATGAGCACTTGGTTTGAACTTTGAAGCAGATATGTTTCCTAGTTGCTTGCACATGACCCCAAGAAGGTCTACATTCTGCAGCATCTCAGGAGAAGAGGTGGGCTTCACTTTGTTTACCTTTTGGAAAGATCAATATCTGGCTCTTGTTGTGCATTTTAGCTGCAGAATGAATGGATATTTTGATCATTCAACATGAATGATCATTCTGAGCTTCCAAGGATCCTGAAGAAATTGCTATCCAACATTTATTTGGACATGACCAATGATGTTTGAGAGATCTCCAATTGCGTCGTTTCAATGTTCATGATGGTAGTAAGTATCGTTGAAGACTGGATGTAATGGTTCCAGTTTACAGACTTCATGCTATGAAGACCTTCACTTTCCTTGTAGGGAGAGGATAGTGAAGAGGAAACACCACCACCAAGAAGCAGCTCAGAGAGAAGCACCAGAACATTGGAAAAAGATTCTGTCTCCAAAAGTAGACAGAAGGATCAAATGCGTGGCCATTCCAAGCTCACACAGAGCTAGTTGCTTCAACAACCAATAGCCTTTTTCTCATTGGATATTTGCAAGCCAGTATAAGGCCTCATGGAAAGAAGGGACTTGGCTTAGAAATCTCCAATGGCAGAGGAAGGAGCTCGTAAGCCATGCCCAGAGATTTCCACTTATACTCACTTTCAGACCAATGAGAAGGCCTTCTGGGCTTATGTGAAGCTCCATGGTAATGGGAGTCCCAGATGGACTTCAAGCAGGAATAACAAAAACCTGCGAGAGATTCTGAGCTCAATCGGGCTGAAAGAACCAGTGCGGAACATGAAGGGGGGCACTGGTCCATCAGATTGCCCCCCAAAATGCGGTTATGGGTGTGACCCGTGCACATACTTGGATCAGCAATGCTGCTGTCCATGCTTGTGTGACAGTAGTTCACCTCAATGTGGCCCAGTAGACTGCTCCTCTGGTTTGCATACACCATATGAAGGCTTCTACCCTGATTGTAAAGATAGCCATCTACCTGTGGCCAGGAAGGTGGTTGAACATGATGACTTATACCTGCCTCCTTGTCATTCCCCCAATCCTTGCTCCTATGTGGACCTTGGACACTGTTCCTCACCTCTCCCAAGATGTCCCCCACCAGCTCCACGAAAACTTTGTCTGTGCCCAAAACCATCTGCATGCCTTTCTGATGTCTACTTGCCAAGCCCAAGACCTCATACTCCTGCTGGCTCAGAGTGGTCATTCAGGTTTTCTTCTCTGGCACTTTCAGAGCATGATGACTTACACTTGCCTTGCTCAAAACCTCTTACCCCAATGTCTGTAGAGCCTGTTGACTTCTACTTACCTAGTTCCACTAGAATCCCTCAAACTTCTTTCCGCATGTGTTGTCCTTCTCCTCCCCTTTCCTGTTTCCCTCCTCCAAGAGCTTGTGCAGATGCTGAGATTAGTCCAGATTGCAAACAGGTTGCAAAAGAAACCTCTATTGGGTGCATGTCAGGCTCTCGCATGAGCCCAAGGTGCATAGACTGTGAGTGCCATAAGGTGGCAAGCCCTCTTTGCCCACCAGTCCTCCAATCTTCTCCTTTTTCTCCATGTCTACCATTCCGATTCCCCCTTGCTGCAGAGTTGCTCACTGGAGAGGTAAATTGTGGTGATCAGCCTTTGGCATCCTCACCCAAGTGCCCTGTTCTAAGCGCACAACAGGTTGAATGTGAGTGCCCTAATTCCATGGGATCCTGGAAGTCTTCTGTGTGTTCAACTCGGAACAACTCACCAGACTGTCCAAGCCCACGATGCAGAGATTGTGAGTGCCATACTTCCAAGGGCTCCTGGAAGTCTTCTGTGTGTTCTACTCAGATCAACTCACCAGACTGTAAGAGCCCACGATGCAGAGATTGTGAGTGTCACCAGCGTGGTAATTCAGTCCATATATTAGACTCTTCTGTGGTTCTTGGGAGGATAGAAAGTCAGAGTACATCCCCTAGAACTCCTTGCCTGTCTGATATTAATCTGCCTCATTATAATACATATTTTAAGCCACTGAGAGATCAGGAGCCAATAGAGCAATACAACCCCACCTGTGATGGGGCCACTGGGTTAGAGAGGTCATGCAGTCCATTGCGATGTGCCTCTCCTCAAACGCCTCCTAGGAAACAGCGCTCCAAGAGTTTCGAGATGTACTCTACAAATGCCATGGAACTGAAACCCCAACCAGAGGACTTCACTAGCTGGGATCCATCTCAGAGTGCACAAGACGTCACCAGCCGTTGTTGCTGTGGAATGAACAAATGTACTAACACTGGCTTTATCACAATCACATGCCCATTTTGCAGCTCTGTTCACTCATGTTGCTGTGGAATGTGTAGCTGCCCCATTCCTACCTGCTCAAGCAAGTCACCGATTCTGGAGCCAGATGCAATTAATCCTTTGCCATGCTCACCAGAAAACACTGGAGCTCTCAAACTGCCAAATTACTCATCTCCAAAGCCACTGTCTTCAGTGGGACCAAGGCTCTCTCCAATTCGTGATGTGCTTGTGAAGAATGCTACACGGTCCCTATCACCATACCCAAAGGCAAAATCACCCAATGCCAAAGCGCCATCAGAAGATCCACACCCAAGAGGTCGACAGAATGCGTTCTACAAGTACTTGAAGTCACAATACCGGCAAAATTTGCAAAATCAACATCGTGTGGAGCGATCACCACAGAGGGCATCTCCAGAACAAAAATCAGAGATACTGCTACATCCTCCTTCAAGACCTCTGTCACAGTTGCGTGCAGTTAGAAACTCAAAACCAACAAGAGGCCATAATGAAACAATCCTGGCTGTTAAGCCTCATGGAAGGAAAAAGAACAAATTGTCAGGCAACCAAACTTATTCTCCAACAGAACTGCTACAGGGTTTTGCACCTCAGGGGATGTGGGACTCTAGTCCATGCCAACCAGAATCATCTAGTGCTGCACTGCTTGATTGCCATTGCAGCAGGTGCGACTGAGGAGAGCAATCCTGTGGTCTGAAGTAGCAATGGATAAAAACTACTTCCCTTCTGCAGACAACACTCAGAAATTTTCATGTTGTGGCACCTCTTGACAAAGTTTTTATATGGTAAGTTTTCATATGGGAGGCTTGTATAATTGTCAAAGAATCAACCCATCATGTCAGCATAGCTTGAAGTTTTGTGAAGCTTGCATTACATTTTACTATTGCTCATGGACTTTGTCTAATGTGAAACAGAGTCCTTAGCAAGGAGAGTGTTTTGGCCTCACTTGAATGCAGGTGAACTTATGGTAGTTGGATGTCATGGGAGGTTGGAACTATTCATCCCATCCCTTGCTCATCTACCTTTGATCTTCTAGGTATAGTCACCCTGTGATGGCCTTTTATCATCCACAGTTACCTTTGATATCATCTTGACTAACTTTGTTCTAGCAGATGAACATGATGGATGATATCAAAGCAAAGAACCCTAGCCTAACAAAGAAAAAGGGTCCTTTGGTAACAAAAAACTACTAGCCTCCTTAGAAAAACTCTACAAGACTCTTCAACTACTCTTACAAGAGGAGAAAATCATCAAACCAAAAAATTGTGCTTCATTTAAGCTCATTTTAAATGAAGAGAAATAAACTCCATCAAGAATCTTCTTTTCCCAAACTTTAAACATTAAAGTTCAAATTGAAAACCTTAAAATTCAAAAAGTAAATTTTAATTCTAAACCCTAAACTAATAAAATTTAGACCTCAAACCCAAAATATCATACACTAAAACTTTAACCATAATCTTAATTTCGAACCTTAAACCCTAATTTTAGACCCTAAACTATATCAATAAGACATGTTTGAAAAATAACAAACGTTTTCATAAAATTTTGTGATTTAAGTACCTAAAAATTTGAAGGCCGCTAGACCTAGTTCACTTGATGACATTTATGGACCATTGAAAATCAAATTTGGAAAGGGAGCTCACAATTTCATGGCAATCCCATATTTAACTTTATGCAAAAAGGTTTTACTTTTTTAATGACCAAAATTTAAGCCTTGGAGACCTTCAAAATATTGAAGACAACTATGGAAAAGAGGATTTGAAAGCGCATCAAAGTAGTGAGAATAAACAACAAAATAGAATACACATCAACCTCTTTTCCAAACTTTTGAACAAGAACGAAGAATTAAAAGAAAGTTGAGTGACCAATATATTCCATATCAAAATGGCTTCGCTAGGAGGAAGAATAAATAAATGACAAAGATTTTATCGAAAAGAGATATTCCCAAATATTGATTGGGAAAATTAATAAATAAAAGGCCTAGAAAAGCCTTAAGTTATAAGTCACCAAAGGAGTCCCAACAAAAACTAAATGTTTCAAATCTTAAATTAGTTGGGTCAACAATCCAACTTCATATCTACCCAACACACTTGCTAAAAAGATCCATGGGAGGAATGGTAAAGGATAGTCAATACCAATAACATCTATATAAATACTACATCCTTTTTTTTTTTAATAGAAGGTCATCGTATCTAAAAACATTGTAGTTAAACAATTTGACAAGGCTTATAATGGTTATAGAAGGGACATTCACAATAGAAAGACACCAATTGCTACCTTCATATTACATGTACATAAGAAGATTGTAAATAAGAACATGGGAAAGTGGTCAATAAAGGAAGAATGCCAACACACAAGCCCTCTTAAACAAAGTCAAAATTTTCATATCCTTTACGGTAATGACAACAGTAGCCCACAATGCCCAAAAACTAGAATCTATTATATTATTATAAGAAAATCAATTTGATTCATTTTCAAACTTGTGAAGCTAAAAACTATGTTGCAATTTGGATAAGCCTACATGCCAACTAACCTTTTGTAAAGCAATCAATGACTATCATTGAATGGATGCAAGAAAATAAACTCCATTCATAAAAATCATACATGGACGTTAATGTCTCTACCTTCTGTTAAAAAGCCAATTTTGTCAAATGGATACACATAGTTAAACAAGGTTCATATAACAAAGAAATTTCAATGTGAAATTAATAAAGATTTGAAACAAACTTGTATGACCCTTTCACATTAGAAAAAATTTATAAAGATAATTGTTACTTTGCTAGTGATAAATGATGAAAAGTTCATCACATGTATATCAAAAAAAAAAAAAACAATGAACAAATGTAGTATAATGTTTCTTTTGAATGAGTCTAATATGGCCTTGTTAAACATGGACAGGTGTGTAAATTTAAACGTGCCTAATATGGGTTACAACAAACTCCTAAAGCTTCATAGAAATGGATAGATCTCATACATAACATTTAAAAGTTTCAATAGAAAAATTAAGGATGGAAATTAGAAACAAAATCTTGTGTTAGCTTTATATGCAGATGATTTATTCATCACATGTGGTCCATAACCAATTGATATCAATGCTCAAAACTTGGTTGAAAACATATATAAGATGATTAATTTGGGTATGCCTCAAAATGTTAGGTTTAAAGATTGAAAGGAAAAAATATATATACTTGTTCATTCTACAATCATGTTTTAAGAAATTTTGGAATGTTAAACTAGAATCCATTATTAATTATTGTGAGAAACCACACAAGTGAAAAAGATGCCCAAACCAATAAATTTGATTATAGTCAATTAATTAATTATAGTTAATTATTTAATTATTTAATTCAATGATTTTATGCAATAACATTTTTCTAATTCCACTTAATTAAAAGTTGTGAAATATATCCCAAGGTATTTAAAAAGTACTATGAATCTTAAATTTTATATGAAAGGAGTTTCACGATCCCTTTTTGTATTTACAAACTTTAACTAAATCTAATAATTCATGGAAACATCAATAAAAGGCTTGTGTGTGTAAAATATTTTATGTATTTTTTACATGCCCCCAAACTTTTCAGGAGACCCAAAGGTGGGTCCCAAAGCGAAACAACGGAAGAAGAAAAGAGTTGGGGCACGCTTCGTAATTTACAACACTTTAGGGATAGGAGGGCATGTCAGAGCTCTAGGATGAGACTAGGACGAACTCACAAGTGATAATTCAAGATGAAATCAACGTGCACAACCAAGAAAAGAAAACAAATAGTGCAAGTCAAATGTAAATGGTGTAGTGAACATGATACGGACAACCTCAAGCACAAGCTTTACACAGCCCGCAACCTTTGGGAGGAAGCACCATTCCCCTCCCTACAGTATATTATGTGTCTTTCTGCAGGGATTACATCCAAATGTAATTTTTCCCCAGGAGTCCCAAAACTGGGACTTTTCTTATCCCAAAACTTTGGACATACATATCTATTTCACATCAAGTCTATTTTGAAAGTGCAAGGATGCTATTTTATATCCTTTTTTAAATATCTTTCCAATGGTGTATAACAAGCTCCAATTAGACCTCATTTGACCCCTGCCTTTTCAAGGGCTTTATGGTTGGGGTCAAATTGCCCAATTTGACTCTTGCCTCTTCTTTTGATCATAACTCATGCAAATCATGACTAAATGACCAATGCAACAACACTTTAAGCATCTAAGCTTCAAAGCCTTTCTAATGGTATCCTAGGGGCCCAATTTTGGTGCTTGTTTTCTTTTCCAACCAAGGTTCTGAACATTCACAACTCCCGCACGAGTGCAATTCCCAAAGTGGGAATGCACTTGGGAGTCATTGGGTTTCATCCCTTGCATTTTCCCCCATTTGTGAAGGTGTGTTTCACACTTAAACACACTATCAACCTCATGGGCCCTTACACTTCCCACTTTGTCGTAGACCCAATGTTAGGGTTATGACAATTTTCATTATGTTTCTCTCACCATGTTAACAACTAACAAACATGCTAACCAAGCCCCTAAACTTTGCAAGATTTAGAATTTGTTGATGCCTCATTCATTTTCAAACTTGTCCATAAATCACCAACCTTTGTATTAGTTAATTAACAATTGCTAACTAAATTATTTTTAAAAACCATTGAACCAATAAACATACAAAACAAAGCAAAAGTTATATAAAGAAAACATTTACATCCTTTAAATGTTTTGTTATTGTGCCCACAAACCATTTTAATTTGTCATGGAACACACCTAAACAAAAAACATACTTTGGTTCACAACATCAATATCAACATTAAAGGCTATATATACAACTTACATGACTATGAAGTTCATAGTAATACACACAATAAAGCAAAAATCTAACAACATCAAAGTTGGAATAAACATGCATGATTTTTAAATTCAAAGTGGTGCACATAATAAAACAAATACATTTCATGAAACGTGAGTAAAAACAATTATTTATACTACCCATGACAAAACACATAAGCAAATAATAACCAACACATATTCACATAAACTAGCAACAAAACTTTGTAAACAATATTAAATGGGGATTGGAGTCCAAATATATATATATATATGTAAACACATGACAATCACATATAAGATCGTAGTTAAAAATAAACCAAACAAGTTTAACAACCAATGTTGGGTGGTTCTTTGAATTTTGAAATAACCATCAAATTTTGGTTTTTTGATAAAATTAGAATCAAAGAATTGTCAAAAAAAATTTGTCTCAAAAACCTCAAAGAATTGATGATTTTCATCAAAGAACTAGCAATTCTTTGGTCTTATTTTTTAATTAAAAAAAGAGAATAAATCATTGTTATATACCAAAACTAGTTATTTGAAAACTTGAAAACCACCAGGGGGGGTATACATTAAGGTTGATAACCAGTTTGTCCTTCATTCTAAGAACTGCCCAATAGTAATATCAACTTGCAAAATATAAAACCGGCATGAAAACAAGGAATCATTTACCTTCATGTTGTAATCGTTATACAATTAACTACAACTTGCAAACAAATTGAATACCCCAATTGTTATAAATGTATAACAAATAAACCATAACAACTAGACAAACAAAGGCAAAAGGCCATGTAAACATATATATTGGAGACAATTTTGAAATTATGCATTTTGACCTCACTTAAGCCAATGTTGCATTCCTACAACAGAATCAACTTCATCTTTTTCTTAACAACTTGTTAAAACTAGTTTCTACAATAAAACACCACTTGTTAATATGACTCCCTTTTGTTAATAGTCACATTCCATGTAAATTTCTAGATAGTTCAAACAACCTTTTAAATAGTTTAATAGAAATCAAGTCACCATTTTTGTCTTGTAATATTACTAAATTTGCCTAAACACATTTTAGTTTGTTGCAATTTTTGTTAATATTTATTTAGTCATCCTCTAGTATACTTAATGCATACTTTTGTTTTACCATTTTTGTTGGTTCATATACCACAATTAGGATTTTTTTCCTTTTGTTCAATTCAATGTCATTGGGCCATAAGTTATTTCATGGCTTAGAGCATAGGCTCTTGTGGATCTTGGTGAAAACTTAAGTCAATCTATCACATAGTTGATCTTTTGTGAAATTATAGTTGGAAAGTAAGTTAAATCTACTCTCAATCTATCGAATTTTGTTTGTTATGAACTTAACTCCATGAAAACAATCGATTTATTTTTTTTAATTGTCAAAATGTCAAGCATCTTAAATAATCTCTTCCTATGGTCAAACAAGCTTAAAGGGTCAATTGGGGATCAATCAACTAATTTTAGTTGGGAAACTAAACTTAAACACCTTTTGAAACGGTAAAAAGTTTGGGATGTGGTTGCTTCTTTGATTGTTTTTGGCACACAAAATGTTTGGATTGACTAATGGTACATCTAGTTCAATGGTTGCAAACAACAATTATAATTGAAATGTCATTGGTATAAACTTAAACAAACAATCATACTTGAGCTTGATATAAAATACAAGCAAATAAAAGCTATATTTGTCAATGATTTTGTTTTTTATGTAAGATGGATTCTTATTGGTTATATTTAAAAAGGTGAAAGTACATTATAGGTGACTACCTCATCCTGTCACAACTTGGTTATTGACCATGGAACAAAAATAATAATAAAGTATGAAAAGGATTCAACAAAATAATATTTTATACGAAATGATCACATCATATGAATTTCATCAATGGATTTTGAGTTGCCATAACATAAATTGAACTTTTGAAATGTTATAAAACTATATCACAATCCATATTATATGATTATGGGCTACACATTTATTAAAATGTTTAATTAAGTCTTTTTTTGGGACATAGATTTTATTGTGATGCCATTGAAATAAAGGAGGAATTTTTTGAAAGATTTTGAAACCATAATTTGATATATATGATGAAATATGAATTTTTTTAATGAAGTTTTTTATTTACTTAATTGATAATTCAAGTTCTCATTTTTCAAAGTTTTGATACAATTACCTATCATTGATAAAGTCTTAAAATGAAAAAACATTTGTTTAGCCTTGCCATATGACTTGTGTAATATAATTGTCTTGCTTACAATGCATTTATAACACTATTTTGACCATTTTTAATACTAGTATGGACTCCACATATGCTAGAAAATATTACACTCTGTTGATCTTTTGCCCAAAAATAGAAGATCCTTAGGAAGCTTAAGAATTTTTTGAAAACTTGTACATGATAAGAGGTGGTACACTTTCCTTGCAATGAACATTAAACAAGCAAATCCAACTTAAAATGGGAGAAGAAGTCAAATCTTTCAAAAAGGTCTTACTATTTTAGTTAGGTGACATCAAAGTCACAACTTTCACTATTGACAAAGATAACTTCATCTGCATTGTATTCAATGCCCTTCTTGATAGCTACAACCCATTCATTCAATGTTTGTATGTTAGAAGGGATTTTCCAACCTTTGATGAATTTATTAACATTTATAAATTTAAAAGGGATAGATGCATTTAGTTAAAGGCTTGTAAGTTTGTCAGATGACCAACATTGTGTTGAAGGAAAATGATTCAAAAGAAAATGGAAAAAATAATAGTCAAAATAATCACTAGATGTGTAACCAATTTACCAAGTTTTTCATATTTTAATGTTTAAAATAATAATGATGTTTAAAACTTATTTAATGTGTTTACATAACAATGTTTTAATATATTATGAAAACATGAAGAATGATTTGGAATGAGTTTAATGAGGATATATTATTCAAAAACATTTTTAAAACATTGTAATTTTTTTATTACTCAATGGACTCATAAATGGATTGAAAATGATTTGAAAATGACATTTTTTGGACATATTTTTAAACATGTCTTTACATAATAATATAATGCAACATCTTTTTGGGTCTTAAGAGGATTTTAATGATTTTTACTAATGGAATTTTTTTGGGAATATTTAAAAATTTGTAGTCATCTACATGGTAAATAAATTTGGGTGCTTCCAAACATGTAATAGGATTGAGAGTTCTAATTCAAAATTAAAAAAAACATGAAATCCAACAAAAGTAAGGAGAGCATGTGGTCATGTTCATTTTATGATTGAAAAAATGCATTGTTAATGTTCACACACTTTTGGAGAAATAAAGCCCTAAATTGTGAAAGTTTTGTATATACATGGTTTAAGTTATAAAAGCCTTCTTTGATTTAGGTCCATGGTTGATGAAAGACACGTAACAATTTTTGATGATAAAGGTTGTGTGATCAAACATATTCAAGTCATTCATGAGGTCATTGCTAAAGCAATTAAAGATTTAGAAGATGGCCTTTATAAACTAGAACTATTTAACCCCAACTTGATAATTAATATATAAGAAACCATGATCAATTAGAACTATGGCATGGAAGGATCACCCATTTCAACTTTTAAAAAAATTACATCATGTAATAAGGGCTTAACAATAGGAATTGCAAAACTCCTAAATTCTTAGAAGTTTGTGGGATGTTAGCTCAAAAAGCAACATAAAGAAAGATTTAAGAGTAGTCAGAATTGTGCAAAAGAGGTCTTAGGATTGATTCATACTAATCTTTGTGGACCCTTTCCAATCCAATCCCACGTAGGTTCACATAGAAGGTTTAGGTGTATTTCATGTATCACAAGGATGAACTTTCAAATATTCAAGTAGATAGTCAAGAATGAAGGTATCAAAATTCTCAAAAGTAACAATGGTGATGAATATTTGTTCAAAGCTTTCAATGAATTCTACCAACATGGAATCCATTGTCAATATACTCATGCCCACATTGGATGCAACAAAATGGAATCTTGGAACAAATGAACAAATCCTTGTTGGAAAAAACACAAAACATGATATTAGAGCCTAAATATGTGTCAAGGTACCTTTTTTCACTCTAACATGAGCCAACCCTACCCCTGCAACAAAAATGAAATGGACTACTTTTGACCACTTAACTAATGATGGGAATGCTTGTTAGGATGATGTGGTAGATTGTGATTAGTTATAGAAAGTGACAAATTAGGAATTTATGATTTTTACAACAACCAAGTTTATTTTCTAATGACATCATTCAATTATGTAAAGGTTTGGATAAATATTATACACAATTATGTCACTTTGAAAGCATTTAAAAAAAAAATCAAAATGAATAAAATAGAAAAAAAATTCATTAGATTCAATCCAAAATATTCCGTATTTTTCTATAATATATTAGAAAGGGCATCAAATAAAAATATTATAAAAAATTGCAACATTAGAAAAAAATTGAAAAATAAAACATGAAAAATTGGGCATTGATTATAAGTGTTGTGGCTCTCGTTATTGTCATTGCACTTGTCAAAATTCTTATGGATAAGAATGAATATGATAACATATTTTGAGTATAATTTTTCTCTCATTAAATGAAACTTTGGCATTACATTTGAGGATAACTATTTAGGAAATAAATTTAAGGTTCCCCATCTATTCATATTTGAGTGCAAATTTTTTATGCACATAACCAAAGAATATAAAAATCAATTAGAACCAAAGTCTTGTAAAGGGATTTTAGTTGGTTATGATAATGTAACTAAAAGGTTATTTTTGTTTTATACTTCAAAAATATAAATTATAAGTTAGTTGAGATGTTAGAATTGTTAAATAATCATTCATTTACTAACAATATCTACTTGGCATAGTGTAAAAATATGAAGCCATAGATCTTGATGATTGCCAAATAGCAACATCACCACCAAGACATAAGCCATACATGTAGTCATACATAGAGCCCATGGTTACTATCATAATACTTTTAAAAGTTCGACAATTGGGTGCCAAATCATTATTTTATTTCAAAATCCATTTTAACAATGAAAAAAGTATTTTATAAAATATTCGAAATAAATATAGGTAGATTCTTTGGCTATTTCTCTTGATTCTAAACCTTTGATATAATGAGGCCTTTTACCAAAAAAATTAAATAGTTTTTCTTTTTGCAAAAATGAGAAGACATAATGGTTCACCAAAATATAAAATAAATAAATGTTGTCAATTATTGGAAACCTATTTTTCAATGGTGAATTGGCCTATTTTGTTTATTTTTAAACCTAAAACAGTTCTAGGTAATTTCATTTGACACATCTAAGCCCACATTAACAACTTTTGATGAATTGTGCAATGAAATTCAACCTAGTTATTCCACATAATTTTTTGTTTTGTTTTCATTACTTGGCCTTTATCATATCCTTCTCAACCATCTTTATTAGGTTTATCACGACAACAATCTTCACCAAAAACATTTGAATCACTCAACTACTTACCACTTACACAATCAACATTTCAAAAGTCACGTATGAGGAGTGTTTCCTTTTGGATGAAAGATGTTGTTCAAGATTTGTAGAACCATGTAGTTTTTCTTAAGCCTTTTCCAACCATAAATGGTGTTGAACAATGCTTTAAGAACTTGACTTGATTTACCACAACAAAACATTTTAGTTTATAGACTTACCTCCTAATAAAAAAACAATTTCTATTATATGGGTCTATAAGTTGAAGCCTACTATTGATTGAGTAAAGTACATGTATAAAGTTTGCTTAATTGTTTGTGAGTTTGAGTTAAAAGAGGGGGTGAACTTCCATGAAACGTTTGCTCAAGTTGTTAAATGGAGCACTATTTGCAATGTTTGTGGCACTTGCAACACATCATGGGTGGAAAATGCTTCACCTTAATATGAAAACTATGTTTTTGAATGGACCTATTATTAATGAAGTGTACATGACACAACCTAAATGAAAGGAGTTTTGGGTTGCAAATTAATGAAGTCCTTCTATGGCATTTGCCAAACTCCTCGAACATGGTATGGCAAAATTGACGCTTGCATGAAAAATGTTTAAAATATAATGAAATCAACTTTTGAATTCAAAATTGAATGGTTGAATACAACAATTCGATTGTACTTTTGAAATGTCAAATTGAAAGACTCTAGTTGTATATGAACATTGAAATCATCTCATTTACATAAGGAACCTTCATGTGTTAACACACAAATTTTGGAGATTTTACAAAACATATCACATTCACTAATGATATCCATTATCATTACATTTCTGAAAGGTTATTTAAAAAGAATATATATTTCACATGTTGCCTCAAAGGATTAGTTCACAAACATATTCATAAATCCTCTAAGCAATTTTTATTTTTTTCAAATTCTAAAAAGCCATTTTAATTTGTAGTGTAGAATTTGTTAAAACATTTGTAATAATACCAAAATTTGTGTAATAAGAAAAAATAATAATTCAAATATCTTAGAATGTGAAAAAGTGTGTCAATTTTCACATTCCATGTAAGCTTCTAGATAGTTCAACAATCTTTTAAATAGTTTGGCAAATAAAATTTGATCGTCACTTGTGTCTTGTATGTTAGTTAATTTGCTTAGGCATTATTTAGTGAATTGTAGTTCATTGACCATTATTTAATCATCCTCCAATATAATTAATGCATGCTTATACTCTAATTTTTTCATTGGTTCATACCCCATAGCTAGAATTTTCTTTCCTTTTCTTCAATTCAATATAATTAAACTTTAAATATTAACACATTTTTCACACCAAAACTTGCAAAGTAAACAAAGCTTAACTTTAGAAGCAAATGCGAATAACTCCAATAAGGTTCACGAGAAACTGCTTTCACACCAATTTATCTCCAATGAATGACAAGAACTCTCAAACACCATCCATTGTTGTTAAACTAATTGGTTATAATGAATGGAACTCCCTATGGACTCTATTGGCCATATAGACTATGATCACTTTCATTTATGAATGCAATTTCATCCATATGGTCAATTGCTTTTGTGCAATCACATGAATACATTTCATTGAATTCCATCCACATGAACAATTGCATCCATGTTCTCTATTTCAACCATCTAGTATATGTCTTCAATCTAATCCATATTGTCCATTTATGTATGTCATCAATTTCATCCACATTTTTTAGCATCATCCCTTGTGATCAATTCCATCATAGAAATTCATTGTCATCTACCCAATGTATTCCATCCATATCTACACAATTTGCATGACCTTGGAAAAAGAAAATTACATTCAAACCCACATTCATTTGTTGTCTAGTTTAGTGGCCAATTTGCACATGTGATACATTTCATTCATGTACAACACAAGTCATTTGTATTCTCGATTTCACTAATAATTTCATCCAAACGCATAATTTCATTGAAGTGGATATTTTTCCATCCACATTGAACCCATTTCAATTCCACCATAGTTTCTTTTCCCCCATTCAAAAGCACTAACCCTTGTAACCAGAGTTGGTGTTGGTACACCCCGTGCAAATAAAGCTCACCTCTTAAAAGGCAACAATAATACATAATACCATCCACAATAGTATTAGTTTAGTACCCTTATGTAAGAGAAAAACACACACTTATCAACAAATTTGTTTTTATTATTTCATTTTAGGTGAAAACAAGCTTATTAACAATTTTATTTCACTATTTTATTTTAGGGGAAAAAAAATCTTGCCAACAATTTTATTTTAGAAAAAAAACAAGAAGCTTACCAACAATTTTATTTTAGTGGGAAAAAATATTACCAACAATTTTACTTCAATATTTTAT
>Ga0209208_10005959_pt1 | contig 16878 bp, 14 predicted proteins | sample S1TSphfallax_3_FD_187694 | JGI IMG/M metagenome (GOLD analysis project Ga0209208, IMG submission 187694) | Host-associated microbial communities from peat moss isolated from Minnesota, USA - S1T2_Fd - Sphagnum fallax MG (SPAdes) (version 2) | ecosystem: Host-associated > Plants > Peat moss >...
TTTTTTTTGGCGATGAGCCATTTAGTTGACCTATCACAAAAAAAATATGAAATCCCCCAACTTCCCAACTAAAAATCACATTTAATTTTGTTTTCACACAACCATGTAAAACCATATAAATCTATTTGATTTACATGGCATAAAATAGATTTACACGATTCTACACTTACACAAAGTGTAAATAAATTTCATTATGGGATTTACACTTACATAAAACATAAGTCCTAAACTATTTGTGCAAATTGCGTGAAATTTGTTTTTCATTCATAATTTTAGCATATAAATGGCATGTGATTAAAACACAATTTTTATTGGACATTCTTTCAACTTACTCGAGAATGTCCCATCTCTTTGCAATTTCTTTCTTGTCTCCCTCCCCCAAAAAAGAACAAAAATGGGCCTCTTCCATGTATGCTACTTTAGTAACATTTTATTTTGAACGCTGCCCCGACCTTGACATGAATCTTATCAATATTATAACCGTTAGATTTAGAATCAGCAGTCAAAACAATTGACCCAATCTTGAAACTAATATTTTACAAAAAAATTTAAAACATTCCCTAAAACTCAGAACAAAACAATTTTTTTGACAAAGAAATTGAGAAAATTTTGATTTTTTGTCTAGTGTAAATTCAACAATTTTGATAAATGGAGAGGGGGGGTGGGGGGCGAAACACAGGAACCAATATGAATAATCTATTTTATAATACACACTAAACTAGACGATTCCTAAAAAAATTCCAAGAACCAGCCAACCCCAGTTGGTTTATAGTATTGGAAAACATTAGTGCAAAGAATTTGCACAATTTCACATGTCAAAGATATAAAATAGACTAATCGTATTCTTGTACTAACTCATCTACATCTAAACCATTGTTGTGTTGTTCTTAGGTTTCAGGAGGAACCTTTGATTTCAATTTCAAAAAAATTTATGGGGCCAATTTTAGTTCTGATTAAATTTTAAACAAATAATAATGGGACCCCGCTTCAAATCCGGTTTTTAATGTGAAGGTCAGATTTTACCCTAGTTTTTAAATAAAAAAATTCATATCAAGTCAATTTTTGGTTCTAAGGTAAGTTGGGGTAGATTCCAGGTAACCTCCGCACTACATTTCATAACATCAAACATAGTAAATAAAAAAATGAAAAATGAAAAATAAATAAAAAATAAAAAATTCAGATTGTTACAAAATTTTGACAAAGCTAAATTAAGTGGAACAAACTTATTTTTAAGCTCTAAAATTATATTAATAGTTTCCAATGAATCAATATCATTCTTTTTATGTCAATTGATTTTCATGTATTCATGTTCCATGCACTTGTATGTCAACTTTGAAATTTGTCTCTTACCACCATTGAATTCAGTTCTCAAAATCCCCTTAACTCATTCCCAAATCTGCCCTCCAAATCATCCCTCAAAATACCCCCCAAATGGCACCCCTCTTTGCTCCAAGACCGTCCTCAAATGTAGCCTCCAAATCATTCCCTTTGAGACCCCTACATGCGCCCACTTTTAGCCCTCAAAACAGCTCCCAAATACGCCCTCCAAATCACTCCTTCAGAGACCCCCAAATGCACCCCTTGAAGTTCCCAAATGTGCCCTAATTCAACCCTAAAAGAAGCCTCCAAATGCATCCTCTTTTTGTAACAAGAAAGTCACAAAAACTAGAGCCACAATGACAACCACCAAGACCATAAGAAGATGAAAAGGAGGACAACAACTATGACCACAATGACAATCACCAAGACCATAAGAAGAGGAGGAGGAGGAGGAGGAGGAGGACATATTTGGGCAATGGCGGGTTGCAACAATGAGAAGAACACCGCAACCACCAACTTGGGCTACAACAATGAAAAGAATGTCACCAGTAGCACTAGCATTACAAGATAGTCACAAAAACAATAATGTAACAACAAGCAATAAAGACAAGCACAATCGCAAAGAAAAGCTTCAACCTTCGACCTTTCACAATGACTCGCCACCCTTAACCCCTAATGAAAACCCCTAACCCTAAATTGAAACTAAAATTGAATTTTTTCAAAAAAAATGATCTGGTTTCAATTCTTCAAACCACTTATGAACAGAGCCCAATTTCAATTCTTCAAAAAAAAAGTACTCAAGGGAGGGTTCCTAGACGGTTCCTCTAACCTCCCTTAACCCCAGTTCCGATTCCTACCCAGTTCCACATCTGATTATCTGGACATGAGTCTAGTTAGGTTCTTAGTAACCAAATTCAAAACAACAATGAGTATCCGGCTAACCTGGGTACCTGCACAACACCAATCTAGACCCATAATTTTGCTGCTTAATACCATAATAATGTTGTCTTATACAAAACATGCATGGTGTTGCTCATTCAACGAATTATTATCGGAGTTTCTTTCATTATTCATTACAACATCCAGTTTAGTATTTGAAGAACTAGGCTCAAAAACCTCATCAACACAAGATTTGTTTGGTTGCCAAATATAACAGGATTCTTACTCTTAAACCCAAAAAAAAAAAAAAAAAAAACTTTTCTCTCTGACTTTGTACCAGAATTTGGCTAATTCCCACTTATGGATTATGGACAATGTGGCTACATCACAAAATTGAAACAAGGGGTGTGTCACACACTATGGCCTTGCCATTTCCATTAAAAAGTATCTTAAGAAGGCAAAAGAAGAAGAATTATGGAAACTCAATTATATTTCACCATGCAAAAATATGATCTTCAAAAAAATCCTCTAAAAGAAACCCAAAATGCTTCAAGATATTATAACTCTATAACTAATCTCAAGTTTCAGCACAAGCCAAAAATATCATCTTTCAAAAAATCCTCATAAAGAAAATAGACCTATGATGGATGACCTAAGGGCCAAAATCCCTTAAGCTACTATACTCTAGAATAAACACAATATCCTTTGCCTTGGTCCTGTTCAGCAACCCTCATCAAATTTAATCAATTTGAAGACTGTGAACATTCTCGTTGAAACCTGGAACTGGACAACGCCTACCATACATGGCAGAGGGCCATTTACATGACCCATTTGTTTGTTTCGGCAATGACAAATACTTAGATACTTACACCCCTTTGGTTGGTTGAGATTTCCAGGCTCGAGTCTGTGTTATGACATCATTGTTGCGAGTTTGGTTATCAATGCCTGCAATCTATGGTATGTACGGCCCCCTCTCTATCTCATCATCCTCATCATCATCAACATACAAATGAGTGAGCGAGCTCCAACCAACAAACTTTTCTCCAACATCATCATCACTACTTTGAATGTTTTTATGGACTATGGTTGTCGGACATATCCACCATCACTCATGAGAATTGGAGATGCTCTTTCATCCATGTAGAGAGCAATTATAATCATGTTCATCCAAGGAATGAAGGGTTGTGGAGTTTTGTTTGGGCTGATGAAGAGCCCAAAGTGATCAATACCTTGTGCTAATTAGTAGGTTGCTAATGAAACCGAGGTAACTCAAGACCTAATAGTCAATCAAAGCATCAAATTTTCACAAGGGATGGTTATGAAAATGTAATTCAACCCAATAATCAAATTTATCCAACTACTCTATTTAAGGTGGATTCATACTTGATGGTAAGTCATCCATAACTCAATGTTACAAACTTGTAACATTGAGTTATGGATGACTTACCATCAAGTGTGAATCCCCTTAAACAAGGTTATAACTATTTCTCTTGCTATATCTATATCTATATATATATATATAGCCTAACCTTCCATGTGGAATTTGAATGGGGATGGTGAGATGGTTATGTTTCTAGTTCCCCAGCTAACCATGGTGGTTAGCTTGGTTGCCTTTTATAATTACTTACCTACTAGCAACCAACCAACAAGCAAGTTGTTAATAGATAAGTAGTAAAAACAGCCCTTAACTATGTATAAACCATTCTAATTACCTAGTAATCACCTAGTTTCTTACCTATCTACTATAATTATAGGATTTACTTTTTATTTAATGGGTTACCAAAGTGAAACTAGTGATTAACTCCATTGAGGTTCATCCACAACGAGGTTCATCCACAACCGGGTCATCATAATGGACATCCAGTGGATGGTGCATTGGTTGGTGCTGATCACTCTGGCCATTTGTTTACCTATAAGGTGCCTCTCCAATGTGGCAGATTCATATTAGGTCAGTTTTTGTATTGTAGAGGAAGGGCGGGCTGCATCAAGGGTTACCTCTATTGTTCTTAGGAACTCGGGCAAATACTGCCCTGGTGGCCATGCCCTCAAACCACAGAGATAATTGAGAGTGGCTCATCCGCCGTCCCTGCAGCATCATTCCAGCTGGAATTGGTTGTCCAAGGGAACCCTACCATTTTTGACACCAAAAGGAACTGGCTATTTATGTCATGGAACAAGGTGCTTGGTGGCCAATTCTGCCAAGCAAGTGGTCGGTTATGAGGCAAAGCTTGTTCTCTAATACACACAACCTTTGATGTCTTGTCCTTTTCCTCCCTTACACATTACTTGCAAGACAAATTATTATTATTTTGAATTGAGAGTATAACTAAAGTACGTACGTTATATAACGCTCAACTGACTTGTCATTCTTTCGCTTCTGCTGGCATTGTTTATACATAACTTGCAAGACAAAATAACAATGCCAGCAGAAGAAGAACTGAAAGAAGCAGAACTTGCTTGTACTTGACTTTCAGGAATCGTTTCATACCATAGTACCTTTCATGCCATTTCAACACACATGTCCATCGAATAATCAATTAATTTTGAAACATTCATTTCAACAAATGGAATATTCCCAAATATTCACTATTTTCCTTCACAATAGTTTTTGATTTGAAAACAATAATTCTTGAAAATTTCTACGTTTCTGAAAATAATATAATTAGTGTCAAATTGGCCAAGGTACTACTGTATTTGCAGGAACCAAAGTGCACAGTTATGATCAAAATCGTTGCTAGATCAATTGTAAAGCATTCAAAGAAACTTACAAAGCATGTGAAGAAATTTTGTAAGAATATTTGAAGGGCACCATATCCATGAATATCCCTTCGAGAGAAAGGAAGGGAACTTAATCCTACTATTTATGAGTGCAAAGGAACCTTACACCTCTTTAGAGTCAGACCTTACATTCGCAAGTCAGATTGAAAGATCTCACAAGGGGTCACTAGCCCTCCAATGTTGGTTGGTTCTTCTTGTTTAATTAAGTCAACCTCTGACCGTGGTTTTAAACATTTTTTTATAAAAAAATTACTGTAATACTCAAAATGACTTCTCAAAAAAATTATATTATTTTCAGAAATGCAAAAAAATTGGAAAATAATATGAAACATGTGATCAAAAGATGTGCGATCAAAAAGGAAATTTTCCACAATTCCAATTTCAATTCTAATTTAGCCTAAAAAGGCTAGTTTCATTGTTTGATTCTTGTGCCAGTTCCACCAAAAGGGTGTTGGTTGGAGTTGATTCAAGTGACAAAAAGCTTGCACCCCTTGAATTTGACCCACACCCACTATTTGGGCCTCTACACAAGAGGGTCAATTGTTTCGCCCCCCTCCCCCATGATACCAAGAGCAGAGCATGAAGCATGATGGTCTGGGAGATCTCAGCATGACAAAACAAGGGGGGTGTCGCACTGTGGCCTTGCCATTTACATTAAAAAGCACCTTAAGGCAAAAGAAGAATTCTGGAAACTCAAATATTTCACCATGCAAAAATATAATCTTCAAAACATCCTCTAAAAGAAACCCAAAATACTTCAAGAGATTATAACTCTACAACTAATCTCAAGTTTCAACACAAGCCAAAATATCATCTTCCAGAAATCCTCATATGAAAATAGACCTATTATTAGGTAGGGGCTAAAAATCCCTTAAGCTAGTATACTCTATAATGAATCTAAACACTATATCCTTTGCCTTGGTAGGCAAGGCCAACAAACTACCTTGCTTCATAGATAGATGACCAGCCAATGAAAAGTAATAATTTTCCTTTATTGTGCCTTTTGGAAAACACTCTATACCTCTGCAAGTTGTGGAGGTCCAAACATCGAAACCGAGTTTCATGGTATTTAATGGCCCGTACCTTCTTGCTTTCTCTTTTTTTGCAAGGAGTCACTTTGATTGGCCCATCACAACAAAAAAAAATTATGCCCAAAATAGAATCATTATATATAATGATACTTTTACAGGCTATACTCAATCCAAAGTACAGTATACAGGTCATTTTACAACTACCAGTCAGTGGTTTTTTTAAAGGGATTTTTGTTTGTAGTCCAAGTGGCTATCATCTATAGGAAGATGTAGAAAAAATGGGGGGGATCATCTGTGGGAAGATTTAGCCAAAATCTGGCTATAAATAAAAAATAAAGTACAAATCTTTAATCATCCTTCCATATATTTTTGGCTACACAATAATAATAAAAAAATTCTATAGTTAAAACATGAGCTGCTACCAGTGGAGATGGTCTTTTAAGATCAGAAATATGATGCAAAACATTTGATAGCTAAACCAATTAAATTAGCAACAAGAGAGTTTGAAACCCAGAAACCTACAAGAAGGAGAAAGTAATTGGAGCTTTACAGCAAAAGCCAAAACTACCAATTATCTTCTACCCAAAATTCACAAATCTCAAAAACATTCCACGTACCTCCTTGTTTTGAGATTCAAATTTTGCAACCATGCATGCAAGAACATGACACAAGAATTTTTAAAACAAAGAGAAAGACTCGCGGAAGAAGAACACATCACTTTCAAAAGCCCAAAAAAGTTCAAAACTCAAGTCATGAGTTTGGCCATCAGCAGCAGCAGCAGTTGACAACAATAATTGGTTCTTCTTGTGGTAGGAAGTGTGGAAATTGCAAGTGATCAAATGGGTGAAACAACACATCCCATCACAAGGTCTCAATGACCCCAACAAAGACATGGGTGTCATATCCAGTAGGAACATATTATTAGCCTCACATCCCCATGTAGCACCAGGACACCACCCGGGATTGCAGCATCCATAGCAAACACAATTCATGTCAGGATTCTGCTGAGTTCCTTATTGCAGATGTCTTTCATAGTCTTCAACTGGTCTTCAACTGTTGCCTTCCACTGGTTTCCTTTCTCCCATGTTAGTTCTTGATGTCTAAAGGAAGAGACTCTACAGAAAATTTCCTACCTACTTACACAAGTACAGTTTGCAGAATGTCAAATTCAGGCAATTCTCTCCAGAAATTTTACCTCCAAACACCGCTGGAAACCTCTAGTATAAAGATATCAAAGGTTCCTCTGCCCAAGTCAAAGACGGCTAGCCACAAGGCCCCTCCTTCTGATCCATTTCATATGAGAGGGAAGCTGCTGAGTGAATATTGCTTCCCAAGGACCTGGACCCAAGCATCCCCCACATTGGGTCTTTCACACCAGCTTAAAATGCACCAGCTGCATCTCCTTTTTTGTGATTAGGTTATCAAATTTGTGTCAATTCACGAGTTTTGTGCCAAAAATTTGTGCTCTCTGGGTTTACAACAGCTTGACACTTTGCTCCAGTGTGCCAAAGGATAAGGTGAGAATTGGATGTACTTACTTCTCTGAGAATCTCAGCTCACCTTTGGGTGTGAAGTGAATACCACAATTAGCCCCCTAGCATTTTCTCTCACTCATGGGTTCTGGAACAATCACCAAACACTTCATCAAAAGAGATGTGCCAAAACAGAGAACCCCAAAACCCACAACCGGAACACCCATAGTGGATGACCCAAAAAATGAATAGTAGTGAACCTTCATTAAGAACTTCATGCCTTCTTCTTCTTCCCTCACTTCAATTAGCCTTACCATGGCACTCAGAGGACAATGGACACATACGATACCTGAGAGCCCTTGCTGTATTTCCACGAGTAAGGGTATGCAATAATGATGAAGCCAAGGTAGCTTTTGGTGTCTTCTGGGTTACATATGTAGCCTGACAAAACACCCACCAACACCAGACCCTGTTATACATTCCATGGCTCCTGCATGTAGATCAACAGCCAACACGGATCATCTGCAAGCTTGGAAAACTAAGTTTGCAAACATGGATATCATCTGCAAGATAATTGGGAGGTGCGGAGCTTGCAAAAAGGTGTTCATACCAGGCACAAGTTTTTGATCTCCACAGATTTCAGGCCATGGCAACAACTCAAATGCTTTACAATTCCAGTTGACTGACTGATGGGCTTGTTCAGATATGGAAGTTGTCCCTGAGCCTACCAAATGAATGTTCATATTTTGATCAACAATTGAAGGGACTAATCCAGAAATTGTTCACAAAGAAGTCCACAAAACACCAAAAAGAAAGGGATCAAAATCTTCAAGGAAAAAACCACACCCACCATTCCCACACATCACACAAGAGCAGTTTACTACTCAATTGAACTAAGAAAGGAGATGGGAGAGATGGATGGGTTGGGAGAAAAACAAACCACACACCGCAAATACAAAAAAATCACTAGACATGTAATAAACAAAAGCAAGAGATGGAGTAAAATTAGCTGCACGCGCACGCACATGCATGCACACTTACCTGTTGCCAAATTCAAGAAGCATGCCAGAATTGAGACTTGAAAAAACCCATAACTCTACATGATTTGTAGTTTATTAGAATGTGATTTGAATCTAGCACAATTAGTTTGATCTAAACATGTTTTCTGAGTTAATGATGTTTCTGTTCCAGACATTTGAGGTCCAACTGTAAATCGTTAAACCCTAAACCTTGTACCCTAATTGATACCATTAAACCTACAACTCTAAGTGATAAGTAAGTAGTTGATGAGGATGTGATTTGAACTTTGCAAAATTAGTCTGATATAAACATGTTTTTGACTTAATGATTGTTTCTGTTCCAGAAATTTGAGCCTAAACCCTAAACCATGTGCCCTAGTTTGATAAGATTAAACCTACAACTCCACAAGATTAATAGCTTAGTAGAATGTGATTTGAATCTGCATTAGTCTGATTTAAACATTTTTTGACTTCAGATATTCTTGTTCCATATATTTGAGCCTAAACTTTAAACCTTAAATGATAAAAGATTAAACCTACAACTCTAAATGGTTAGGCACAAATTAGAATGTGATTTTGAATGTTGCATAATGAGTCTGATTTCAACCTTTTTTAGAACTTAATGATATTTCTGTTCTAGACATTTGAGCCTAAACCTTACACACTTAGCTAAGTTATAAGATCAAACATACAACTCCAAATGATAATATTGGAATTAGAGATGTGATTTGAATAAGCACTTATTCATGAAGTATTATCCTTTTCAATGCACATAAAGTTCTCTTTGAAAGTGTTTCCATTGCTCAAAAAATTGTGAATGACAAGGTCCTATAGGGACCTTCCCATGGGAGGTGAGGTCCTGTATTTCCTTGCCTAGCCATTCCAAGGGATTGAAGAGGAATAAAGATCATCTCCTTTTTCCCCTTTACACCAACAAGCATGAATAAAGGACGGCGAGTAAAGGACACCAGATAAAAGACAGTGAGGTAAAGGAAAGAACCAGCAAAGAACCATGGGTATATGGGCCATTTATTTATTTATTATTATTATTGGGTTTGGGAATGGTGGTAGTATATCCAAATTGGTTCTCTGTTTTTCTAAGAACAGCAGCTACAACATCAGATGATAGCAATAACAAGAGCATTTGTACTTATAATTCATATGAAAAACTATGCCTAAACGGCATGTAGAAGTGCAATGCATTGGGCGTCCAACTGTTGAACTTAGTGGCATGCATTTAGGAGTGCAATGCATGGGGGAGTAGAGATGGTAGTAGAGATTGCTAGTGGAAAGGTTGTGGGGGACTTACTCTAAAAACTCATTTTATGAGCTGCCCTTGGCATTGCATCCCAGCAATTTCATTGACTTAACTTCTCTTTGAAATTACTACACATTTTCAATATTCATGTTCATGTCCCAGGAATTGCAAAGAATTCACATTTCAACTAATTTTTTTACAAAAATTAGTACCCAACTTGGTCATTATGAGTGTCATATTATGATGCACGTTGTCATGAGTGTGATGTTAAAAATTATTTTTTGGTCGATGAAAGTTTGTATGTCGCCTTTGGGCAACATTTGCTCAGTCTTGCAATGAGCTCAATCTATCATGTTATTTTATATCTTTATCCCTTGCCTGATTTTGATTGAAAAATTCTACCAAATACTTCTAAATGTGTAAACCCAAGGACTAGATTTGTATTCCACTTCTTCAATTTTTGAGAACTGGGGTTCTACTTCTACTATTTTTTGCCTGAACTAATAGCCCTTCCTAAGAACACCCTACCCATCCAGTAGTTCTAGATGAATAAAAACATCACCTTCCATTTGTTGAGTATTTCCTTTAGGAGAATTTTATTATTATGATGCAAGAATTAATTTTTGTCAGGTTTTGTATAACAAGTTTCATTTGTGTCACCTTTTCATGCTTGAAAGTCTTGAACACTAATCTAGTTGCACATGACATAAAAAGGTTTGTTCAGATTGTCGGTGGGTCATTTTGAGGCCCACATTGCAAAGTTTCAGGCAGCTTTTTCCCTTGGCAAATGCCATTGAGATCTTTTAGAGGTTTTTTGTCTTGTAAGGACTAAGTTTGAAGTAACCTTTTCAACAGAAAAAGATAAGAATAACACCTTTTCTCCAAGCGTGCCAGAAACCAAATCCAAAAATAAAATAAAAGATATATACATATATACACATTTGTGTGTGCAATATAGTGTATATTGTATTACATTATGCATTTTAATACAATGTAGTAAAATATAAAATTGGCCTGCAACACAATTGCTTTGCAAACAAGAAAATGACCAATTGAATATTTTGACACAAACACACAAAAACTGCAACAGAATTGTGCAAACAAGAAACCATATTACTCTCAAATGAGAAATGGCTACATAGTGTGCATTTATTTGCCTATTTCCAAATCACACCTCTGCCCCAAAAATACTACCACAAAAGCAGTTCTGGAAACATGTCTTTCAAAATACAGTAGTTCTTGATAGACAGCATTGTGCACGAAATCTCACACTCATGAAACAAAAAGAGTCAGTCATTTGAAAGAAACTGTCTTCATTAACAGATGCAAAATGAAGTTCACACAAAAGTGTCACTTGAAAGCATTCTACAAATTTGTCGCTTGGAAAACATTCTTCACTAACACAGTTCCAAACTGAGGTTCACACCAAAAAAAAAAATCACTTGAAAATATTGTTCATTAGCACATTCCAAAATGAGGTTAACAAATTCTTTGTTAACAAACATTCTTGGGATTACAAATTCCCTATCATATATTGTGCCGATTTTCAACAAATTATTTAAGTGTGGTAAATAAAGTCCTCCTGGTCATCATATCATCAGCCAGCTAAAACTCCCCCAAAACATAAATCTAAATTCACTCTTCATCATTTTTACAATTTCCTTTATCCCCATTTCTTTCCTGTGGCACCCAATTCTTCATCATCAATCAAACAAGTGGCTTCATTCTCATGTCATCTGCATTTCTGAGGTTTTGTCTGCAACATTTCGTGTCATCTTCATGTTTCTGTTGGGGCAAAAGAAACCCAATGACCATTGTCTGGGGGGCACACCCTTTCTGACAAAACTTAAAAGGACCCACCACCACACATGATGAACAAAGAGAGAATTAATAACTAGTTTTGAAGAAGCAACAGAGAAACCAGAGAAGATTTTCTCTTTCACTTCCCCTCATTCTTGATCCTTACAGTAGGTGTTTTTGACAGTGAAATTATTGCTGACAGTAGATGAAGCTAAATCCCACCCATGTGGCCCCATTACTACCAAATGAACAAAGAGACTAGTTTATGTCCACAACATACCTTTTCTGCATAGACTCAGTATTTACTCTTCTTGCGCTCCTGAGAAACACTCACTTTCTACGCATACAAGTCCAACCGGGGCTCAAAAGCAAATCCCAACATGTGGAAGTTGCGATCACTGGGAAAAAGAGAGTTCGTTGGCAGCCGATGCCATGATGTCGTGGCCAGGTTGTGTACGATTGCATGAGGGCTCAAGTGTGTGGTGAAGCAAACCAGATCACCAAGACCAACTCCCACAATTGGTGTGAAAGGTGCCAAAGGCTCCAAAAATGCAGTGTAGAGCCTACCAGGCAGTTTTTGCACCTCAATCCACTCCATCGTGGCACGCTTCAGCTCCCAGATCCGGATGCTTTCTGTGGTGGCGAGTGTCGTTGCACGGCTTAAAACTTTTCCCACCATTAGGAGTCGGCCTTGGCACTGAACAAGGGAAGGTGTAGCAAGGAATTTTGGCATCTCAGCTTGAGCATCACTCCACACCCCTTGGTCAGGGTCATACACAACTACACCATATGGCATCTCTGTAATGCAGTAGTAGAGTCCATTGCACCAAACCCCAGGGTCTGAGCCAAACTTGGCATCAGGCAAAGGGTTGCCTGTCATTGTCCATCGCCTGGTTGTTGAATCATAGACCTCTGTGGAGAGTTTAAAAACATATGGGTCATCAGGAGGATATCCATCCTCCCCTGCAACCATAATCTTGTAGGACTTGGATCCCGTGTCTGCTAAAATAGCCAGCTTGTGAATGAGCCTGACATGAAGCATGGGAGGTAAGTCTCTGACAGACTTTATCAAGGGGTTACAAACAGACAAAACAGAGCATTCCCCAATTTGGTCCCCAAAACACAAGAGGCTGCTGGAAGCCGCAACCACTCGCATCCTTGGTGCTACAATTGGCAGTGGAATGTTGTGCCATTTGTTGAGAGCTGGATTAAAAGTGCACACCATATTCCCCACTGTCGTCAAAAGAAACCAGGGTTGCATTTCCATCCAATTCTCAGTGTAAAGTTTCACAAAACCATCTGAGTAGATAATCGAATTGAGCTTCTTGTTGATTGACCGCAGCTGAAAGAGTGTGTGAATTGGTAAGCGTGCCAGCACCCGATCTAACAGATCCTCTGGCAATGTGCCCCAGGGCCGATGATTCATAGTAATATCTGTCTGGTCCAACATTCTTCCTTCCTCAGACTGTTCAACTGCCTGGTAGCTGCAAATTGTACCCCACCCACTACTGAAGTACTGTGTTTAAGTAAAACTTGAATTGCCGCTACAACCTTTGTAAACAGGCATAATCTTTCCAGATCAATGCAGCATTGCCACAAAATGATCATTTACTCTGTCTTGACTGACTTGCCAAGTCCACAGTAACAATTTAGACATAGGATTACACACAAATAAAGTGCACACTGTTGCATGCACTGAACGTTTCTGCAGTTCTTGGCTGCGAATCGATGATGGCCCTGAAAGAAGCTGGAATGCACCTTGCTGTCTTTGGGGCTACTTTCTCACAATCTCCCAAAACTTTGCCCTTACTTAAAGAGCAGGGCTCATCACAACCAACATGTGTCTTTGATGAGGTATCACGGTGTCTGAAACAAACCTTCCTTCCTTCTCTCTCAAGCTCACAGTGACTTCAAGAGGAAGAAGATCTCCTCATTCACTTAACAGCGGGAAGCACATTGAAGCAAAATCTCAAAAAAAGGTTGTCTACAATCCCTCCCTCTTGTGAAGCACTGTGTTAGCACATCTCCAGCTGCTGCTACAACAACTGAGAGATAAGCTGAGTTGATGCAGAGATCATGGAGCTCACATAACCTGGCCTGTTCATTACAGAAAATGATCAAGTCAGAATCAGAAAGACAACATACAGCAGAAGTTAAAACACTTAAGGGAGGGTCAACAAGAAGCACAAATCTCCAATCATGGCAAACTGCAATAGGCTGGTTAAACTCCACTAATGTCAAAGACACAAGTCCTTGGGTGGTGTTTTATTGCAGGGAGTGATGATGCAAAGTGAGGCTCAGAGGAGGCGCTTGTATACCAGAACTGACTGATCCCGTTCCTGGGTGGTCACACTCATTCTGTTTTTGTGTTAGCTAAAGTTTCTGCAGCAGAAAAAACAACCCATTCTTCTTGTCAAGTGTTAGAACTCAGGACATAACCAAAAGCTCATTCTTCAACCAAAGGACAACTATTTAAGAACCCAGTTTTATACCTCACCAAAAGAAACTTCTCGACAACAACAATTTGATGCAAGAAGAAGAAGAAGAAGAAAAAGAAGAAGTGGCAATGGCAGCAGGGATTTGTTCCTGGTCATACCAAAAGTGTTGAACTGAAAACACATGTATGATCTTCACTGAATGACACTACTCTTGGAATTCTGATGATTTCAAGGTGTCTGGGATATTCAGATCTCTCCAGGGATCAAGATCGTTCTATCATTGCAAGAAGAAATTCACCAACTTCTTGTACCCAAAGATGAGCAGAAAACCTGAGTCTTTCAATTCCAACCCTACAGTGGGCTCCCAATGCATCTTGTTTGGACAGGTGCCAAAGGATGGGGAGTTGATTCCTGATGATGTAGAAGGTTCACAAAGGGCGGGCAGGCAGACAGCGATAGTGAGAAAGAAAGGGTTTGCTGAAAGGCAAGACTTGACGCATCGGTAAACCCTGGCTGGCAAGCAACCCTCTATGGGAAGGGAAGGCAATGAGATGACAAAGCTTCTAGAGAACATCCCATGGTGTGCAAGAGAAGCAAAGAGTCCGGCGGAACAACAGTGTACAAGAAACGTTTTGGGAATGGGGTGACTTTTGGTTCATTTCTTCCGCAAAATCCCCAGAAGAACAAAAGAACCATAGCTTTGTGCGTGAAGTGAAGCTTGGTCTCAAGCAAAGGGCGAGCTCAGCTGCAATTTTTCTGACAATCATGTGTTAGCGGAACAGAGCAACTTCATACCTTTACGCCGCCGCCGAAGGAAACAACAACAGGATGACGAATCGGTCCAGTAGATTACTTGCAACGGAACAACCACCACATCGGACTTGTTGCGGAAGAAGCGATGACGATGGCGACGGAGGAACTCAAAAGGAAGGGCAACAAGAGTCGAAAGAAGCCAGCAGCAGCAGAAGAAGAAGAAGGTGAAGTAGAAGAAAGACGTAGCTGCTGCTTCTTCAAGCGCGAAAAACAGTTCAGAAAGCGTACAAGAAACCCTCTCTGAACTGTCCGTCTTTCTCCCCGCGAAAACCGGCCACAAGACACGTAAAAGTAGCCCAGAGCTTGGTGAGAAAAACAGTCGCAGGCGTCGTCGTCGTCCCTCCTCCACTGCCTCCTCTCCCTCTTCGTCACTGCCACTAGGGACGCAATTCCACGAAGTACAAAAGAAGATCGGAACCACAAGAGCCTTGTCAGAAAACAGACCAGGAAAACCTCATCAGCCACAACAAGTGCTGCACTCACTCACATCTTCTTCATCGCCACAACAACGGCCACGACAATCGCCGATTGTCAACAGCCCGGACAAGGAAAAAAAAAGAAGAAGAAGACGAAGACCAACAACAAAAGACTGTCAAAAAACAACGGACAAAGCAGCAACAGAGAAGAAGAAGAAGAAAGCGAACCAAAACAACAAACGAAGCACACTGGAAGCTGGACCGATTTCAGCGATTTCTAGACCAAAAAATGCAGGGGAAAAGACCAGATGTAAAAGCCCGAGAGCTTCCAAGCTCCCGGCATTCCGAAAACAACCGGAACACGCACACATTTAAGCAGACTCGAGCGGAATCTGCACAGTGAGCTACCATAGCCGACGACGACGACGACGACGAATGCATGCACCAAAACAAAACAAAAGGGACAAAGCAGCACAGCGGCAGCAGCAGAGAAGAGCATCCACAGCAGCGAAGTGACTAATACCCACCGAATTTTCGTTTTAAACGTCGGATTGGCATTTTACTCGATGGGTACTGGGTCTTACCCAACGGTCGCGTGCCTTCCCTCGCCTAATTTCCATCGGATTTTCCTTTTACACGAAAGATGCTGTCATCTTTGTCCCACGGTCCCACCTCCAGCGGCAGCGAATCGTCAAGGGCAGCGAAGTGCTTAATACCACACCGGATTCTCATTTTACACGGCATTTTTACTCAAAAACCGTTGAGTAAAACAGTTTACCCAACGGTCTCTTGCCCGTCATCTTGCCTATAGTCCACCGTATTGATATTTTATACGGAAGGTATTGGCTCTTATTCAACGGTCCCACCCACCCGGGTCCCACCTCTCTACGAATATCCCGCACGGAAAAAATTATCCAAAAACTGGTACGACTATGACCCGCTGTATATAGTAGAACGGACCGTTGGATCCCACTACACGGACCACTGGATCTCAGAAATCCCAGACCGCCAGATCCCAAAACACAAAAACCTCTGGATATCACAGAAACAGACCGCTGGATCTCCGAAAACAGAACACTGGATCCCCAAACTCCTGACCACTGGACCTGAGAAGAAAAGACGGACCGTCGGATCCCAGAACACAGACCACTGGCTCTCCAGAAGAAGGACCACCGGATCTCAGGAAACGGACCGTTGGATCCACAAATATAGACCTCTGGATCTCAAGAAACGGACCACTGGATCCACAAAACCTGCTGAGTAAATTTCCAAAAAAATGGTATTAAGAAATAATTAAATTGGCACTACTCAGTGCCCACCAGTAAAATTATATATATATATATAAATAATTCTACTTTTAATTAATATTATTTGATTCTTTTCATTCATTCATTCGATTTATAATTACTATGAAATAAATCCCCTAAAAAGATTCTTGCTAAAAGCTGACATGACTAAAAAGAAGCCTTTCATATTGTTTAATTATTGTCATTTATTTATTTAGTAACTAGCTAATTAGTTATTTATTTATTTATTTATTTATTTATTATGAATAATGCCCCCCAAACAAACTTTGATTCTAGCTAGAGCTGACATGACTAAAGAGCCTTCCCCCATATATACGTATACATGTATACATACATATTTGTATATA
>Ga0209208_10005960_pt1 | contig 16876 bp, 10 predicted proteins | sample S1TSphfallax_3_FD_187694 | JGI IMG/M metagenome (GOLD analysis project Ga0209208, IMG submission 187694) | Host-associated microbial communities from peat moss isolated from Minnesota, USA - S1T2_Fd - Sphagnum fallax MG (SPAdes) (version 2) | ecosystem: Host-associated > Plants > Peat moss >...
GATTATATATATGCATATATAATCGGTCAAAGAACTGGCAATGGATTAAAAGAACCACCCAACACTGATCTATAATCTATACAGCATAAAACCACAGTTTCTGCCAGTATGGCAATGCAACAAAATTACATCTATACTGCATCAACCACAGTTTCTGTGGGTATCGCAATGCAACTAAGGTCTGCAAATAATATGCAGCATTGAAATCTTCAACACCAATGCTCCTCTGTTTGTGCACGAGTTTTCTAGCCTGTTCCACTGACCATCTTCAACAAACAATGAAAGAGCTGCTGCTCTAGGGCCATTGTTGACCAAGACCTTGGTGTTTGAGAAAAAGTACACTGAAGTTGTGAGCCCCCTAAGTTATTGTTCAACAACTCTGAACTTTCAAAGGTACTTTGTCCTTTGCAATTCCCACTATGGAAGCATCCTTAAAAATTAAACATTGCTCATGTAGTGACCAGTTTTGTATACCAGTTGCTCCATTTCAACTAGATATGTGACCAGAGCCAGCCATTCAGGATCTGGCCTTTTGTTGGGGCTTTACCTAGAGGGAAGAGAGACAAGAGACTTCCCATCAGTGTAAGATTTTGGGGTACAAATTTTAACTTGAATTTGTAGCCAATGTGTGGGTGATAGCTGGACATCAAGCTGACCACATACACATTCTACAATTTTGAATTTTGGTAATGTTAAAGTTATATAACTTTGGAAAAATATATTTGCCCTATTCACATGGGCTTGATCTGAACTAGCACCAACATTGGTATCACCCTAGAATGAATGGATGACCTAAGGATGGGAGTCTTCTCTTAGCCTATGCAGCCCCCTAGTGTAGGTTTTCTCTTCACTTGCTCCACCCTAGCTCGTGTGTCAGCCTCCTTTGCCAAAAATTTAGCCAAAGACCTCATGGAAAGTTAACCTCTCTGCTCAAGCTCATGCAGCCCCAGCTCCAATTACTCCTTCCTGCAACCTAAAATCCTGCTTGTTCCTTGCAAGTGCTTAAGGTACTTCTTTTATTTTTGCTTTCTCCTTCTCCCAAATCCATTATTTTATTTGTCTTGTTCCATTCCCAATGTTAATGGCACACTGAGAAGACAATCCCAATCCATGATCTCCCCCCATTGATCACAAAATTTGTCATTCACATTGATGTAGAGTCCTTCCATATTCATACCATACACATTCAATTGTGTCTATCAACTACCTCCCAATCAGTTTGTTTTTTGCTTGTTCTCTTTCTATTTCAACTTTCCAATTTCATTGTACCATTTTCTCATACACACAAGGCCCAATAACAATGATTGCCCAAGCTACATGAAATTTGAATATGTACATCCTCATCACATATGTCATATAACCTTATTAGTCAACAATGATATGATGACATGTCCCTATATGTTTTCATTAATGGGCATTCTCTTCTTCTATCTTTTATTTCTTCCCTTTTCCTTTCACCACAATTTTTTTTCGCCCCCAAATTGGTCACGCTATATGTAGACTTTATTTTATTTTAGCTTAATTGGGCATATCAAACCTTTTCCCGAGCCATCACCTCATATAGGTGCACAAGATAGAGGTGATCGCTTGATATCCCATCACAACCAAGTTCCTTAAAAGTGATGTTTGGTGTGGATTGTTGAGGGTAACCAAATGGTTCGGATTTTGAAAATGAATGGTATCACCCAAAAAAGAAACCAAATTCTATATGGTTTCAAAGTTCCTTCAATAGAAACATGAGAAAGAACAATCAAAAGACCAAATGACAATGTTGTCACCAAACAACTCTAATGACATCAAATCAAAATGTAAATCATCGTCCCACCTAATAAACAAATAAATAGGATAGTATGGGCCTTTAGGGATCAACATTCTTTGATTTTACTCTCATAAGCCAACTAGTTATCTTCATGAAAAATTCGAACAATTGCAAAAAATCCCAACCACATATGGAACTATCCCCCCAAAATGCATGATGAACAAAACCTGATTGCCAAATTTGCTCGGGAAATTGAACAAGGAAAGGAATACAAGGTCCCTAGATCTATCATCAAAATATTTTTTTCAACTCATACCCAAGCTTTTTTTTGAAACCCAAATTTCCCCTTTGAAGCTCCCCATAACTTTTCAAACATGTCAAATCCGAGATTTTTCTACCACTCCAACCACTCACAAAATCCCTAATGCATTTCATCATTTCCCTCAAATTGGCCCCTAAATGTTGTTTATATACCTACATTTCTTTCTATGAAGTTCATGGTGTAGCAGAAAAAAACATCATTTCAAAGATAAAGCTATAAATATTTGATTGCAAGGGCATTCTTCCCCAACAATCAACAAAGAAATTTTCATATTACTTATGTTAAATCCAAGAATACAAAATGAAAAACCAATTAACTTTCTTTTCCATACATCACCACCCTTATACCATGCATCACAACAACTCCATAACACATGTCCCACCAAAACAACCAAACATCATTGAAGCAAAAATTATTGTAACATTGCCATCTCTAATAACTTACAAAAAAACAAAGCACACACACACCAAAAAAAGGCACAATAACAAGGCAACTCAAATTTTCTTCCCCATCACCATTAATTGCCAAAAGTTTATCATTTTTTCATTTTCAACATTGTCAAAATTTCAACTTCATCCAATTAAGCCTTCATCCACAAGCCTAATTTCAAGTCACATATGTTAGCATTCCATATTTTTAAAATATGTCCCCCCATAGACTATGCCTCAAAATGAATGATGTAGATGTGCCACCAACTCCATCTTCTAAACCATATGTATTGTAATTTCCTAAGGTTTTAATTGGTCATCAACAACTTCCACCATGTTGCTAATATTGTTGTCCACTATCAATCTCAAGGTTCTACCAATTAAAGTCATGTATGGATAATACTTGGTGCTAGATTGCACCCCATAGTGATATCCAAACATTATCTTAAGCACTTGCAAGTGCCATTTTTCAATGCAATTTGGTTGCAATTGGATGGTTGCATGTTCATTTAGTCGTTAGGTTTGGATACTTAGCGATCAAAAATTATCTCGATTGTTTAATGGCAATAAAATCGGTTGCAACTGTTTGATGGTGACCAAAAATGGAAGGAGTCAACGATCAAAAATGGAAAGAATTGATGATTGAAAATGAAAAGGGTCAATGACCAAAATGACACCATAACTGTTTGATGGCAATCAAAATGTCACCATAACGTTTGATTAATTTTATGAAGATTCTAGTGTTGTTATTGTCAAAAAGTTAAAGTTGTGCTGATGGATGAAACACAATAGAAGAATCAATGAACATTCAAGGTTATGATTCAATAGTTTTTTTCATATGATTAGGGTTAAGGTTTAGGTATAAATGCAAATTGCAATTGTTTACAGACAATAGTCATGGCATTGTCGAGTGGGAATTGCATATATTATTCAACAAAGGTCCAAAAATCAAGGCATCATCAAGTAGGAATTGGAATTGCGCCTTATGAAGTTTAAATATTCTTTTAGGGGAAGGGGAATGTTGCAGCCATGGAAAAGTCGAAAGGAGAAACCATGATTCAAAGAGAAATCAATCAAATAGACAAGGCCGTTTGGGAGACTACAAAATGCATTATACTACCCTTGGAAGAAAAAAATGATGAACTAGATTTGGAGTTTTTTTACATGCCTCCTAAAAGTCCATCACAACCCATCTCTAAAACAATTGAATCATGTATGAAAGAGGATCATGGTAGGAAGCGTTCAAAGATTTTACTGGATTTTCATGAAACTATTATAGGTCAAGTCTTGAATGTTGGATGTGCTTGTAGCTGTCATTCAAGATCTACAAGGAAGTTGTTCAACAAAGTATTATATTTTGGCATTCATTTTAATGTTAGTGAATAAATAATCATTACTAAAGGTAAGGATTAAAGGTTTTGATTTAAGGTTTGAATGACATTTTCGTGCATTCAAATTATTCTTCATTTTGGCATTTCCACTCAAAAGTTAAGCTTTGATGCAAACATTATTTGGTTGATATTGGTTGTAGGCTAGCAAGTGTTGCCTCTATGGTTCCTCATTGAAAATACCCAAAAAAATTTAACAAGATTGAGAAGGGGACGAAGTAGGCATGCAAGGTTGGTAAGGGGGGGATGAAGCAAATGGTCAAGATTGGAATTGGGAACCATATCACATTTGGTATCATCAGGAAAAAAAGGCAAATGCAAAGGAATGAGTGAAGAAATGTTATATGCAATAAACATCAATGATGGAAGAAACTAAAGGTCAAAACTCACAAACTATGAACCTTGTAGACCTTAGTACCACCTCCATATTTATTATTTGCTACAAAACCCAGTTGCACAATGTTATTACGTACACTAATAAAAAAAACCCCCTCTTTTGCAACTACGTTTTCAATTAATGTTCAACTATAAACCAAATTGAAAACTACACATATAGTTACAATGTATTTTTTGCAACTACTAACCAATAATGTCGACAAGTACAAGTTGAAAGTGTATGCCACATGTCTACACCACAACAATAGCCACTACGTGCCATTACTTGCCAATTTAATTGAAAATTGTTGTACCAATTTAGTTGAGAAATGTTGTCAACTATATTTGAATAATGGATGAACTTCATCTATTGATTGGGCATGATGTCAACCAAAAATATAATCACAATTTTAACTAGGTTACAACTATGTAAGTTGAACATTTTGATTATGTTGCAACTATGTAAATTGAACATTTGGCCAATGGTTTGGTGACACGTGGTACATTCACAATGTTGACACATGGCACATTCATAAATGTGAAGTCAACGAATAATTAAATGACATGTGGCATGCTCACAAATTTTGGGGTCAACAAATAATTAAATGACACATAACACATCCACATCAATAGGTTAGGCCACATGTTGCCTAAGCATAGGTTAGGTGTAAACCTAGGCACCTAGGCTAAACCTAAACATAGGCCATTTTTAAGTTAGGGCTAGACCTAGGCACCTATGTTAGGCCTGACCTAAATCACATGGCAATTAATAAATGAAATCCTATTTCATTTGGTTTAGCCTTTAAGGTTGAACCTTTTTTATTGGTTCATACCAAATGGTTATTACATTTTCATGTTTATTGTGACTTGCAACAATCCTAATGCACTCCTTTATACAATTTGGATTCATAGAATGGAAGCCAAACAATATGGCATAAAGATTTTAGTTGTAACCTAAGGTAGACACACCTATCACTAAACACTTAATGATGGATCATTATAACTTTCTTGTCCATGGTTTGTTGCTTTTGGAATTTAAAACAATTTTGGAGTCCTCCACTTGGCACATCCAAATCTGTAAAAATCACTTTAATCTAATGGAAAATGAGCAAGATATGCCTTTTCAAAGTGAAGGGGGTTGTGCTTCAATGGTATGATTTTAAAGCTTTAATTCTTCGACTTTTTTTTTAAATCTTTTCACTTTAAATAAATTTTATGGATTTTGAGATAGTGCATTTGTAGCTTTTGAAATTGTTCAAAATGGATGAAAAATGAGCACCATATAGTTGCTAGAAGTAAGGGGGGTTTGGAGACAAAATTTGAAACAAAAAATCAATTTTTCTTTTCATGTTTTTTCTTTTGTTGAAACATGCTTCACATTGTTTACCAACATAGTTGGAAGTTCAACTTGGAGACATTGTTGATGCATGGAATATTTGGCAAATGACCACCCAATTGAAAAATGCTTTCAACTATATACCAATATAGTAAACAAATCAACTTAATTGGTAATTGCCATAATTTTATTTTAAAATTAAAAAATCCCAATTGAAACATAGTTGCAAATGTCATGTAGTTGAAATTTTTTGGTTAAAATGGGGGGTTTTCTACTAGTGATATTTGTCCAAAAAATTTGCATTAATTGTATTAAACAAATGAAAGATTTAAACTCCACTACCCCAACATGTTGTGGTTAAGAAATTCATTTCCCATCCATTGTTCAATAACATGTTTTTTGATTACCTTGTAGATTTTAAAAATGTGAAGCAAAACCATGAGGTGTTGTTAAACAAAAAGGCAAAGATTATATATAGAACATTTAGTGGGTCAAAAGAAGTTTGATTTAGTTATTGCCAAGGACATTGTGTGTATGTTAGCATATGGGTCAACCAACAATAACAACAAGGTTGTTGCAAAAGTTTTAAATGTGGACAAACATAATGTTCGAAGGGACACGGGGAGATGAGTGTAATTGGACACCATGAATAATGCATTATGGATTGCACAAAATCAGACTACACATTCAAATGTTGTGCTTTAATCTTTGAAAGATCTTTTAATACAATTTTGGACAAACCATACCACGATTTCTCCAAATTGCAAAGATGTGGTGATATAGGAACATATAACTTATGTTTCTTCTATCAACACAACATCCAAATAAATGATCAAATTCACATATTTGATCAATTTGAAGAATAAAAAATGTCAATCATTGTAAGTGCACAAAAAATTTATAGAATTGAAATCATAATATTATGGATTACCTTGCTAAAGTCAAGTTGATCAAAATTGTTATGGAATCTTCCTTTCAATTTTGTGACATTTTCCCCTGCTTGTCAAAAAAGAATTAATGGCATTTTTTTTTAAAAAATGCAAGTAACATATCATACAATAACCAAATCTCAACAAAACATTAGAAAAATCATTAGTGTATAAAATCTTTCAATGTACCTTCTGATACACAAAGGCCCAACAACACAACATATCACTAGGTGTGAACTCCAACTTTTTGATGGATAGTCTTTAATGTGCCATTTTTCCTTGTCTTGATTCAAAATCATGACCTACACAATTTCAAGGAGTGAATGTTACATATTTCACCAAATTATATGTATGATATTAATAATTATATCCACAACTTCCACTCATAAATTAATTCAAACTTACCTTCACTTTTTCCCCCATAACAAACATAGCATCCATGTTTTTCACACGGGCATGATTAACTTCAATGATATGTAACATCCCAATGTCTTTCCCTGTATCAATGAATGCTCTAAAGGATGTCACACATTGCATTGTTCCTTCAAGGATAGAACTAGTTGCATATTCATGTCCACTTGAACTAAGCTTAATTTGTTTTTTGGGCCGCCATATTGCTATGTTTTGTCATCCCAAAAGTGCCATAATTTCTTTTTGTTCTTTTATGTTCATAATCTCCACACCACTATGTTGCCTACAACCATATATCCACATCAAGATAATCATCATGACAAGAACACCAAACAACAAATCAAGAAAAAAAAAACTAAGGAAAAAGGAAAATGCAAAAGGTTCATTTGACATGCATAATGTTTTCTTTGAATGAAGATTAAATCTAGGAAAAATTCAATGACCAAAAGAAACTTACCAAGAAATCCAAAGCCTCAAAAGGGAATGAAAACCAACCATCCAACCTAAAAACAGAACCCCCAAAAGACCTTGAGTGGTTTGCAACTTCCAAAGTTTTCTCACATGTTGAATTTGAAGAATCTATTCTAGATTTCAAACTTTGGTTGTTAGCAGTGAAAGAGTGTAAGGAAAGTTCATGGATGTCTGTTGTCTACTCCTATTAATTTATCATTTTTTGAATGCACACATACCAGTGGGCATACTTTGGGTCTTTCTTCAAATAAAAGTTTTGGGGTTGGTGTGTTGTGGTTCCATGTAACTAGCACAATGACAATCTTAGTTGTATCGTTAAGTGAATGAAAACTATTTTAATGTCTTTTTGGGTCATTCAACCTTGGGAAGATCAAACTAGACCAGGCCTTGTGAGGATTCCATAGGCGACAAGGTTATGTATGTCAAAGCTTTATACTAAAATATAGTGCGAACTCACCCATGCAGACCTTTGATGAATGTAATTCTACAATGTTTATATGTTTCTATGTCATTGTCATCGTGTTGTTTATGGATGTCTTCTAAGGGAACCCGGGTTTGTCAGTGAATCAAAGGCATTTAATGATGTTCAATAATATCTAGGAATCTTAGCCTAATGATGTGTGTTCCAAAGGTGTTCAATTGCACCATATGAATGTTTTTGGTAGTTAAGAAAAGTTTTTTTTGCAGGGAATTTAAGTGGCAACATTGAATTTGTTTGATGGCAAATGGTATTCATGACAACTTTTAAGACATTCTTTCTAAAGCCACAACTTTTCACAAGGATGTGAATACTCGATTTTTTGTTCTAATGATGTTACTTGTTATTGTTATACCTTTTATATTGTATTTACGTGATAAAACATTGTTGGTTGGAAAAAATATCCACATAACCAGTAAATTATGTTATTATCACAGACAACTTAGTTCATTTTTTGGCTTCATGTTCCATGTTCTAGGTTGTGATTAACATGTGTACTTGTGGTACTATGCAATACATATTGGCCATGATGTTATGTTTTGTTAATGCAAACCCCAATTGGTTAGTTCCATTTGGTATTCATTAATAAAAAATAGATTATAACATCCTAATGAGAGTTAAATGGTTAATAACTTGTATTTTGGCTTGTTGTAAAACACGAGTGTTTGCCGTCCAAAATGGGTTAATTGTGGTGGGATTCTACACACCATTATTCCTATACATGTCCACCTTCCACTAATTGAAGGGAAAAGGGGAATCTAGTCAACATAGATTAGGCATTCTTGTTTGCCCTCTATGTGAGTTTACTGTAACTATTCATTGCTTGAACATATGTGAAGTTATATGTACAAATTTGAATTTTTGACGACACATCACTTGGAAATAATGTGAACTTATGTCAAGTATTCATGAACAACTTAATCGAATTCATTAACAAATTTCCATAATTGTCTATTGTAAAATCCTTTCCCACTAAAACTCTTCAATTTTATTCCAGGATATATGATTGAGGTATTAGATGTTATTTTCATAACCATGAAATACCTTCAATGCAAGATGTAGTATGTATATAAACTGTAGAGTTACCAATTATTTGTTGATTTGTTGCACTTCCATCTACAACCCTAAAACTGATGATCCACAATCTGAAATCAATTCTTTATTACAAAAGTTACAAAACTTGTGAACAAAGTGGAATTTATGCCCATTTATAGCATTCACTTAATATTGAAGTCTTGAACATATTTTACAAATATTTACATTTCTAAATTTGAAACTTTCAATATTCAACTTCATAGATCTAAAATGGTGGTGACTGGAGATCCATACATGGGGTGATGATAATGCACACTAATCATCTCACAAAAATGTAGGTTTTGAATGGGATTTAACATTAAACATTAGGAAAATTCATAAAAGATGGGATCTTGCATAAGACAATGCATACATCATTTCTCAACCATCCTTGCAAAGCATTGCAAATTACATACAAATTATGTCCAATTAAGGTTGGCAAATCAATTAGTGACTACGATGAATGAACTATGAGCAATTTATAGCCATGGGCAAATTTATTTGCCTATAATTAACTAGATTTTAGGAATGAAAACCAATCACGATTTACATTATTTTCATTGGATTGTAAGGTCATGGATTATAAGTTGGTTGAATTCATGGAAAAAAATTCATGATCGTGTGTTGTAGAATTTTCTCCCATTGGAGTTGACATTTTCTATTATATATGATTATTGTGTTAAATGTTATTTTCATAACCATGAAATGAGATGTTTGTATAATAAATTGGCATCTAGTTACAAGTTATTTGCCTTGATTTGCTACACTTCCATTTAGAGATGTTTAAAACTAGTGATCTACAATTTGAAGTCAAACAATTTATATATTTCCTTTTTGGTGTGTAGTTTTGCAAGTGGAAGAAGTGCAAACAACAAAACAATTTAACTAATTAAGAGATGCAAAAATTCATTGGCAAATCATACATGAAGGAAACTCATAATTAGTTCATAAAATAATATAGTGCACTTATATTAAAAAAACTCAATGAAAGTTTGCCCAAATAAAAGTATTTTCAAAATCACAATAGAAAAAATCTTTAAAAATGAATTAGGAATTAATCTACACTCTTTACATACATCATTTGGTTTACTATGAGTTACAAATGTCGGAGGTAATTTATTTTCTTCAGCTTGGTGTGTACAAACCAGTTGCCTTTCAACCTTGTGATGTTGTTTAATTTTAGAATTTGGTGCTACCTTCTCATTAGGTGTTGCCATCTTATCAACTTCTGCAAGGTCATTTTCTTTTAACTTTGACCTTCCTTGCATAACATTTACAAGATTATGAACAATGGATAGAAAAGTTAGACAAATATAAATACATGTATACAAACTAAATGGACAACAATATCAAAGTTAGATTTTGGATCCATGATGCATGTAACTGAATGGAAAATCTCAATGTCAGACATTTAAATACATGCATGCAAACTGGATGGAAAATAAATAAGGTAGGGTTAGGAGTTATTTCACCTAAATTCACATTTGACAAGTTTGAAACGATATATTTTTGTTTTTTGGCACATCCTCATCTTGTGTTGAAGCCTTTTGTTTTTGGAACAAATACCTAGAAAGAAGTGGAATTTCCACCACTTTAGAAACATGGTCAACAAAAATTTCTTGGGTGGGGTTATCCTTGGAGTCTTCCAGAACTTGTGTGGGTTCAATATTTACTTTTGCATAAACATCAAGCATTGAGTGAGACCCTATACAAAATTTAAATGATAAGTGGAATTGAGACATGGAACATTTACATGTATCAATATTTGTGAATCATCATACCTATGTTCCCCATTCCTTACATATCAAGGTCTTGAACATGTTCAGATTCCTTTTTCTCTACATTGTGAATCACCTCCATTTGAAACTTGTTTGATAAGTTCTATAACTTTGTGAGAAGTTGTTTCTATTTGAATTCTAGTTTTTCCTTGATCTCTAAATTTTGTTTCAATGGTGATTTAGCTTCATTACATACAATTTTCATCATAATTGGACTTTGGGGTGGTGTCAATTGAGCTCTTCAATTACTTGATCCCAAGTTAAATGGACTGTTATTTATCCATTTTACACTATCCCCTTTCATCAAAGGGTCTTCAAAACATGTTGAACCCAATCCTATTTGTTGTAATGGGGATATGGTAATTAGAGATCGCAAATAGATGCATTAGTAAATAAATGTGACAAACAGATGCATCAATAACTAAACTATTCAATTACTTTTCATGATCATATACATGGTCCATCGTGCTTACCATTTTCCATTAAGGAAGTGTTTCACATGTATCCAAAGCCTTTGCATGTTATTTATTCATCAACCAAGTCCTTTAAACCTATTTGGAAAATCACTATGATGTAACCAAAAACACAATAGGTCCTACTATTCTAAAATCTAAATCCTTGGAAAACCAAATTGATGGAACCAAAAATAGTATTTACAAATATTCTAGCAACGAAGTGCTTGTAATGTTAGGAGAACTACTTTGTTTTAACCAAAAGTAATACATATTGCTTTTGCAACAATCAAGTCCTTATCATATCAGGAGAACCATTTTGTTGTAACCAAAAGTAATGCATATTGATTATCTAGTAAACAAATCCTTGTAATGTTAGGATTTACCATTTTGTTTTAACCAAAAGTAATACATACTACTTTTCCAACAAACAAGTCCTTGTGACCTAGGAAAACTACTATAACAAAACGAAAAACATCGTTTATTGCCTCTCCAGATCAACCAAGTCCAAGAAACATAAGGAAAAGCATTATTTATTATTTCTGGACATCAACCAAGTGCTTGTACCTGATCCACAACCATTTCCTAATAAAATTCCATCACTACATTGCTTATGTATAACTAGTTATTGCAACCACTACTGATTACTGTGCATTATACATTCTGGTAGTTGAAATAATTCTCAACGCATTGACAAGTCAAAGAAGCTTTTAATATAGTTCAATGAACAAATCCTTGTGATAATGAGATCAATGCTTAACTTAATAAAACATGATAACACATGCATGACATTTCGAATAATTAGTTGTTTATGAAATAAAACAAAAGGCCAAGGTCTAATGTTGTACTTGAAGGATCTTCTGTTGAAGCTATTTCCAGAAAAGACACTTTCATCTCGCACACAAATTATCAAGGCACATATTAGTTGTTAATTTCTTCATGACATCAGCCTCTTTACGGAAACCCCAACTTTGCATCCAATATGGGTGAAAAGATTGTTTGCATATGGAACATTTGTTGTTAATTACGTCACAAGCTCCCCCAAATAGAATGGATGATACATGTGTGTGCAAGAAGTCATAACAATGTCATGACAATGGAAATCTCACAAGCAAAACTTGCAAGGCTTAACAATTAAATAGGTTGGGTTATCAAAATTGTCATGGCCACGAAAATGAATTATGGGTTTTGGCCAAAAAGAACTATTGTTCATCTTCTTCATGTTTTCAAGTTGCCTTTAACCAACTCTTTCTTCATCTTTTAATGCCAAAACTTATCGTTTCACTTTAGCTATGGCATCACTTAGCTTCAAGGAATCCAACTTAGTGTTTGCAAGCAATACCTACCCTAGGACAACTTGCGTTATTTTCTCCTCTAGCATGTTTTGTTTGATTTCTAGTTGTTTTTGTAGAGCATCATGTTCCATATGCAAATACCCTATTTAAAAAAGGGTCTTATTAAAAAAAGTTTTACATTTGCAATTGTTACAAATGCACCCTCCATCTCCAAATTTTCCACTTGCAACATTCATCTAAATGAATTTTTAAAAATGAAGCTCTTACATGTCAATGTTTCATAGTAAAAAAAAATTAGAATTCAAAGCAAACAAGGTTAGAATACTCACATGTACCTTTTGTGCAAACATTTGAATCTCACACATTAGCCTTTTTAGCTAACATTCACTTTGAGAAATGGAATTTTGCAAATTTATTGCACTTGCCCTCCAATCTTCCATGAAAAATTTCAACCCTATTTCATTTTTTCAAAACATTTTTTTTTTTTTTCTGTCTCTTGATTTGTAATCTTGGTTTTGCATTAAAAATGTCTTTGACAAGAAGATATATTTTAAAGATATTCTTGCAACATCTTTGGCCAAAACACCATATGGACATGTTGTTACATCACTCTCCAAAACATTAGACACAATGGGTTGTTCATACTCATAAAACTTACGTTCAAATTTGCTAGATCTATTTCTTCCACCCCTCCCAAACAAATTTGCAGGTCCACTTTTCATTAACTTCGTTTCTTCTTTCCAAGCTTTTTCCTAGTTGCCAAAGTAGTTGCCTTTGCCCAATTCACTTTCTCACCCTTCTCTTATGCAATGTACCCTTGCATAAACAGAATCATGAACTTATTGTTCATCACTTAGTTTATACCATATACCTACTAATAGAGCTTCAATAGCTCCTTCAATTCTAGGTGAAGATCATGCAAGTTTATAGTTTTGAAGCCTTCAAACGATGGCCCAAAAACTTCTTCTATGTCTAAATCAAACACAATGTTTGTAGGAAAGTTTTCTTTAAGGTTGAATCCTTTAACGTTCAATTTCCTGATAGTTTTAAAATATTCTTCAATTTGATCTTTGTAGGCAACATGGTCCCAAGGAGGAAATTCAAAAGTTCACCTCCCTCTTTTGTTTTCCTTTCCATCTTTCCAATCATGTGTCGGGTGTACCTTCTTTGCAACAAGTTGACAAGTTCTTGAAGTCAAAACTCTCCCAATTCTCTATAATCACACTTCCAAATCCAACTCTTGACATGTAAGGAACTCAATGGATAGCAAGATGCAAAGTCTTTGTGATAGAGATCCAAAATCCACATGTACCCATGCTTGTGATGGTGTTTCAAAGTGAGAGGTTCAAAATTCCCACGCTTGCGTCATCCACATGCGTACACTAGCTTTGCATCCACTATCCATTGAATTTTGGAACATTCAACCCATATTGTAGATTGTTTTTCAAAATTCATGCCTAGACATTTTAGAAGTTAGTTTTTTTCTATCCTAGGTTTGCCACATATAAATATTTCCATGTGATTGCTTTCTAAGCAAAGGGCCTAAGACTCGGGGTTTGGGTCCTTTTATTACATTTGGACCCTAGTGTAAATGCAAATTTGTTTTAAGGTTTAATGTGTTGTTGTTTGCTATTTTTGTTGTGAAATGGTGAAATATGATTCCTCATTGTATACTTTCCCAAATTGTCCACCAAAAGGAAATTCATGAGGGCAAGTTGAAGGACAAGAAATTTGTTTTGTTGTTTTTGTGTAATGTAAGTCTTATCATTAATCTTGGGTGAGTTGTTGATGGTGGACGATGGAACAACATTTATGAAGTAGCTTGATCAACCTTTGCAAGGTATACCTAGGAGTTGTGTGATGGAAGATAAAAGGATGGCAAAGGGATGGCAAAGTGGCAAAGGGATGGTTCAAGGCAAGAAAAAATGAATTGGGTGATAAACTAAGTTTTCAGATTGGATGTGTGGGGGAATATGGATAAGAGGAGATGCTGGATATACTATTCTTATTTTTTTGTTGTTATTATTTTTTCTTTTGTTGTGCTAGTAGCACATTAACTAGAACAAGCCATGTATTTTTTATTTTTTATAAGAAGTTGATGTTGAAACATGAAAACAAAGCAAGGTGGTCAAAGCTATAGATGGGTGGGCATTTAGAAGATTCATGATTATGAATGCACCAAAGAGAGGTTAGGAGTTTGGATCTAGTTGGGTGTGTGGTTTTGGAGCAAGAAACATGAGAAACCTTGTTTTGGGTATCCTTGGGTTGGAGTTAATATGTAGAGAAGGTCAAAATCCGGTATGAGCTTTCAAAGACCAAATTAAGCAAAGATGGGTTCTATGAAAATGTATTTACCCACACCTTGAGTGGTTTGGCATAACCTCATGTTGACTATTCTAATTAATAATAAAATTTTAGTGAAATAAAAAGGTGGCAAGCAATTAGACTTTTTGAGAATCTAAATTGTAAAGCTTTCTAAGATGCATTGCATAATAAAGGTTAGGATTAGCAATCAATGACCTATTGAACATTAAAGTGTCAAATTTTGGCTATATTTCAAGAAAAAAAAAATATTGGTTTTGTTCAAATTGGGGCAATACAAAGCAATTAACATCAAGACTTTGGATTGTTGTAATAGAATATTGTAATTTGGTGGCCTTAAAGTGTTGAAATTGTGTTTCTTTAATATATGATCCAAATTATTCAAAATATGTACTATTCGAGTTTAGATTTAAAGATTCAAGTCCTTAGTTTGTCATTTGAGAGCAAGAAACAATGAGGTTGTTTCAATTTATATTGTGTGTTATTTGGTATTTATAATTAGGGATTGATGGATTGACATTTTATGTTGGATGTGGTAAACATTGAAGTGAAGCCCAAAATAAGGTGTGAGTGGGGATGTTTTTAACATACATGCACATATTCAATTCCAGAAAATGAATTGTAATGAAAAAAAGAAGATAACCACTTAAAAGTCTTATTAATATAGTCTTGTCATCTAGAATTATAAAATTGCAAAACAACTTGATATAATGAAAATGGTAGTAAAGTAGTGACCAAATACTTGTAAACCATTTTATAAAATCTAAGCTATGGGTCATAAGAAATTAACATGCTCTGACTTCTTTCTCAATGAGCCCATTTGTGGCAATTCTTGTAGTCATGAAACCTTCCCCAAACTCCAAATAGACTTGCTTCTCACAAAGGTATAGTGAAATACAACCCCATGCACAACAACTCATGATTTTGAAAATAACAAATAACTCAACAAAATCCGACACAAGACATAAACTGAGACTCCTAGTTTTTAAGACTTCAGCTCCCACAACAACACAATGAAATGCATCCCAAATAGTAGCTTAGGGAGTTGGACAAAGAAGAAACAAAAATCCAATCATACCATCAACAACATTTTTTGTTGCACACAAATCCCTCTTTAGAACCACATTTCCTTTCAAAGTTCCCCCACTATAGTGAAAACTCTCTCCTAGAACACATAACTAACTTTTCTCCCACAAGGCTCTAGAATCATTGAAAACACAAATTGTCACACAAACTACTCCCAAATCCTTAGAGTGCTTCATCATTTCCATTAATGTGATAGACACTATTGCTATGTCTATTTCCTTTTTTATGAAGCTAAAGGTGTAGCAAAAAAAATAAGTCCAAAGTCAAAGAAATAAGCAACAATAGGGCATCTTTCCCATACTATTATTCTAGTACTCTTGAACCTTCCATATGAGCTCTACAACCAAAAGAAAAATCATCAACTCTTGAAGAAAAACAATGAAAACTTAGCTTTGATCCCCAATCCATATCCGTAATGCCATATGTATATGGTGAAGCTCCACACTCCATAATTTGCATCCTCCAAACAAACAATGCAACAATAGCTCGCACCACACAAAAAAAACTCCAACATTAAGAACTAACATACACAAGATAACACCATGTCTTGTTGAAACACCAAGCCACAATAACAACACCGTCCTCCATAACTCACAAGAAACAAAACAAAGAAATAGCAAAGCTAACCATTGACAAATCCTTTTCCCCATCATCATCAACTGAATGCTTTGTCATTTTTCAACTTTTAGCTGTTGATGGTACTGTTTCATCCAACTAGGGTTTCATCAACCCTAAATCCATGTCACAGCATGCTCTGTTAAGGACATTGATGAGTATTCTGAGAACAACTCCATTTGCGAATTAAATCAACCTGAATAGAATCAAGAGACATATACATGATATTATTGCCATGTATTATGTAATACCTTCATTGTGACCAATGAAGTCACAATCCAGTGTTCATTTTCTAACATTTTCATATAATTTTAATTCAACATATATCTATTTCCTTCGCACACAACCTTCCAAGTT
>Ga0209208_10005961_pt1 | contig 16874 bp, 8 predicted proteins | sample S1TSphfallax_3_FD_187694 | JGI IMG/M metagenome (GOLD analysis project Ga0209208, IMG submission 187694) | Host-associated microbial communities from peat moss isolated from Minnesota, USA - S1T2_Fd - Sphagnum fallax MG (SPAdes) (version 2) | ecosystem: Host-associated > Plants > Peat moss >...
TTCAAACAAAGAGGGTATCAATAGTCATATAAAGTTTACATTCCATCAATTTTAGTTCTTCAAGAGATATGAGCTTTTGTAAAATGCTTTGGAATGATTGACTTTTAAGGTTGTTGTGGAAGCGAGTTGGCATTTTTGGGGATAACACCCCCAAAAGTATAACCTTACAAAAACTTGAAAACCTCAAAATGATTCATATTGCATTCAATGTTGATATTGTTTCTTTCTTTGGCGAATTTTCACATTGTGGTGACCAAAAACAATTTGAAAAACAATGCAAGAGTTGCCATATTTTGAGGGAAAAAGAGTCACATTGCCACCTTATTTAGACAATAAATTCTTATTTGTTGCCAGAACTAGGCAGGATTCTTTTAGCAAATCTACTTTACTATTTGACTCATTCTTCTCGTACAAGAAGGCCAGTCCACCTACTTGACAAAATTGAAACAAGGGGTACATCACAACGTGGCCTTGCCATTTACATTTTTTAAAATACCTTAAGGCAAAAGAAGAATTATGGAAACTCAAATAATTCACCATGCAAAAATATAGTCTGCAAAAAAAAATCCTCTAAAAGGAACCAAAATCTTTCAAGATATTATAACTTTATAACTAATCTCAAGTTTTTTCAATACAAGCCAAAATATCATCTTTCAAAAATCCTCATATAAATAAAAATAGACCTATTTATTACATAGGGGCCCAAAATCCCTTAAGCTACTATACTCTATAATGAATCTAAACACAATATCCTTAAGGGCCTTGGTAGTAGGCAAGGCCAAATAAAAAAACCCCTTGGCAGATGACGGTTCCACTTGTTAGTGTAAATGAATTAATGGAGTACCGAATGATGTTGTATAAATTAATCTTCTGTCATAGTCACTCAAATGGGTGTACGTTAAATTTTAAATTTAAAAAAAACAAAGAAAAAAAGAAAAAGCCAGAACCAACAAATAATGATGAATTACAAAACCAGCTTTTAGGGCTGTCTAGCTGACGTGTCTTTTCCTCATTGGACATCCATGCACAAATTATATCACATATTAAAACTGCCTACTGATTGTTTTAAATTTTACACATCACTTTACATCCATTTTACATCCACAACTTGCTCGGCATGTGGATGCATCATCACAGATTGTATCTGAATATGGATCACTAATGTAATTTTACATCCATAGCAGAATGTGGATGCATCATGACCCAAGTTATGATGGTTTCCTAGTCTAGAACTTTCATGGCAATATTTTGACAAAACAAATCCACCAAAACCAATGTACCCGTAGTTAAAATGATATTTCTTTAAGGATTAGCCTCAACTTATGCAGTGTCCACATGATGACAACTTCATCATTGGTCCATGGACTTCCGAAATGGACATCACGGACACTTTAGTACCATACGTACACCTGGTGTTCACCACCAAATAATTCACAAAAGGTCTAGTTTGAAAAGGGGAAAAATTTATTGATATTTGTCAAAATTGTTGAGAAACCAACTCCCAACTTGTGAAAAAAATATTTTATTTGTTCCAAGCATTGAATTATTTATTACAAATACACAACAAAAGGTGGAGTTTTGCATAGTTGTTTTTCCTATGTTGTAATTCTAGAAAATTAGATTTGAAATGGCCCAACTCCAAAATAAATCAACATTTGGCAAAGAAGTGTCCAACATGAGTTGTGATTAGGGTACTTACCACACCAAAGGGTGACAAACGAGGTCATTCATTACACCACACGAAGAGGGCTCCAAATAGTATGATAATAGAGCATTTGTGAATCTACTTATGTACAGTGTGAGAAAGGGCACACAAAAATAATATGATAATTCTATATTTGTATGAATGTTTTTCACAAATCCAATGAATATTTCTCACAAATCCAATGAATATTTCATGTAGTTGAGAAACAATATAGAATACCTACACCTATTTTCCTCCCCTTTTTCTAATATGAGTGAGGCATCTTAGCAGTTTGTACACATCATAGAAAAGAAAAATATTTACTAGTGTTTTTTTTTTTTTCCTTTCAATTTTTTGATGTTGCTCCAATAGTGTCCATCAGAAAAAAAAAGGGGGGGGGGGATTTAGCCAAATCTACCTACAAGACAAATAGAGAAGTAAAAAATTTAGGAATCCTATTACATGTTGGCAAACCACTAGAACCTATTGGCTAAATATGGCAATTTCAAAAGATGAAAGCCGGAAATCTTGGCAGATCCTCCTTGACCATTTTTTTTAAAAAATCCTTCAAACTCGAGGTTGATTTTTTGGGAAAATTTCGAAAAAGTTCCCTTGACCATGTTGCTTAGGATTTAAAAAAAAGATAAATGGAGAATTTTAGCCTCCCCCAAAAAAATCACTAAAAACACAGTTGAGTCAATATTTCTTCTAATGTGGCAAAGGAGGAATGGTCTTTACATGGCCATTGCCCCCTCCAAACCCTTTCCCCTCTAATTGCCATCCCCTCTTAGAGCAACTCCACATATGGAACCCAGCAAATTAAGTTAATATTGGATGAAGAAAAGTCCAAACATGCCAGTTTGTTTCAACAAAATGGTTTTGGCCCAACGTTTTTGCACACTGTGCTAAGGCTGATAAAAGGCATACAGCAAAGTCTAACACCTACCCCAGAAGAGTGTAATGAATATGATCTGACTACAGTCCCTGTTTTTTATTTGTCAATCATAATGATTGGTCCAGGTGCTTTGCTCTTAGTAGTCTCCCACCTATTTGCAGTTGCACTTTTAGTTTTATCATTGAGGTTGAAAAAAAGTAAATAACTAAACCTGAGAAATAATTTTGCAGGGTACATACTGACCATTATTGGAGATGCTCTCTTAATCCCCTCGCAACTGCCTTACAAGGGTTTAAATTTCATTGAAATGATTTGCATAGAGCTCACCCTAATTAAAGGAAATAGTTTTGGCAAAGAGTGTCTTATCTAGGATGCGTATTAAGGCATTTTTTTTCTCTATCTACCTCAGAAGCCTCTGTAGAGAAAACAACTTGACATATGAGAGATCTATGTAAAGTTGCTCAGACATAAGTCAGAACGCTATGTTGAGATACAAAGCTAACACAAAAATACACTGGCGTATACAATAAAGCTTGAAATTTTCTTAAGAAAAGGAGTTTCCTGCTAAGTTTTTAGTTTGTCCTAGCGCCATGCCTTCAGTGATAGTTATCCTAGTGTATTGTGCTTTCACTATTGTTTAGTGTTGTGTGTTTTTATTTTTCTTTTGTCTCGACCTTTAAATTTTGTAAACTTCCTCTTGGGTATTGATTTTTCAAAAAAACTTCTGCCCACTATATGGATAACCCTCATTTGGGGATGAACTAGGGTTAAAGGATAAATTCATGGTCAAAGAGAAGGTAACTTTATGAATTTCTCCATTAACCAAAAGTTGGTATGATTGAAATATGCTCCCTGATTGTGTAATTGATTCTCACCACATCCATAAAGTCAATTTAGTGTGTATTTCTAACTTTAAGTACCTTGAAAGGATCACCCTAGATGCATCTGAAATTTGTTCTAAAAGTTGTGTAACATCAAAATTGGTTACTAGAGAAATAATATTAGTTATGGCTTAAGTTTAAAATATGTGTAGATATGATTAATAAATAATCCATTATGGGTTAATAGGGTTCACATTTCCTTTGGCTTCCGAAACATTTGTAGTAAAGGGAAATGTCCATGGCAAGTAGGCAAATTGGTATGCTTAGTAAGTTGAAATGTAATACACTTTGAGATAACAAAACAATGTGTCAGAAAGTCTGCACTTAAGAGAAATTGATATGATATGAACATTGTTATGCAATTCAATAGGTCCAACATGTCAATATGGCAAGTCGACATGCGAGATAATTAAATAGTTGTAACTATTTTTGAATTAGTATAAAAGACATCTCAATTGAGTAGAGAGGGGTTCCATAACTCAGTTTTAGGATTATTCAGGGATTTTCAAAGCTTATCTAGGAACTTGAGAAAAGGAACTGCTTGTTGAACATGAAAGGAATGAGGAGAGAAACTTGTTGTAAGATTTCATGGATTATTAATGAATTATGATGAACATTTTCAAAAATTCTTCTTATTCTTTGGACTTGCATTCACAAAGTAAGAATTTTTCAACATGAAAGTTGTCCTAGTTAGTATGTTTACATGACATTCATTCTAATGGCATAGAACAAAGATCCATGAGTGATGTAGAAATGTATTGCTAACAACATTAAATATTAAAGAGAAGTAGATCCACATTCAACATTTTGTTTGCCAAAATTTTGTTAGTAGGCAATTTTTTTAAATATCAAAAAAATTGGTTGTTGGGTTTTCTATGCCTTATTATATATATATACAAGATTAATATGTTAAGTTCTAGTGTGTAGAAAAATATTTCAAAATGCTTAGATCTTTTTATCTTCATATATATAACTAAATTTGATTAGTGTTTTATGGATGACCACCATTTCAATATCACAAAACTAATCTAAAAAAAACACAAGTGGACACTTCATATTTGGGCCTATACCAATGTTTATTGCATCTAAAACAATATATAAGTTATTTATCCTTTTTCACCCATAAACATGAAATCTTGAACAATGTCAAGTGAGGATCGATTAAATGTCACCACATTGACCAATTATTGTGATCAATTGATCAAAGCCAATCATATTTCTTTTATGGCCTATTATATCGTGTGCATATTTACAAGGTCAATTAACTCAATTTTTGTATGTGCAAATGAAATGTATTCCATTATGAAGAAAAATAATGATAATAGAACCTAAAAGCTAGTGCAACATTCAAACAAACATTCGATCGCATGACTAGAAACCAAAAATGAACCAAGAACTACATGAAATCACCCAACTTAGGCATGTTGTAGGACCACTTAATGTCCATATCATCTATACTGTAAAGAATAAATTATACTCCCCACATCTCCAATTGAGTATTTCTATTAAAAAAAAAGGTAACAAACCTATGATTACTAAAATCTTATTCCATCTAGATTAACGTAATCAAGTAGGGCTTCCCATATGGGTTCTACAACTTTCCTATCAACAATGTTCTTTGTTAAGAACAAGGTCATCGCATTCAAATGTGCCACATTGTGATGCCTCTAAGAAGAACCCATATGATTTGAAACTTGCAAAACTACTTTGGGAGTTTGTTGTAAAAAATGGATTGTTTCCAAGGTTTAAACTAAAGTTTTGCAATTTGCATGTGTGTACTTATAATGAGGGCCCACTTCCAAGTTTGTTGCACTTGTAGTTAGTCATAAAAACAATAGATAATATAACATCTAATGTATTTGTGCACTACCATTCACATGTTCTATAGGTTTTCATGTTTAGGATCATTCGTTAGTCATTGATGACCACAACCTTGTGCCATATTTAAACACATAAATCTAAACCCTTTCTTGTCTTACTCCCATTTTCACATTGCATTTCACCCTAGGTTCAAATCATTGGTAAGCAAGTTTTTCCACTTTTTCTTGACCAACTTCACCATCTTCTTTCAAGCATTGGCAAATTTCCCTTTAAATTTTGGAACTTTTGGCTCATTGCACTACAAGGAATTTGCAAATCAATCATTTTTTTAATAAAATTTTAGTTATAAATGACACATGCGATCACAAATTCCTTTAGTTGCCTTTGACAAGTCACATAAAATTTTAGGTGTAAAAGACATTATGTGGGACCATCTCAAAATGGTAATCATATTCACATGCAACTTACAATTACTTTTCATCCAATTTACATTTAACTTAATGACATGGCCATTTAGGATTAAAATTTGTAATGACATGTTTACATGGCATGGTCTTTTGTGATTAATTTTATAACTAAGTTCTAGATACTTGGAAACACCTAAATTTTTTTACTAGTGAAATGTTGACACTTGACAAACTCCAAGTTGAACAAATGGCACCATGTGGTATACTAAACTAGCAAGGGCTAAATGGCCTTGCCTAGCTTATAACCTAGGGTGTTTACTTAGCCTAGGTCATTTAATTTAAAACGCATGAACTAGGGAACTTAGGTGGTTTAGGTTACTGACCTCAACCTATATACATGGCTTAAGTTAGACACCTTGGCCCAAAATATGCACCTAAACTCCCTAGCTAAAACAAGGTAGATAGGTTGTAGTAATAAAAAATTAATCCCCTTACCTTCGCATTGAGGGGCAAAATGTTTATCATCACACCAATTTTTTCTTAAATAATATGAAACAGAACCACATTTTAATAAATATTTTTTTTCACCTTTTAAATGACCTATTCAATCTACCCTATGTTATGTAAATTACTTAATGTCTTACCTTAAGGCTACTTAATAGACTTAAGGGTTACCTAGGTGATACCCATGCTACCTAAAAGTTGTTAAACTACCTAAAGTACCTAAGGTTGTTTAAGCTACCTAGGGTACCTAGGGTTATTTAAGCTATGTACTTAGGGGCTAATTAGGGGTTATCAAGGGTTTTCTTAGGGTACCTAGGATATATAGGGGCTACTTAGGCTATTGAGGGGTTACTTAAAGCAACCTAGATTGTTTAAGCTACTTCAAAGCTACATAAACTAATTATTTAAGGGCTTATGATGTGCTCCTAAGTCCCTTGTTGAACCCACTTGAAGGTCCAACTATGTAAAGTTGCGAAAAGTTGGGACTTAAGGGCCGCTCTCGACTTCCAGCACTATAGAGGGGTAGAGGGGCGTGCTAGAAGTCCCGGGATTAGACTAGGAAGAAGGACAAGATTATCAAGCTTGAATCTGCACCCAAAACTAACCACAAAAGGGTTAGTTCACATTTGGGAACACCCTTGGGTGTTGGGACAAGCCACGGGCACTTTGACACACTTAACTCAGCAAGGCCCGGACTCAGGGGAAGCCACCACCTTCCCCATGTAGTATTTTCTGCGTTACTTTGCGGGAGCCACATCCGAATGGCTCTTTTTCCCGGGACTCCCAAGTTGGAGTCCCGAAACTATCCCGGGTCCCGAGACTTTGGACACTCACAACTCCTGGCTCCGACCTCCGATTGGAGTGAGGTCTAAACCAAAGTTGAACCTCTCTTTGAGAGCTTTCCAACGTCCCATCGCACTCCATCTGCAGACGTCGGGAAGAGATCGATTCCCGACTTTTTGTGGTCGAGAGTCAAACTGCCAGTCCCGGCCCTTCTTTTGCCCATAACCTGGGCTGCAAATGTCCAAATGACCAATGCGAGCCCATTTTGGACATCTACACTTCAAGACCTTTCTAATGACAGCAAGAACACCCCAATCCGAGGTGTTTTGGCCTCTGCTGTTGAACTCTAAACATTCAGGAGTCCCGGAGGACTCCAAGTCCCCAACTTTGGGAGTGTGAGTTTCATCCTCACACTTGGCCAAAGTGGGGTTGCGATAGCTTACCTAGGGGTTGCTTAGGTTACTTAAAATGTGTAGGGGTTAACTCAGGCCTACCTAGGTTATTTAGTGTACTTAAAAGCTATGTACATGGACTATTTTGGGGCCTATCAAGGGGTTGCAAGCTACCTAGGCTACTTTGGGATTATTATATTACCTAAAACCTAACAAGGTTTTCTTTAAGCTACCTAGGGTAGGTAGGGGCCTACTTAAGGGTTATCTAAGGTATTTAAAAATTACTTTGGCTACTTAGGCCACCTAGGGTCCTCTTAAATTAACTAGAATACCTAATGTCTTACTTGGGGGTATATAGATTAACTAGGTTACGGATGGTTTGCCTATGTTAATTACCTTACCCAAGGACTCCCTAAGGGTTTCCTAGATTAATTGTGGTACTTAGGGGCTTACCTAGGGCTTAGGTTACCTAGGGTATGTAGGGGCTATCTAAATTAGTATAAGCTACCTAAGCTACTTAATAACTACCTAAGGTACCTAAAGGCCTATTGAAAGGCTATGTAAAAAACCCAGGGTACATAAGGGTTGTTTAATTATCTAAACATGTCAAGATAACTTGACATACTACATGCATTAGCTAACCATTAACACATCAACATTTACAATTATGATATATAATCATAATTGTAATTGAACAAGATGTTATATGTTGTCGAAACACGTATGAATCACATTACCATGAGTCTTGAAAATAATTAGTTTTTCATTTTTTTTTAACATGACTAATTGTGGATGAAATGAATAAAATTTTCATCTTCATTTTCATCCTTGAACCAACCTTTGTCATGTTCATGTCTTCATCCAACCCAACATTGGTCACATTTATAACTTAAAACCATTTTGTAATCAAATATGTGATTACAAATCATTTTTTGCCATGGTGCCATGCAGAGGATAATTGAAATGGTAATCACAAAAATGGCTGCATTAGACACAAGTTGTAAACACATGGGTTGATATGGCTATGATTCTTTGTAGTCTTCATGGTTATGAACAAAGCATTATCGCAAACTTCTCATCCCATAATTTAATAATCGAAACTATGTAAAATTTGTTTTTTCATGGGGTTTTTTTTTTTGCACATGAATGTAATGTGTTTAAAACATGTATGAAACATGTATAGATAGGATGAAAACACAAATGAAACACCTATCAATAGGATGAAAATTTCTCATGTAGATGAAAACAATGAAAAAAATGTATTGTTTCCACATTTAAAATTTAAGATGTTTTTATGGCATGAAAAGTGCAAATAAAAAATGAATTAAAAGATAAGGAAAGGATCAATAATTTGAAGGTAGTAAAACATTTAGGTGTCATATCATAATAAGAGTTTAAATCAAAGGTAAAAATAATTTGAACTTGTAATTTTAAATCCCCTTACTAGCCATGTGTTGTTGGATCATGATTTTGGTCCCCAACCATTTCATAAGTGAAATTCATACATCTCATGTGTAAGAAATTAGTGAAGAGAATTGGAACCCCCTTCCAACCGTACATGTCGCAACCCTAGCTTTGGGCTCGTGACCAAAGCAAAGGGGTTGCAAGGTTGCGGGCCAAGAGGAAGCCCAAGAATCACATCACATATTCCCGGGAGTGTAAGAAAGTGTGAGGGAGTGAACCCTCACACTCCCAAGGCAACTCCCACTTTGAGAGATGGAGTCCCGGTGGACTCCCGAAACTTCAGAGAGCGGGTTCAGAGGTCAAACCTCAATGGCTTGTGGCGTTTTTTTATATCATTGGAAAGTTCCTAGAACTTAAATGTCTAAAATGGGCTCGTATTGCTCATTTGGACATCTGAAACACAAGTTATGGCCAAAAGAAGGGCCGGGAGTCCAATTGCCATTTTGACTCCCGACCATAAAAAGTCAGGAATCGACCCGATTTACTTCTCTGTAGACAGCTTATGACATACCGTTGGAAAGTTCTCGATGAGAGCTACAACTTTACTTCAGACCGCACCTCGATCTGAGGTTTGCTCGTAAAGTTATGAGGCTCCAAAGTCGCGGAAGTCCGAGTTGGCACAATTTTGGGACTCCCACTTGAGAGTCCTAGGAGAGAAAAGCCATTTGGATGTAGGCCCCGTGGAGAGGTGCAGAATATACTATAAGGGGGAAGGTGGTGGCTTCTCCCAAGTTTGGGCCGTGGTGAGTCTTGTGTGTCCGTGTTGCCCGTGGCTCATCCTAGCACCAAAAGTGTTCGAACTATGCACTAACCACCTTGTGTGGGTTGTGTGCAGGCTCGTGTGAATGAGTGAAGTTTGTCAACTCTTCCTAGTCCCATCTCGGAGCTCCAACACGCCCCTCTACCCTTCAAAGTGTTGTGAGCTAAGGAGTGTGCCCCGACTCCTCCTCCTTTCGTTGTCTTGTACTTGGACTCACTTTTGAGTCCTTCAAGGAGTTGGGAGTGCTTAGTACAAGATGGTCGCCTGTCATATGGCTTTTCAATTCAACCTTTCTTTGGATTTGATTTCACCCATCATATGACTCTCCATTTCAACCAAATTTTCCGGTCTTTTATTAACAAGTGCTAATGTCCGAAATTCATTAATTTAATTTTTTTTTAATGAAAAAAATGGAAGAAAAGACCCATTTATTTTTTATTTGTTTTGCTGCATCAAAAAAATGCCAGATATAGATATCAAATGTGAGAATGTTGACATGAGTAACGAGGTATTTCCCTAGTAATTTTTTCGGGACCTCTCTCGTTGGATGACTGGTTAAGAAGAAACTATTTCGTACCTTCGAACAAGTATGTATATATTGGTTTGGTTGAAGAATCCAACCTCTTCATAAGGCATTTTTATTTTATTTTCAACCCACCAATTCTTCCATACCACGTGAATTCTAAAACTTACATGCATTTTGTTGGATGTTTGCATTGTATCATGGTATGCATCTAGGGAAGATACAACACCAATGTGTTAGGGGGCATAACACATATGAATAGGTATCCCATCAAGCATAAGATGCAAATGGCTCCCCACTTGCATCAAACCCTACTTCCAAAGAGGCTAATGTGGAATCTTAGCAGAAGATGAAATCAAACCTTAGAGCACAACAATGGGGTTCTAAAAGGACTCAAGAGAATGAGGCTGAAGAACACTAGGAGAGGGGGTTGTGACCATATAAGGTGGAGGTGACAAGTTCATGTCACCCTATCCCATGCATAATGAACATTTCTTCACCCATGTATTGTGAATTTCCCAAAAGATATTCAAAATAATCATCTCCATGGGTGAAATGTTGACATTAATTTTAATAGATGTTGGAATGTTGTGATGTGCTTACATCATGATATGACCTAAGTTAGCTAACATCTATGTATATGAATAATACATGGTGGTCCAAAATGACTATTTTGTTCATTTGTTTTACACCATTGAAATGAGTCTTGTGTGCCTCATTGTTTTAAGGTTTTTGAATCTCAATCAAAGTGCCAAACCATTAGAAGAAAAATGTCAATTTGTGATTGTACTTGCAATTATAAAGAAGTTACAATCAACACTTGTGACAAAAAATCCATCAGTTGCATAAGTGAAATCACATCTAGTATTGTAAATGATGACTTATCATGATGTAAGCACATTCCACATGGATGATATATATGCTCAACATATACAATTTCCTCCCTCGACCATTTGTATGTAATTTGTAATTAATCCCCTCTTTACAACTAAAATATGGACCATTTACATATTGCCATTTGGTGCAATCAAAATTTGCCACTTGGTATAATCAAAATATGCCACAAGGGATCTTTTTTAAAATCAATTTATGTAGGTAAGTTGGTATCTATGTGGATAGGTAGGTAGGTAAAAGGTACATAGGTAGGTATGTTGGTAAAGAGGAGGTAGGTAGTTAAGTAGATTTTTTAATTTAATTTAATGCTTAACCTAAAAGTTTTAAACTTTTTATTAGTTCATCCCAAATGACATGCTCTTTTTAATATTGTTATGTTTTTAATGTTTCAAGTGCACCTCTTATATAGTTTATAAGATTAAAATGGAAGATAAAAAATATGGGATAGTTAACCTAGTTGCAATTCCAAAAATTTATCCCATAGTTATTGTCCTTCTTTCCAATGTTGCAAATTATATAAGTAAATGTGCACAACAATTTTTTTAATCCCAAATTCAAATAAGATCCTTTTTAAAAAAACTACCAACTTAGGCTTTACCTACCAACCTATCTACCTAAAAATTTACATACCCACCTAACCTATTGACATGTATTCCTATTGTATTAACCTGATTATCTCAGAGTACTACCTATTAATTAACTTAACCTACTACCTATTCCACCTACCAATTACTACCTAATAATTAATTTAACCTATTCATTAAAGTAGCCTATGTTGCACCTAGGTTAAACCTTAGCTAAATTGAAACTTGATAAAAATATTAATACTACATTGGCCAAACATTGGCTACACAAAAAAATTGGCAAAACATTGGTTAAATTTTAACTTGGTGAAAAATTGGGCAAATTTTGGTTAAACATTCGTGAATCCATAGCTAAATTTTTAAAATCAGTTAAATTTAAGATTTAAAAACTTTTGGCTAGACTTTAGGTAAAAGTGGGTAAAAACTTTCATTTAATTAAAAATTGGTGCAAAATTTAATTAAACAAACATTTGACTTGGCTAAAACTTGGCTAAACATTGGTTGAATTAAAATTTAATTAAAAATTCACTAAACCTTAATTAAAATTTGTTAAAACATGGATTAAGCGATGGCAAATTGAAAATATGACAAAACTAAAAATTTTAAAGCCTTGGTGAACTAAAATTCATTAATAATTAATTAAAAATATAATTTATTATAATAAATTATTAAATGTTGTAAATATTATTTAAATTTTTATTTAAATTTTTATTAACATTAAATATTACATATTGAATATATTATATAGTTGATAATTAATAATATTATTTTCTTAGGTACATAACTTGTTGATTGAATAATGAATTTAAATTAATCACTTATTTATTTATTTGCTTTTATATCCTATTTAACCCACCCACAATATAATGTATACTTGACATGCTTTAAATGCAACGCAATTTATAAGTATCTACTATATATTTCAAAACACCACAATGTACATTAAAAGTATAAGTACATCAAATAGAGGTAACCAGATAGTGACTATTTTTGTAATTAATTTGACATAAAGGCCTCTTCTTGGATTAAAAACCCAAAATGTTAGTCAACATGGAAATATGGAATACTTAATAATCACAAACTAATTGCATCATATTTGCAATAATAGTAATAAATTGAAAAGAGTGGTGATAAGTTGTAAAATTGAGAAAACATAGTTGCAAATGGCAATTGCATATAGTTATAAATTGAATGGTTGCATAACACAATATTTTTTTTAGTGTATGAACTTAATACACCGTGGTAATTCTTGTAAGTATGAACTTAGGGCAATTCTTTCTTCAAGTGTTGGTTAATGGATTTCATTTGCAATTGCATCATTAATGTATGATATAATGAAAATTAGATTGTCACATAGAATATATTTTAACCAATTCCACATGAAGGTGTCATACATGATGACATTGTCATGTTTCATATATAATATGCATTGCAACAAACATTTTGGCGTTAATTTGCATGGCATGCTAACACAATTAGTCTTTTTCATTATGTTAAAACACAAGGTTAAGTTTCATCCTTAAACCTAATTCTAAACACCAAAAAAAGAAAATCACATCTAAACAACTGAAGAACTTAAATCCTAAATTAAAAAATTAAAAAAGGAAATTAAACCTTAATCCTTAAGCCTTATCTTTAAAAGCAAACTCAAAACACGTTAGACCTTCCACCTTAAATGAAAAAAATGAAAAAATAAAATAAAATTAGACCATAATCTTAAACTTAAACCTAAAAACCAACCCTAAAAACCTTAGACCTTAAACCCTAAATGAAGAAATAAAAAGCAAGAAAGAAAATCAAACCCTAAACCTATTTCTAAAGATGAAATTAAACTTCACTTGTAGACCATGCTTGGGTTGGAATTATGGGAACTAATAGATATGTAAATTCATCAAACTCCACCAAGGTGAAGTTGGTCAAAGTTGTAAATAGATGCAGTGTGGCTCACATTGTAACTAAAATATTTCAAACACCAAGTATTGGGTCCATAGATTGCCCTACCCCATTTTCAATTTCATGTGAATTGAAAAATCATGAGATTTGGAAACAATCACCATGCAATGGAAAATAACGATGTCCTCTTGGTCCATATCCTCCAATATCTCCTCATCACTTGAGATAAAGGTGAAGCCATCAATATTAGAAGAGGAGGCATGGATATCACTTTAAGAAGACATCTTTGGTCTCAAATGAAAATGAAAAGAGAAATGTTTGGAAGGGGTTCTTCTAATATAGCCCTCATGAGAATCCTTAAGCTAAATTCTAAAATTTTGCATTTTACCTGGCCTACACATAAGTTCACTCTTTTTTGGGGCTGATTTGTTTTTCTTCCATCATTTTACATACACATAAAACAAAACATTAGAACTACATTTTGAAACATAGTTGCATCATTAGTTTGAATCCATATTACCCACCTTAAACTTTATTTCAAAATGTTATTCATCACTAGTGCCTTAATCTCATAGGTTTAGGCCCCCACAACTCTAGGCCCCATAGCCCTATATATAACTCAACAAACCAAACCATAGAAGGCCCAAATTTATATTGCAAAAATTGAACACTAAAACCTTGGCACTTAAACCTTAATATGTAACCTTTGAAAGCTCAACACTAAACCCTAGAAAACAGAAATTTAAAGTCTAAAAATCAAACTCTAAAACAACCAATAGGCAATATGAGTAATGGATAGCCAATAATGTAATAAGCAATAGCCAATACCTTTATCCATAGCCAATAGTTGTAGCCATAATAACCCATTGTGTAAATATCCATAGTTAGTAGCCAATAGCCATAGCCAATATCCATAGGAAATAACCACAAGTAATAGCCAATAGCTAATAACCAATAACCATAGGTAGTAACCATAGCCAATAGCCATAGGAAATAACCACAAGAAATAGCCAATAGCTAATAACCAATAACCATGGGCAATAACCATAGCCAATAATGTTTTCCATAATAACCCATTGTGTAAATATCCATAGGTTGTAGCCAATAGCCATCACCAAGAGCAATAACCAATAGTCAATAACCACATGCAATAGGCAATAGCCATAGCCAAAGGCAATAACAATAGCAAAAAGGCAACAACCAATAGCCATGGCCACAACCGATGGCTGCATACATAACCAATAACCATAGCCATATTAGCCTTATTGCATTTATCCATAGCTAGTAACCAATAGCCATATCAACAAGCAACTCATTGCGTCATGATGCTGCCTTGTATGGTGAGTTCCAAGTTAAACCAAAAACTTTCAATATTGGATGTAAAATTTTTCATCTAGATGCATGATGGAAACTGCCCATCCATCATCTTATATGAGCAAATGAATGTCCACATGTCATTCACAAAGTGATTCAAGGTGAGCCAAAATATTATCCCCAAATCCAGCACAGATGCGTAAGCATTTCCCTATCGACAGAGCCAACAAACAATAGCCATAACCATAATAGCCCTAGTGTAAATATCCAGATCAAGAGTCAATAGCCAATGACCAATAGCCCGTCTTTTGCCCATGCACACCAGTGCAGCGCCTGTCACCAGCGTCAGCAAGCTATGGCAAAATGCTGGGCCAAAACCACTGTGCTGAGCCAAATCAGCATGTTTTGACTTTTCTTCATCTAATTTCAAAGTGTAAGCTCACTCACATAGTGAGCACCAAGGTTTGCCAATTCCAGTAAGATTCAAACCTCAGGTTCAACCTTGGTAACCTATCCTATAGAGCCTCCTATCTCCACTGCACACTCCTTAGGTTATTACTTATTTACCTATGAAATGGGTGAGACCCATAGTTAAGTAGGTAAGGAATGCAAGTGATTACTAGGTAGGTTGGTAAGTAGGTAAGGCAGTTCATGCCTACTAGGTAGGTAGACTACATGTGGCTGGGTAGTACACAGCTAGTCACCATGGTTAGCTATGGGACAGGACTGCAATGAAAAAAAGTTTCCTGTCTGCACACCACATCCATCTTGCATGTTGCATTGGTGGGTTTAGGGTTCTCTGGCCCACATCCACAGTGTGAACTCCAGAGTCAAAGTACATTTCTTGGTGGGGGGAAAAGGCATGTCCTGGGTCCGGAGATGTCTTGTTGGGTAGCCCAGGTTCCCGTGTAGTCCAAACAGAAAGTCCAACTGACATTGGTAGGTAGTTTGGCAGTCCACACCAAACGTCAAAAAACTGCCAATCCATATAAAATATTAACCCCCTGAAAACTCCCATGGCGATTTTAAAAAAATTATTAAGAGATTTTAAATAAACTCCAAATCTTTATTTACTTATTTTCCTTCCAATCCATATAACCCATTTCTAAGTTACTCCACATCACAATACTCACATCCAAGTATCTCAAACTACGCCATTGTGTTTCAATAATAATAATAATAATAATAACAAGCTCAAGCGAGGTCAAAACCAGCTCTTGATGCCACTTTGCTCCAAGAATCTTATTTCTTGAATCACCATACTTGCTAGAATTACAAGTACCTATTTTAGCCATGGCTAGTTGATGTGCCATTCAATTTTAACTCTTTGGCTATTCATTTGTTCAATTATTTTGTATAGGCATTTGTTGATTTTTCTTTAATTTGTGATCATGATTTTATTTTTGTCATAAACCAATGATCCACTAGTTTTTTTTAATCAATATTGCCCACTTTTATAGAACCTTCTTGTTTGTTTTCCCTTTTACATGCCTTTGAAAGATGGGCAAGTGGGCGGCGATCTTGACAACAGATATCCCACACAACACGTTACGATGCTGAAAAAATCTCGTGTTTCTTGAGTAGCCAAATGGCTGGTTTGCACCCAAAATGGTTGCCCATTTTGCCAACAAGGAACAAAGATGCTATGCACCATTTTAAGGATTTACTTGTGTTGAATGCCATACAAAAGTGAAGAAAAAATCACATTCTAGAAGGCAGACAAAGAAGACAAGGTTCTCCCCTCCCCTCCCCACCCCCACCACAATGTGTGTGTGTGTGTGTGTGTGTGTGTGTGAAGCTAGTATGGAAAGGAATGGTGCCAAGTCCACCAATGGTAGTAGTCATACCAAAAGCAAGAGGAGGATTATTGATTCACAACATGATCCAGTATTTTTCCTTCCTTCCTTCCCTTGCTTTAGTGTCATCACCACTCACCTTGCTCCTTTCTTTTCTCGTTTGTTGCAAGTCCCAGGTGCCTATATACCTATGGACCAAAGTGGTTCACAAGATCTTTGTCAAGGACAAAAGTAAAGCTCCAGATGGAAAGGGCCAAATACACTTTGCAATATTCGTTT
>Ga0209208_10005962_pt1 | contig 16873 bp, 13 predicted proteins | sample S1TSphfallax_3_FD_187694 | JGI IMG/M metagenome (GOLD analysis project Ga0209208, IMG submission 187694) | Host-associated microbial communities from peat moss isolated from Minnesota, USA - S1T2_Fd - Sphagnum fallax MG (SPAdes) (version 2) | ecosystem: Host-associated > Plants > Peat moss >...
ACATAGTGAATTTATATATAGGATTTGGATGTTAGATGAAGCTTGTGCGTAATTGAATTGTTTCAAATCTACTAACATTTGCATTCAAATTTCTTGTTTTGCCATGGTTATGAATACAATTTTATTATGTTTCATGAATTAAACTTTTCTTTTTTGAATTACATTGGGTCCATATGTTTTGAGAGGTCAAAACCCAAGGTTTTATAGGTATAAAAGATCATTGTCAAAACTACACAAGAAGTTTTTTAGACAAAATTAAAAAAAAAAAAAAAAACCTTGGAACAAAAGCATCAATGTTTTATTTTTCAACACCATAGATACAAGCATATTTTTAATACTTTTTGTACCAGTTTGCATCACATTTTTTACTTCAATTAAATTTGAATTCAATTGATTAAAATGGAATTGAATTCGATCTATTTGAATCAAATTTAAGAAGTTGATTTAAATTCAATTCAATTTGCATTCAATGTCATTTAATAGTTTCATTTGAATGGAATTTAATTTTCAAAAGATCAAATTTATTTATTTATTTTCATTTGTTAATCATCACTAAGTAATGCGAAGCAATTGGCAACATGGAACCCAAGTAGATAAACTAAACAAAGGTGTATAGACTGAAATATATTATTTTGAGGATATTTAATGTAAATAAGTTGATTGAAATCATGTCTCAAAAACAAATTTTGGAAAAAAAAAACTTATTCAACTCAATTTGGATGAAGACAGTAGATGAAATGAATGAATGAAGTTTCCATTGAATGAATGTTTCTTGCTTGAACGTCCGCCGTGAGATATATGCCTTTGCACTTGGCAGCAACGCAGATTTCAAAATCTCCGAGTCTTTTTTGGCTCTCGATTTTGGTTTCTGTTGCTCTCGCGGTTTGATTCTGTGAAGGGATTTGAGCGTTTGCGGAATTGGGTTGTTTTCAGAATTGTCGTTTCTGAAGTGTAGAAGAAGAATCTGGAGTTTTTGGTTGTTGTTCTCGTTGTTGTTGTTGTTGTTGTTGTTGCCTCCTTGTGTGCAAGAATCTGAAGACTTTGGTGGGGTTTGTTTTGTCTCCGTTTCGATTTGTGTGTTTGCGCAAATGGGTTGCTTTCAGAGTTGTAGTTTGTGAAGTGTAGAAGAAGAATCCGGAGATTTTGTTGGTTGTAGTTGTTGTTGTTTTCGTTGTCTTCTTGTGTGCAAGAATCTGAAGACTTGGGTGGTGTCTCTGTGAGGCTGAGGATTCCTTTCTTCTGATTTTAGTCCTTGGGGTTCTCATGCTCTGTGAGTTGCTGCGAGGAGCAGTTCAACTGGGTCGCAACAGTTTTGTGCAACAAGCTCCAAGGAGTTTCAAGCATGTGTCGTCACTCACACAAGTTACCGGCAAGCATCAGCAGCAGCAGCTTGCTCCAACGCCAATTGCAAGAACCACTTGTCGTCTCCGTGAATGCAGGAGCTTGGATTGTCCTGTGTTCTTCTTTTTGCCCTTGAAGAAAGCCGCAGCACGTTTTCCAGCCGTTAGGTTAGAGACAGCTTTCAGAATGGCATGGGCATGCCCCAGTTGCACATTCTTGAACATCGCTGGAGTTTCGGTATGTGAGGTTTGCTCTCGGGAGTCTTCTTCTTCTGCTACTGCTGCTACGGCTTCCAAGGTGCCTCCTGGATGGGCTTGCGTGACCTGCACTTTCCTGAACACTGCAGGGGATTCTGTATGTGAGATGTGTGGGACTGACATGCCGTCGAATGCTGAGCAGCAGCGGCAGCAGAAACCTCTTCCTCTTCACAGTGATTTAGTCACTCCAGAGATTGCCGATCCTATTCCTAGATTCAGGCCTCTGAGGTCAAAATCCAGACCGAAACCTCCTGCTGGAGCATCAGAGCTTCTTGACGATGTCGCTCCTGAAGAGGTGCTGAAAACAAAAGCATCAGGAACCCAATCCTCCTCTCTTGACAATGCTAAAGCCATGCCCTATTCTTCTTCTTCTTCTTCTTCTTTTTCTCGCAAGCGCAAAGCTGCAGAAGAAGATGAAGGAAACCCACCACCGTCTCTGTCAAACTGTAGTAAAGATGAAGAAAAGAATTCACGTTCTGGAGGAGGATCAGCTCCCAAGGATGGAGAACTGGAAACTGTGATTACAGGAGTTTTGGGGGATCCTGGGTCAACAAACTCCATCCTCAAGCTGCTACACCTGGAGAGAATGTCACGAATGAAGGACAATGGCACCAATTCAGGTATGTTCCAAGAGAAAAACCCTAAGGACAATGCAGCCAATTCAGGTATGTTCTGAGAGAGAGACCCTCAAGAAAATGGCACCAATTCAGGTATGTTCTGAGAGAAAGGCCCTAAAGAAAATGGCACCAATTCAGGTATGTTCTGGGAGACAAACCCTAAAGACAATCCAAACAATTTAGGTATTTTCTGAGAGAAAAAACCCTAAAGACAATGCAACCAATTCAGTTATTTTCTGAGAGGAAATCCCTAAAGATATTGCTTGCCTGTTCATCAATTCCAAGAAGTAATAGAGAAACAGCTAGGGTATTTTACAAGCTGTGGAATGCTTGCAACAGGGAAGGAGAAAATCAGTGTTGCATCAACATCTGCTTCTGCAATCCAGTCGAAGACGACAAAGGCAGCAGAAGGTCCATGGCTCAGAAATTGCAGCACACAGGTTGTGATCTTAAGCTACAATGTGTGGTTCCGTGAGGATTTGCAGCTGGAAGGACGGATGGAAGCAATTGGCGAGTTGATCCTTCAGCATCAGCCGCACATTATATGTTTCCAGGTGCCTTTCTTGCATCACATGATATGTTTCCAGGAATTCTTGTATCAGGTGACTTCACATAAATGCCAATTTCAGAGCAGGGAGACATTCTTTGCTGAAGAGGCTGATATCTGTCTCATCTGGGATGCAGGAAGTGACAGAGAATATATATGCCATTTTCCAACAATCCAGTTGGTGGAAACAGTATCAGTGTTCTGTCAGTCCTGATTCAGTGGCAATGCGAGGTTACTTTTGTATGCAGGTAGACAGATTCCTTTTCTTTGAGAACATGGAAGACTGATTCTGTTGTTGAGCAAGCTATCATCCTCATCCCCTCTGAACAATCAGGACTCTTGGAGTTTATGATCACAAGAAGAGAACCAAAAAATTCATGTCAGATCTCCAGGGAGATTCTTAAGACCATTATTCTTTCTGAAGGCTCTGAACTGAGCAAGCTCATCATCTCATTCCTTTTGGAAGGTTTCATTCAGGAAATGCAACTGACAATTGACTGACTAGAGTGTATTCATTGTGCGTTTTGACACTGTAGTTAAGCAAGCTGCCAGTGGATTCATTCTATTGCAAGCCATTTCGAAATTCTGTGATGGGACGTGAACTCTGTGTAGCGAATGTGGATGTGGGGAATGGCACACAATTGACTGTTGCCACCACACATTTGGAGAGTCCATGCCCAGCACCACCAACTTGGAACCAAATGTTCAGTGCAGAGCGTGTTGTGCAAGCCAAAGAAGCTTTGGCCCTGCTCAAGGATGTGCCAAATGCAATTTTTGGAGGAGACATGAACTGGGATGATAAGCAAGATGGCAAACCTCCTCTCCCACCTGGCTGGTTTGATGCTTGGCTTCAACTGTGTCCTCACCAGGTACATTCTTTTTGGTCAGGTCTGGGTTTGAGGAAAGGGTTTTTCTGAAGGGTTTAGGGTTTAGAGTGAGCAAGCTTTAAAACATGTGAGTTGTTTCTCTGTTTGATGTATATGCAGCCAGGACTGACATATGATAGTAAGGCCAATCCGATGCTGAAGGGAAGCCGATTGCAGAAGAGGTTGGATCGCATCTACTGTCAGCTTCACAATTTTGAAGTTGAGAGCATTGAGATGGTGGGCACCACACCGATTCCTGACCTCACTTTCCAGAAGGAGCTCAAGGTGAAGAAGCAAGTGGAGTTGACTACACTCCCGGTGTTGCCTAGTGACCATTTTGGCCTTCTCTTGAAAATGCGTCACAAAAGCAAGTAGCGCTTGCTCAGAAGAGTCTTGCCATTGTTTCAATTTTTGGGGGTTTACTCTGCTTGAAAATTTCTTCCTTCTTTTTTTAATTCTCTCCCCTTGACTTTTGTTCTAGTTCTCTTTCTACAGGCATCTGTCTTTTTTCTTCAAAACTCTAGAACCTCAGCATGATGGAGTCATGTCCCATTTTGCAGTTTGGGTTACCACAAATTGGAGGCATGAAGATACATTGGTGTGGATTGAGGACATTTGATAGGCATTGGAAGAGGCAGCAGACAGATATGTCTGAGACAAATGGTTCTTCTTAACCATTTCCTTCAAAGGCGGATCAATTTCAAATGTAAGTAGCAATTATCTTTACTGATCATAGCTGTTGCTGATGATTCAACTATCAGTTTCTATATGGGTAGCAGTCAAAACTCCTAACCTTTTATGATATTTTCATGCATCAAGTACCATAGAGATTGCTGGCATGAGGCACATGTATATACCTGGTATAGTTCTGGTATGAGGCTGGTATTACCTCATGCCCCTACCAGGCTGCTATTGGTGCAAGGGTAGTATTGCCTCACATCAAAATAGCCTGGTGCACATACCAGGTCTTCCCCTACATGCATAGCCATCCAACCCTGCTTTGATCTTGATGCAGATTTTGGTTTACTTTGCTGGGGTCATTTTGGTGCTGAAAATGATGAACCAGATTCTTGCAATACCTCTTGTGGTCAAAGAGGGCCATAAATCTCATGTTCGGTGGCTTTTATTATCACATCTTCTTCTTTCGGTCCTACAAGTCTTAGGAAGGGATATTTTTTCTCTGAGTTTCTGATTTAATCAATACAGTATTGGCCTTAATTTCATCCATTTTTGACCTCCAGAGAGTTTGCATATTCATTTATTTTGTTTGTGCAAGGTCTTACACAGATCCCCTGATTGGTATAGTATTTATTACAGTATGTAAATTTACAAGCAGTGTAAAACAATTTCTTAAACCCTACTCAAAAGGAATGAAAAACAAAAACAGAAAAAAAGAGCCACAAGTTTCAGTGCACCAAAAAATCTATTAGATTTATTAGTGAGTGTAATTGTAGCATCAAGCCAATAACCTAATGGAATGGATCATGAAACCTACAGATCTGCAAAGGAGTTTCAAAAAAACTTTGAAAACGAGAGAGAGAGAAAGAGATTGTTCCAGCAAATCTTCTCAATCATAAAAAACAAAAGCTCTGTGCAACAGTCCACAGACACAGCTAACTCCTTCAAGATCATGACCAAGAGCACATATAGTTGGTTGACAGAAATGAGTTCAGATCTCAAGGGAAGAGAGAAACTGTGCTTTTGCAGCAGGTTTGAAAGAAGCCCAACCTGAAGTGGGTTCTGAGAGTAGCTCAATCTGGACCATGTCTGCTCAATTCTCAAGCAGGTTCAAGAGCTCATTTTCTGATGCTTGCAATCAAGACATCAGGAAAGAAAAACACATGTATTGAGCACTGGCATGATGGTACAGGTTTTGTTTGTATGCTGTTGCTGTGGTACATATGAAAGGGATTAGAAGACAGAGCTTTCTCTCTTCTGCCATTCAACAATGACTGCAATGATCAACTTTACAGAAAAGCTCTTTGCCTCTCACATATCAGTCTAGCTATGCATAGTATGTCATAGGATGGTAATGCATAATGGCAAATTCTTCTCCTCCTAAAGCTGTAGGTGCATAAAAATCAGTGGAGTCAATAAGACAATCAAAACCCTTTTTTCTTTGCCACTTCATCACATGTCATGGATATGGAAATCCTTAGATTTTACAGAAAACAAACCATCAAACAGAAAGACAGTGAAAAAGCTCAAAGACAAAAATTCTTCCTGCAAGAAGAACCACACATGTTTTGTGGGATGTTACAGGAGATGATGCAAAGTCTAGTTCTGGATTCTTGTACAATCAGAGCTTGTAAAAGAATCACCTGGAGAGGAAAAAGCCATGGAGCATTGGATTGACCTTCTTCTTGACCCATCTCCATATCCAGCACAGATTTTAATTTGATTCTTTGCTTTGAGATACACCCATATCAAGGACAAAGCTTCTTCCCCTGGTTCTTGACCTAATGCAACTTCAGACAAGCTCCAAGACTGGGGATGATGATGAATCCTTCTTCTTTCTTTGCATTAACATCTGGCAGATGCATCAGCACTAGCTACAGAGCTTCTGAAAATTTCCACACCCAAGTAATCCAGTACTCCTTCAACTGCAACATGTGGTTTACAAACCTTGACACGGACATCAGAGATGGTGGGATGAGAAACTAGAATGCCTTGGGCTATGGCTTCCACGACACTCTCCAGCAGCTTGAATGAAGGCCCTTCCACTACTTTCTTCACCTGTGCATAAAGCTCCACATAACTCACAGTATGCTCCAACTCATCTGTTGTCCCTGCCTTCTCCAAATCAGCCCAAGCATCCACATCTACCACAAACTTCTGCCCTAGTTTCCTCTCCTCCTCATACACACCATGGTGCCCATGGAACTGCAATCCTCTCAGCATCAGCCTATCCTTGTTCCTTGGCACCCTGAATCCACCACCGCCAACATGGGTATCATCCTCCTCCTCGTCATTTCCTCTTCTTCCTACCATCTCCACTTTACCCAAAGCTCCAAAATCCCCAATCCTCACCCACCAAACGCTCAGAACCCAGTTTCTGCAATCCTCGTCCAAAGCTTAAAATCCAATTTTTGAAGATCCTCCTCAACCAAAGCTTCAGGCCCTGTTTCTGAAATCCTATCAACCAAAGCCTTGAGACCCAGTTTCTGTCAAATCCTTCTCAACCAAAACTCCAGACGCTGTTTCTGAAATCCTCTTCATCAACCTTTGCAAAAAATCCCACACAAGCTTCTTGCTGCAATTTGTGAAACCCCTAAAACTAATGAGCTCTGAAGCTCTTCTTCTTCAGCAGCAATCAACAACCCTAGCATTTCATTTCTGATACCAGAAAAGGTGAATAAAAACAACACTGGTTTCTGTGTGTACAAATCTCCTCAGATCTTTTGAGCCTCTGCTTTCCTATCCCATCGTCTGCTACAAAACCCATTAGGGTTTAGGATTTTAAACTTGAAAAGTGGTCAGTCCAGAGATGGCAAATTTGCTCCCTGAAAATTTTCAGCAATTTCAGAGTGTGTGATGATCATAATAGCATGTGCATGTAGCAAGTGGGGTTCCTTTGAAATTGACCAGTTACCGTATGTTACTTGAAGCTTTATGTATTATTCAGTAGTGGAAACCTATGCAATTATTGGGTTGCAGCAGTGGTGCATATCTGGCTTCTACATTTGCAATTGCTGCGTGGTTCCTTAACAGGAACTACAAAACCAGGAACCAAAGTTGTAACCAGAATTGCAAAGTGTTCATTTCATCATACAATTGTGGGTTGCAATCTGATGATGATACACATCTGCTAAAAAGAGTTTGTTTGTGACTGTGGTGCTTGAGGCAAATCTTGAAGCAAGCAGCCCTCCTCTGCTTGCCAGCATGACTTGCATAATCAGATTAAACTCCAATCACAGCAATCTTGTGCTGAGTTTTGATGTTTGGCAAATCATTTTGGGACTTCATGGATAACAGCAAAGTGGTAGTAAGAGGACAGTAAGGGCTAGACTGGGTATGACTTCTAAGGATAACTCTATTGTACAAGAATGGATTCAATTGCAAACAGTGCTGTAGAATGGAAGCTAAAGAAGCACTCACACTGATGTACAAAAGCTGGAAGTTTCTGGAGAAAAGGGGGAATGCTGCTGTTTTTGTTTTGCCAGCAATTTCTGAAGCTTGAACCCTTTGGGAAACCACAGCATTGGCCTATCCAGCTTCTTTCAATATGCATGTTTACAGGTGATGATTAGAATTACAGTAATGGAGATTCAGGGATTACTACAGGTAATAATGCAGGTGGAATAGCACAAGTCAATTCCAACAGTGCTTACAAGTCATGGGGTTGAACAACCTGCAAAAGTCATATGACGGTAACTTGGGGTTGTTGTTGTCCTATGTTTCTTTTCCTGAATTCTCAAGAATTTGTTAGTGGAGAGAAATCTCTGTTTGTTGACCAACAGAGCAAGCTTCTTCACATGTGATTTCTCAACAGAAATGAATTTGAATGGAAAAACTGCCAGGTGATTCAGAGACTTATAAAGAAATCACCAATTGTCCTCACAAGGCTCCGCAGGTCCGTGAGGGCAGTGTTCTTCAGAACTTGTGCCACTGCATCAATGGGAGTGTACTCTCTCCCTACAACCCACTTCACATCCTGCCACCCAACACCCAGAAACCAATCTGATCAGTGCAGCTGTATACATGCATGCATTACCTTTGAACTGATTCCTAATCAAGCCATGCTGATACAAACATATACTACTGATGCAAGGAACTGATGTTTGGGGATAAATGTTTTACAGGGGCAAGTGGAGTGGCATGTGTCCCATTGAGCACTATCTTGGTCAGCTTTCCACCAAGAATTCCTGTTCGAGGTTTCAGAATCTCTTCCAATGCATCTGTCTCGTCAATTGTATCAACTGTAAACTTCACCTGCAGCACATTAATTACCATTTGCATTACGCCATTCACCAGAATAACATGCCAGGAAAAAAAACCCATCTAGCAGCAAAGAGCTCTGCAAAAGACTTTTTTCTTACCAGTAAGTTATTGGGTATAGTATACAAGGTGGATATGGTATCTTGGTTTTGTTCAGGAGTTGGGGTGAATTCTGACACTCCTTCTGCAACCTGTTTGCAAAACAAAATACAAAGAAAACATTTGGATGCACAAAACAAACAAACCGCATGCACCCAATGCCTACAAGCAAAAGGATACAGGTGCAATAAAGTCATTCTTGAAGCTTGATTCCACAACAGAGTGGCAGTGACCCAAACTTTGATCCTAGCTCATCTTATACTTAAAAGGCTTAATTCCTCCAGAGAGAAATCCCATGTTCATCCTGATTTTTTCAGTAATACTGCGATTCAGATTGAACAAGGCATATATATGCAATATGAGATTCAATGATCAACTTACTGTAAACCATAAAATCCAGGAGCCCTGGCAAAATGCTAAATCATGAAAGAACATAAACTGGAGAACCTGGTTGAAAACTGCCGGAATCTGGTCCAAGAACTGTCGTATAGACTGTAAGTTGTCCCCGACAGCCGGTGGCAATGGAATCCGTGAATCCAAAACTGCTCTAATCACTTCCGCTGCAAATCAGTGAAAAAAACTTCTTTTGTGAGTGAGTGAATGAGTGAGACTCCCCCAGATATATACCAAATGACAAAACAGGTCTCTTGTAATGCAAGAGGCTGGGTGTATGAAATACAGACAGACAGAAGAATCCCTAATAGAAGAGAAAATCATCACCTGTGAATGCACGGGCAAAATTAGTAACCGGTGAAGCCTCTATTAAAGGTGCTACTTGCACCATTGTTGGACCCATCTACAATGAAAACAAAAACACAAATATGATGTACTGCACAAAAACACAAAATGAGGTTCTGCACAAAAACATTTCATTGGTCTAGTCTAGTCTCATTGCAGAAATTAGCAACCCAGAAAATTGCAATATGTAAACCAAAGTACAAAAGCAAAGAAAAGGAGGAAGGTGGGACTGCAAATAAAGACATGCAAAGGAAAACCTGATCAAAGAAGGGGACTGCATCGGCAGCAGGCTTGTTGTTGAAGGAGATAATTGCATTTGCCTGCCACCCATCCATCCCTTCACGGTTCTCATCAGTATAAAACCCATAAACCCTAAACTATGTACTGATATCAGTGTAAAACTGTGCTGCCCTGATGCTGCACATATCATTCCCATATTTTCTTGCACAACTAGTATTGTCAGAAAGAGGGGTCAGACTTGCCTGTGGAAGCCTGTTGTCACTGCAGAGACTTCCAATAAGCACCTGCATTAAAGCTCCATTGCTGATGGATAGATAGATACACCACCCCATGTCCTTCAAACATGAGAGAGAAGCTCAATTGTTTTGTGGCATTGAAGCTGCCATGAAACACAAAAAAAATTTGCAGATGATTTTACAGAATGTGTATGTACAACAACAAAACTGAACATAATGTTTTGTTTGTTACCTGTGACCCACACTGAAGATGGGGAGTGCAGCAACGTCGTCAGGGCTGAGTTCAGCAGGTAAGAATCTGGAGGAGGTGGATAGAATGTCAAGGCATCTGTTAAAGCGGTTTTGAATCACCTGTGCTGAGACAGTATGATCAAATGTCACATTATATGGTGTCGCCACAATCAGAAAGCCCTCCTTCGCCAAAAGCTCTATGAAGAAACTGGGCTCCCGCATGCACACACACACCCACCCACCCACCCACCCACCCATTCCATCATCAATTCCCCACTCCCAACACCCTTCAGATCATGTTCAAAAGGCAACAACAATGGTGGATTTCTTCTATGAAATTGCAGAGAAATCTGCACAACAAAGGTGATGATGTAACATACCTGTAGGTGACATCAGGAGCTGCACCGATAAAAGCTCCACCCAAGAAATGAATGAGTCCTTTGGGCTTGCCCTTTGATGGGTAAACAAGGCAGTCACCAACTCTTTGGTATGGTGGTGGTGCACCAATTCTTTGCACACTTTCAGTTGCTGCTGCCTCTGATATGCTTCTTGCTTTGAGACTGTGTATCTGTTGAACTGATGGTTTTCTCTTCTGAGATGATTTACTTTGGAGAAACTTGTTGGTTTGAAGGGGGGGAATCACCAACCGCATTTTGGCAAGAAGAGAGTTTCTTCTTCTCTCTACTAATGGAGTCAGAATCGGTTGATTTGCAACTCCATGTGAAAGCAAGCAATGAGTACTTGTGGAACTTGAAGATGAAGAAGTCGGGGTTTGTGATGATTGCCTTTGATCACAATGATGATATCTTCTGTCTGAATTCATCACATGCGTTGGTACTCCTGTGACTGCTGCCATCTTGCAGGCAGCCTGTGTGATTTTGATTTTGTGTTCTCAAAGCTCCTTGACACCAAAGCTGCTGCTGGAAGCTCCTGCCGCTGGTGGTGACGGTTTTCCAAGCTCCTTGACAATAAAAAACTGAAGAAGCTCTAACAATTTTCCAGAAATCAACAAACAATCAACAAAAGGAGTTGATGGTCACCACCCAAAAACAACAAAAAATCCACACAGAACTACTCTTTGTAGTGAAGTTTCACAGTAGTAGTAGCAGTTGCTGCTGCTGCTCTTCTTCCTTCAACACTCAGAATTGCAGCAGGAGTTTTTCTTGACACAAACCATAGAATTGGCCAATTGGGTTCATGAATTTCACACTGCCAACTTCGTATCCATGACCAGAAATTTGTTTCTGCCTTCAGCACACCCCTCTACACACAAAAGCTTTGGCTTAAGAAGTCACACGGAGGAAACACAACAACCCAAGTGAAGCAAACAGAGCACCTGATGAGAAAGAAGTTCAGTTCCTGCTCCTGCTGCTTCAAAAAATCTTCCTTGAAGAGAAAAACCCTAATATTGCACACCAAGCTTATTCTTTCAGCGCGTCATTGTGGCAGAGATTCTGGTACATTCGAAGGGGATTCCGATCCTTCCGTGACGATGGGTCCAGTCGGAATCAAACCCCCAAGTAATGAGGAGCGTTGCAGCTTGTTCATGGTTTGTTCAGCGCCTGGAAGGAATGAATGAGGGTTTAGGGTTTAGGATTTAATGCAACCCCAGTGAAGCAAGAAAGAAACTTGGTTTGATCTTCTTCTTCTCTTGTTGGGTTGTTGAATGTCTCCTGTTTTTTGTGGACATGGTAATGGCAGAAATCAATCAGACTGTACGCCGGTTTGGTCTTTGGCATGTGGGTGAGTTCCAGAACTTCTCTTCTTCTTCTTCTTGAGCTCTTGCATGAAGAAGACAGCTTTGAGATACTTGGATTTTTTTCTTCTTGTTCTTGTTTGATGGGTCCTAGGAATGTTAGCTTGATGGAGGACAATAGATCGTCATCTGCTTGATTGATGTGACAGGCTTTGGTCAATGCCACAGAAGAGCTCTAGCCTCTATGGTGGCACCACCACCACATCTTCCAGCAACAATTTCCTCTTGGGTACCAAATCTTCCAGCTACAACTGCTGCCTCTTTGGCACTACAAGATCTTCCAGTAACAACAGCAACAACAACAACTGCTTCTTCTTCTTCAACACAATATCTTCCAGCAACAACAACAATAACTGCAGCTCATTCGACAGGAGATCTTCCAGCAGCAAATTTGTTTTCAGGTAGGTAACCAGGAATTTTGAATGTATAGCTTGCTTGCACTTGCACAATTGCTGAAGGTATAGTTGTAATTGCACCATCTCAGCTTGAAACTTGCACTGTCTGTCACAATCTCTTCCCTACACAAATTGAGAAGATGGAACACAAGCTGTGCAAGATGCAAATGTGGTAGATGGAGGAGAACATGCGAATGTGGAAGATGGAGGATTGGTAGCTTTGGTGTATGTGTGTTCATATGTCACATAATTGAAGTTCCAATCCTTTGAAGAAAAGGACAAATTGCCTGTTTGGATTTGCATACATATGTATATTTTACCATTTTCTGTGGTTTTTTGTCGCAGGTCAGAAAAGGAGTGTAGAGAAACTTTGGCAGGAGTTTTTTGCAGATCCGTCACAGTGGCGGGATCACAGGCCAGAGAAGGTAATTTTTACAAGTGTTGTTGTTCTGTAATGAATGAATATGAATGCATCCTCCCCTTTGTTGATGATGCAGAAATTTTTTGTCACAACTTTTTCTTAGCAATTCGTGTTTAAAGTTGCCACTGCCCTGTTCTCTGCACCAAATACAGCCTGTTTGTGGAATAATAATAATACATTGCTGATCAAACTGGGGTTTTTATTTATCAACTGACGGGTTTTAGGAGAATGTGAGATACCCGGATTTCAAACACAAGAAGACACAGGCAGCACTCTGGCTCAACAGCAAACTCAAACCTGCATGGGTGGAAGCAGAGCTTGCAGCAATGCCACCAGAGACTGTAGAATCCAACAACTTTCAATGGAACGTAAGGCTTAAAAGATATACCAAGACTGGACAATATGAGAAAGCAATTGAACTCTTTCATCAAATGCAACAGAAGGGGATAGTTTATGACAGTTTCACTTTTGTTCAAGTCCTCAATGCTTGTGCAAGTTTACAAGCCCTCAAAGAGGGCAGACATGTTCATTTGCAGATTGCACAAAGTTGCTGTGAGTCAAATATCTATGTAGCTAGTAGCCTTGTTGATATGTATGCCAAATGTGGCTGCATAGAGGATGCTTGGAAGGTGTTCAACAAGATGCCCACACACAATGTGGTCTCTTGGAGTGCCATGATCAAGGGGTATGCAAGATGTGGGCAAGGACATAAGGCGTTAGACCTATATCACCAGATGCAACTGGAAGGTGTGCAGCCAGATGCAGTCACTTTTGTTGGGGTGCTGAATGCATGTTCCAGCATAGGGGCACTTGAACAGGGCAGACACATTCATACTCAGATTATAAAAAGCGGCTGTGAGTCCAATGTCTATGTGGGTAGTAGCCTTGTCGACATGTATGCCAAGTGCGGGAGTATAGATGATGCTTTAAGGTTGTTCAACTGGATGCCAACACGAAATGTGGTGTCTTGGAGTGCCATGATTCAGGGATATGTGAAATGTGGGCAAGGGCGAAAGGCATTGGAACTGTACCACTGGATGCAACGGGAGCAGGTGCAGCCAGACGCTGGCACGTTTGTGAGTGTGCTGAGTGCATGCACTAGTGTAGGGGCACTTGAAGAAGGTCAGCTAGTTCATGAACAGATTCTTCAAAGTGGTTCCTGCAAGTCTGATGTTACTGTGGGTAATAGCCTGATTGACATGTATGCAAAATGTGGGAGCATGGAGGATGCACGCAGAGTGTTTGACGACATGTCGACACGAGATGTGGTCTCTTGGACTGCCATGATTCAGGGACACGTGAAATGTGGGCAAGGCCATGAGGCACTAGCATTGTATCAACAAATGCGGTGTCAGGAAGGCATGGAGCCAAATCCTGTGACATTTTTGGGGGTGCTGAATGCGTGTGCTAGTGTCATGGCACTTGAAGAAGGCAGGTCTGTACATGAACAGATTATTCGAAGTGGTTGTGAGTCTGATGTTTTCGTAGGTAGTAGCCTTGTCGACATGTATGCGAAATGTGGGAGCATCAAGGATGCGCAACGAGTGTTTGACGAGATGCCCACTCGCAATGTGGTTTCTTGGACTGCCATGATCTTAGGGTATGTGAAATGTGGGCAAGGACACAAGGCATTGGAATTGTTTCAACAAATGCAAATGGAAGAAGGGATCAAGCCCAACCCTGTCACTTTTGTGGGAGTTCTAAATGGCTGTGCTATCATGGGTGCTCTTGAAGAGGGACGACATATTCACAAGCAGATTGCTCAATGTGGTTTGGAGTCTGAGCTTTTTGTAAGTAGTAGCCTTGTTGACATGTACGCCAAGTGCGGGAGCATTGAGGATGCGCGGAGAGTATTCAATCGGATGCCCAAACGCAATGTGGTTTCTTGGAGCACTATGATTCAGGGGTACGTGAATTGTGGTCAAGGACAAGAGGCGTTGAAACTATATCAACAAATGCTAAGTGAAGGGATTGAACCAAATGCCATCACTTTTGTGGGTGTTCTGAATGCATGTGCTAGTGCAGTGGCACTTGACAAGGGCAGGCTTCTTCATGAACAGATTGTTTTGAGTGGCTTTGAGTCTGATCTCTGTGTCAGTAATAGCCTAGTTGACATGTATGCGAAATGTGGAAGTGTAGAGGATGCAGAGTGTGTGTTTAATAACATGCATGCATGGGATGTTGTTTCTTGGAATGCCATGCTTCGAGGATATGCCATGCATGGGTGTGGTAAGGAAGCAATTGGACATTTTGAATGGATGTGTAAAGAAGGTATAGAGATAGATCAGATCACTTTTGTACATCTTCTGTCGGCTTGTAGCCATGCAGGCCTAGTGGATGAAGGCGTGTGCTACTTTGAATCCATGGGTTTGGTATATAATATTTCTGCAACAGTGGCACACAATGCGTGCATAGTTGACCTTCTTGGCCGTGCTGGTTGTCTGGATGAGGCAGAGGATTTGATCAAAATTATGTCTTGTGAACCGGATGCTACTCTGTGGAAGGCATTGCTCAGTGCTTGTAGACTTCATTGTGACATGGAAATGGGAGAACGTGTTGCACAAAAACTTGTGGATTTGTATCAAAATGATGATGATCAAAATGACAGGTGAGGAAGATTTTGATGCTGAGAAGAACCAACCCAAGGTGATCATTCGGTGCTCATATTGTACATGGAATTTGGGGGAGACATGCACTCTTGAAAGTCAAGTGCTCAGATTCAGCAAGGTGGGTTTCAATCTGCCATTTTTACATTGCATTTTGGTGGCAAGATTTTTTGTCAGAAAACCCATTAAAGACAAAAAAAAATTCTGCACAGCATTATTACTTACCTGTCTTTGTCTGTCACCTCTTCATTAATTGGCAACAAATTTTGTGTGCAGTATTTGCACTTTGTTTGTGTATGAGAATCTCTTGAAGTAGTGCAGTACTACTACTATGACTCCCACTGGACTGGAATTGGGATGGAGCTTGAAGGTTTGGGCTTATAATTCTTGTCTTTTGGAACAGTGATCGTGAGAACACCGTGTTCAACTTTGGTTTTCATGCCATCAACATGCACATTTGGGGGAAGATGAAAACGTCTCACAAAACTGTTGTGGTTTCGTTCGACTCGATGCCAGGTATCTGATTTGTCAATCTCCTCGTTTTGACGATGACCTAGTATTTGTAGCGTGTTTCCATTCTCCAATGAAACTCTAAGATCCTCTTTCTTCAGCCCTGTAAGCAACCCAATAAAAGAAAAAAAAGAAAAATTCATGAATCTGGTTTTTTTTTAAAAATAGTTTATAATATTTAGATATATAATTTTGTATCTGACACAGGCTAACACGACTGTCATCTACTTCATGGAGACAGAGATCTCAGCATCTTACCAGGCAAATCAGCCTTGAGAATATGTGAATCGGAAGTCTCTTTCCAGTCTACCCGCGTGCTGCTTCCGCCTCCAAAGATGTTCTGGAACATTGGGAATATTGGAGAGTGATCAAAAAATGAACCCATCATCTCAAAAGGATCTATTGCTATTGGATCCCATGGTGCAATCTGCTGCTGCTGCTGCTGGTCCTTGTCTTTGTCATGAAATGGGGTCAGAGCCATCTCCTTTGAATTCCTTTCCTTTGAGTTCTTTTTCATTCTGTTGCAAGGCTGTTAGTTTTTGGAGCTCTTCTTCTTTCTCTTGATCCTGAGGAACTCTCTTCCCTCCTGAAATACACAGCAGCAGTGGGGATGTTCTTGTTAAAATTTTGTGGGTACTCTGTTTTTATTTCACTTTGCAATTCTTTGCAACCTTTGTTAAATTTTGTTGCAACTCTTTGTTTTCAGGGGGCAACAATCTGAGAGTTGAATTTTCACAACTTTCTTCCAGAAAAAATTATTTTGTTGCAACCTCTTCTGCTTTGGCTTTAAATGCAATGTGAAAACTAGGGTTGAGGATGGCAGTTTGATGCAAATTCACAGGAATACAAGAAAAAATAAAATAAAAAAGCTGTCAGTTATTTTCCTCCCTCTCTGGAAAATTCGCAGACCATTTCCCTTTCTCTTTGTGACTTTATATTTATTTCTTTCTTTCTGCATGTGTGTGTGTGTGTATTATAACTGGCTTTTCCATTGTCTAATTTTTTAAACACATACATACAAATGGGAGTTATACGGTGTTGGGTGGGATGCATAACTGTGCAACTTGCTAGCAAA
>Ga0209208_10005963_pt1 | contig 16873 bp, 15 predicted proteins | sample S1TSphfallax_3_FD_187694 | JGI IMG/M metagenome (GOLD analysis project Ga0209208, IMG submission 187694) | Host-associated microbial communities from peat moss isolated from Minnesota, USA - S1T2_Fd - Sphagnum fallax MG (SPAdes) (version 2) | ecosystem: Host-associated > Plants > Peat moss >...
GAGGCGACGGCGCTGCCCGCCTGACCCCTTGACGCGGTCGTCGCTAGGCCCGCTCCCACACGGGGCGGGGATTAGATATTCAAGACCGTTTGAGGGCCGCCGCTTCCTATATGCTTCCGTCGTTGGGTACACGGAAGCAGGCACAGCCCAAACGCATTGAATTTTTTGAGAAAAATGGCGCGCCCGGAACGATTCGAACGTCCGACCCTCAGATTCGTAGTCTGATGCTCTATCCAGCTGAGCTACGGGCGCCCGCCGCTACGACGGAGGCGGTCCGATAGCGCCATGTCTCGGGCGATGCAAGGCCTTAAGCGTCAAAATTGCCTTCGAACGTCCGGCCTGGCCTCGGCGAGGCGCTTTGGGGCTAGTCTTGCATCGCGCGCGAGGACTGTGAGCCGGCGACGCACGACGCCCGCGTATTCCTGGGAAAGCCCTCAACCTCCATGCGCCTAGCCTACCGACACACGATCGGCGGTGGGTTATTTATGCTGAGAGTATTGAAAATACTTCAGGTTGTTTCAAATGATGTCAGGAAGGGATCGTTAATTTCATCAAAGCAATGATGGAACCTCCCTGCGTCAATTAATCCCTCTGCTGCGACGATTTGGGCCATTACTCATCACAATGGCAATAGTCTATCGCAAACCGGCAGAGATCTGGATGTACGCACGCGCACTCTAACACTTCAGGCGAAGGCGCCTCGAAGTCAGCGCACACCGGCCCTGCTTGATCTGAAGACCCGGCGCCGCCCGTCTTGGCGGTCGCCGGCAACCGATGGGGGTCTAGCGAGTGCCGAAACTCAAAGGGACGCGGGACTTAGACTACGAGTCCAAGCGTCGGGCGCTGCTTTACCGGATAAGCGAAAAAACGCTGCAGGAGCAGGATACCGTCCCAAGCCTTCTGCGGATGTCGGACTACGCCGGCGTCTCGGTCCCCACCCTCCGCCACTATTTCGGCGACCGCCACGACCTCATCGACGCCATGCTTACTGAGGCGGCTCACATCACTTGGAGGTCTATGGAGCCCCTACGCCGCCCAACCCTTACCTTTCACGCTTCAATTCTCGAATACTCCCGCGCGCTTGTGGATGAACTTCTCGCAGTGAAAGCTTTCGCGTTCGGCGACGTTCTCATCAAGAGCCTAGGTGAAGGCCTTCTAGATGCAAGAATCAGCGCATCTGCGCGCGAACATGTGCTCGAACCGGCCCTTGACGTCCTCGGCGAGAGACTGCAGCACCACATCGCTCGTAAGGAGATGATCGCAACGGATACGCAGGCCGCGGCGATCTTTTTGTGCGCGCCCCTCATCCTCGGTTTTCTGCACCAGCGGCCTCTGCATGGAGCCACGGACCGGCCCATGTCCCTAAGCGCCCTAGCGGACCTTACAGCCGGATCCTTTGTTAGGACCTTCAGTGCGGACATTGACAGCGCAGAGACGCACGTCGCCGCCGCCGTTTTCAGCCATGAGCGAAAGGCTTCGCTCTGAGGGCGCCCGCTCAGCCTACAAACAATCTCCGCCGAAGGGTGCAAAGTTCAGAGTTATACTTCGTAAATTACGGTTTCTTAAAAACTGCAGCTCCAACCACACTGCCCAGGATCCCAAATCTGGCAGAGATCTCAGCGTTAACAGCAGAAAGGGAAACGAAACATCGCGTCGGGGTTATTTTCGGGCAATTGCGGACTGAAAAGAAGTTATTTTATATAGGATAGAATATTGTATCAGATCGACCAATCATGTGAAACTTCATCATTAAGATAGGTTTAAATATTTAGATGTGAATGGAGGTATACAAGCTACAACTCGAACCGAACGGCGAGCAATGGTGGCCGCTCAATCAATTAATGTTTTGGTTGTAGAGGATTACAAGGCAATTATACATGTCGTGCGCAACCAGATGCAGCAGCTTGGCTTTCCCAACATTGACCATGCGCAGGACGCCAAAGCGGCGCTTAGCATGATCGGCCAGAAACGCTTCGGCCTCGCCTTCTCAGATAACAACATGGAGCCTGTCGACGGAATTGAACTTCTGAAACGCATTAGACAACGCAATAAAACGAAGGACTTTCCAGTTGTGATGTTCACAGCCGACGCCACAGCTACGGATATAATCAACGAAGAGGCGGCCGGCGCGCCTATCTATACTGTAAAGCTCTTTGAAATAGCGGTCCTAAAACAGAAGTTTACTGGTGTGCTTGGCGGCCTCAGATGAAGCGGCTGGCTGAACACTATCGGCCTAACGCTGCAGCTGCAGACAGGATAGACCCGGCCCAATCCGTCCTGGCTTCGGTAGAACAGGCGTTTCACGATCTTCACGCGGCGAGAAATAGCGAGGTCGGCGCACTCGATGCGCTGGCGAGCCGCCTGACCGCCATCAAGGCCGTCCTCGGCGCATCGAAAAGCGAGAAAAACGCCGATTCCGGCGCCGTTGGGGTCCCGATCCTTAACGAGGCGGCCGACGGCACGAAATCGCTGATTTTAGAGACGCTAGTCACACAACATGCGGCCGAAGCGCCGCTCGACGTGAATGAAGAGGCTCGACTTCAAGCCCTTTGGGCGTCTGGGCTCCTCGATACGCCGGCGGAGCCGGCCTTTGACGCACTGACAAAAATCGCCGCCACCGCCGCCAAGGCCCCGGTAGCTCTTGTCTCTTTGGTCGACAAAGACAGGCAGTGGTTCAAATCGCGGCATGGCCTCGACCTTGAAGAGACGCCGCGCACGAGCTCGTTCTGCGCCTGGACGATCCTGACGGACGATGTTCTTTGGGTTGAAGACGCAACCCTTGATCCGCGATTCAGAAATCTTCCGTTTGTCGCCGGCCCGGGAGGATCCCGCTTCTACGCGGGCGCGCCGATCCGAAGCCCCTCTGGCTACAGAATTGGCTCGCTCTGCATTTTAGCTGCAGAGCCGCGCCAGCGCGACCCGGCAGTCATAGCCCTCCTGCGTCATCTTGCAGAGCTATGCTCAGAGCTCTGCACCCATAGGGCCGTTGTAGCGGAGCATCAAAAAGAGCTGAACGCAGCGGGCCGCGTACAAACCGCTTTTCTCTCCAACATGAGCCATGAGCTGCGCACGCCGCTCAATGGCATCGTTGGCGTCGCTGAGGTCCTCAGCCAATCAGCTCTCGACGCAGACCAGCGCGAGCTGCTGGGCATGCTGACACGCTCCGCCACGACCCTCACCACCCTCGTCACTGATCTCGTGGACGCCGCCCGGCTTGAGGCTTCCGATCTTGAGCTGGAGTTCACCGCCTTTTCCATCAGCCGCGTTTTGGCCGAAGCCATTGCGCCGCACGACGCGGCGGCCTCCGCGAAGGGCCTCAGTTTCATTTGCGATCCGCTACCGACCGGCCGATATTTCGGCGATCCTTTGCGCCTTCGCCAGCTAGTAGGGCACTTAGCGTCCAACGCAGTAAAATTTACAGATAAAGGATCGGTGCGGGTCAGCGCCGCCGCCGCGCCGATCAAAGGCGGCGACGAGATTACCATCGTCGTGGAAGACACTGGCGTCGGCTTCGACAGCGAAACCGCCGCGCGCATGTTTAAGATCTTTGAAATCGGCGACAGCAGCGCCACGCGCAAGTTCGGCGGGGCGGGACTTGGCCTGGCGCTGTCACGGCGGCTGGCGGAACAAATGGGCGCGGAGTTGAGGGCCCAATCCACGGTTGGACGTGGGTCCAGGTTCACCCTGACCATAGCCCTGCAACACGCCCCAGGCGACGCCGATGACGAGGATAACTGCGCCAGCGTTTGCACCTTGGAGCCTCTGGCGTCGATGAAGGTCTTGGTCGCGGACGATCATCCGTCAAACCGCCGTCTAGTGGAAGTCATTCTCTCCGCCGCCGGCTTCCAGGTGACGTCCGTTGAAAATGGATTTCTCGCTCTCGAGGCCTTTAGAACGCAACGTTTCGACCTCATCATGATGGATGTGCAGATGCCCGTTATGGACGGTCTGACGGCGATCCGAAACATGCGGGCGTACGAACGCACCGAAGGCCGGCATCGCTCCCGAATCTGCGTTCTCTCCGCAAACGCGCTCCCAGAGCACGCCTCGGCGTCCATCGCCGCCGGGGCGGATCGGCACATCGCCAAGCCGGTCAAGCCGGATGAGCTGTTACAAGCCGCCTTTGAAGCGGAGCCGCCGCAGTCCTTAGCGCAATTCGACTAAGCCTCGCCGTCGGTCAGTAAGCCAAGGCGCACCCATCAGCACGCATCTCGCTGGCGGCGGCATAGACCCGATCGGGCCCCTCCGTCAAAAGCTCCACACACTCATATCGACCAAATCCTCCATCAGAGGCGCCAATGGTCCAGCCCATGGCCGCGAGCTCCGCCCGGGTCGCTGCAGGAACCCCCGCCTCAAGCCGCAGAAGCCCGCGAGACGGCAGACCTGGCAGATCCTCGCCCATAGACTGGGAAGAGCCTTCGTGATGCCAGCGCGGAGCGTCTCCAGCAGATTGAACCTCAAGTCCGTAGTCGCGTCGATTGACAATGATCTGAGTCTGGCCCTGCGGCTGCATGTCGCCGCCCATGACGCCGAAGGCCAGCCATGGTCTGCCGCCTCGCGTGGCGAAGCCTGGGATGATGGTTTGAAACGGCCTCTTCCCGGGCGCGTAGAGGTTGGGGTGCCCGTCAGCAAAGGAGAACAGTTGTCCCCTATCTTGAAACATAAAGCCGAGGCCATCTGCGACTAGCCCTGAGCCCATCCCACGGAAGTTGGACTGGATCATTGAAACCATCATCCCGTCTCGGTCCGCTACGGAGAAATAGGTTGTGTCGCCGTGCGAAGGCGCTTCGCCGGGATGCACTGGGGTAAGGATCTCATTGAACTTGATCAGGCTCGCACGCTTCGCCGCGTACTCCTTAGAGATGAGCCACTCGACTGGAATCTTCGCAAAGTGAGGATCGGCATAGTAGCGGGCCCGGTCCTCATAGGCGAGGCGCTTAGCCTCCACCTGGAGATGGATCGACCGCGGCGATTGGAACCCTGCGTCCGCAAGATCGAAATTCTCAAGGATATTGAGCATTTGCAGGGTGGCGATACCCTGGGTGTTGGCGCCGAGGGCGTGCACGTCGACGCCTCGATAAGCGGTCGTGTACGGCTGAACCCATTCACTGTGGTGGCTCGCCAAGTCCTCATACCGGAGCCATCCGCCTATCCGCCTGAAGTAGGCGTCAATAGTCTTGGCGATGGGGCCCTCATAGAAGGCGTCCCTGCCGCCAGCGGCGATCAAGCGGTAGGTCCGCGCCAGATCAGGATTGCGGAACACGCCGCCGACCTTGGGCGTCGATCCAGATGGCGCGTAGGTGTGAAGGGCGTTGGCGGTCTCCTCGACGCCGGATCCCTGACGAACGAACTGAGCAATCCCGCGTTTTATATAATGGGCGATGACGTCGGGAACCGGCGCACCCTGTTCCGCAAGCGCGATGGCCGGCTCGAACAGGCTCGCCCAGGGAAGGCGGCCATAGCGTTGGTGAAGCGTCCACCAACCGTCCACGGCCCCTGGAACCGACACGCTTACAGCACCGAGGGGCGGCAAGGCGCCGTTCACAGTTCTAGATCGGGCGATTTCTAAGGTCAGGGCACGGGGAGACCGCCCAGATCCGGCCATGCCGACCACCTGGCCAAGTTTAGGATCCCAAATCATAGCGAAGCAGTCGCCTCCGACGCCTGAGGAGGTGGGCTCGAGAAAGCCCAAACAGGCGTTGATGGCGACGGCCGCGTCGACGGCGCTCCCGCCTTGCTTAAGGATCGCGACGCCGGCCTGGGTCGCCAAAGGATGGGCCGTTCCGGCCGCGCCCGAGGTTCCGTAGACGGCGGAGCGTGAGGCGAAGCTCGCCCCCACAGGTCGGTCTCCCGCATGGACGTCCGGCCGGGTGAAGTGATCCTCACCCTGGCTCCAGACCTTGGGGAGAGCCCCTGACGCTTCCCTCCCTTCAAGGGGCATGGGGGCCGCCGCTCGGGTGACTTGCGCCATGGAGGGTGTGGCCGCCGCCGCCGCAGCGGCGGGAAGGAAGCCTATAAGGTCTCTGCGGCGCATCAATCGCGTTCCCCCAAAGCTCGGCGCCACCGATCGCCGCCTTCGCATTGGTTATCACGCTGTTCGCAGAGCGCGAGGGGTCTACACCCTTTCCCCTGCAAGAAAGACTGTTGAGATCCCGCGTCGGTCTTCTTGCGCGAGATCAACGCGCATCCTCGCCATCAGTCAAACGCCACTTTCGGAATGGCGTTTTTAGTCGCAGCAGCCCCGGACGACGGCCGACCGCTAAGTGAGGAGGCCCGCGCCGCCCGCCCGCGCGATGTGAGGCGTCGGCGCACTGCGCCGATAGTACATCAGGCCTCCTTTTCCTCCAAGACGGCGGTCGCCTCTGGCCGACGGGTGACTCGCGATCGCACCGAACGGATGGTCAGAACCAGGGCCGCCAGTGCGAGAAACCCGCTGATGACGAACGGCGTTCCCGTCACCCGCAACGGCGCCCCTGCTGACGTCACAGAGGCAAACGATCCGCTGAAAATCAAAGGCCCGCAAAGTCCCGCCAGTCCCTGAAGCGAGCCCAGGGCGCCTTGGAACTCCCCTGCCGGTCCGCGTAGACGCGGCGGGACATGGCGGCGTCGGACGCGGGCGTGCCAATTCCGCCCACGACCATGAAGACATGGCCGGCTAGAAACAGGAGCGCCGTGTCAGGGATGAGAAGGAATAGCAGGCGAGGTGCGCGGTGCGATCGCGCGGATTTCCCAGTCAAACCGTGCAAGCGTCTTCCAGAGAATGGAACGAAGCGTCGCGCTATACAAAATCGCTTCAAGAAAGACCTTTGGCGTACGCCAAGCCTCCAATTATCAATCTCTGACGACCTAAATCATAGGAGTTGCCTCGCCTATTTCAGTAAAACCGTATAAGATTTGGCGCTACTCGCTTCAGGAGCTTCTGGCGACCTGCCCGGGACCTCAATCGTCCAGGCCCTTACCTGAAAAGATAAGAGGAAGGGATTTTTCCACCCGCGCGACGCACGTCTTCACCTGCTTTGCGGACGAGAAGCAGAGCAAATACCCGCGTTGCCGCCCTGGGGTCAGGGCGTCGAACGCGGCTTTTAGGGACGGATCCGAATCAAGCCTCGATCTAAACGCGTCTGGAACCGCAAACTCGGCCGTCGTCCTTTTGGCGAGGCGTTCCCCGTTTTTCTGAAGCTCAACAGCCTCGAGGACATAGTCCTGCACCACTGGCGTAAGCCGCCTTATTTCGCCGGAATTCAGAAACCTAATCTGACGCGCGGACTGAACGTTCTGGGTTTGCTGCACGAGGATGCCGAGGGGGTCCTTCATCAAGGCCCCCTTCATGAACAGTAGAGCACAATAGAATTTAAATCCGTGAATTAGGACCACGTTCCCGCCATCGCTCATGTAGCAGGGCTGTCCCCATTTCAGCTCTTCAGTGAGTCCGCAATTAAGGATTATTGCTCTAAGCAGCATAAACTCCTCATGCCAGACCTCTTCTTTTTTAAGTAGCTTGTCTACCTTTGGATTGGTCTGTAGTTCAGGCATTTTCAGGTCTTGGATGACAGCGTTTCGTAGGAGCGGATGTCGTCCTCAGGCGCGATCGCTAGGCGTAAAATAGCGTTTTCTTGCAAATTGTGGACCTGAAGCTGAAACATCTTGCCATCACCAGCCTTGAACCGGCCGCTTAGAGGCCAAGGTCATGAGGTTATGCTCCGGCATAGCCACGACAAGGGTGTATGATGCAGGTACGTGAAGCTCAGGCGCAGGAACGCAGGACTGCCGTAGCAGCCCTTGTTCGGGAGTGGGGCGATCCGATCGTCGTTCGCGACAAGAGCTACCTCATCGACGACTGTCAGATTTTCGTCGCCGGGGAGATAGCAGGCGTCGCCGCAGTTTCGTTCAGGGAGCATCCCGTCGCCGAACTCGTCGCCATAACCGCCTTCCGCAAAGGACAAGGCGTCGGCACGGCGCTCCTCCGCTTTGTTCTTGGCGCCTGTACCGCCTGCAAGGCGCTCCGCCTGACGACCACGAACGACAATGTGGATGCCTTGCGATTTTACCAACGTCGCGGCTTTCGCCTGGACGCCCTGCGCCCCGGCGCGGTCACCCGATCACGTCGAACAAAGCCATCCATACCTCTCGTCGGCGCGCACGGCATTCCCCTGCGCGACGAGATCGATCTCGTGTTGGAGTTCTGACCGCGGCTGCGGTGACCCTCGCTCCCATCCAAAGGACCCGCAAAAGGTTCGTCCCCGCGTGTGCGAGTAGGCCCCACCCCAAATCCGTGGGTGTGCGCCCGACGCCGCCGGGGAAAAAGACATTCAGGCTATCTCGGCGCTAGTCAGGCATCTTGGCTCTTGGGCTCAAAAACGCGGATGTCTCGTTCCGACGACGATCTAACCCGGGACTTTTTGGGACGGTATAGTGGTTTGGGGTAAGGGAGGTCGGTGAAAGCGGGAGGGAAGAGGCCGATGAAGGTCGACGGCGTCGCCATGCGGACGATTTGGCCCTTGGAGGGTCGATGCGTCGGCATCATTGATCAAACCCGCCTTCCCCATGAGCTCGTCGTCGTCATCCTCAAAACTCTTGAAGACGCCGCGATCGCCATCCAGTCCATGAAAGTCAGAGGCGCGCCCTTGATTGGCGCCGCCGCCGCCTACGGCGTCGCCCTCGCCATGGCGGAGGACGCTACGGACCAGGGCCTCGAAAGCGCTGTCCGCCGCCTCGGCACTACCCGGCCGACCGCGGTCAATCTGCACTGGGCCCTTGAAAACATGCGCAGGATACTCCTGGCGACGGCGCAGGATGAACGGTGTAGAGTCAGTTGGGAGGCCGCCGAGGCTGTCGCAGAGGATGATGTGCGCCTGAATAAGGCCATAGGCCGCCATGGCCTTGAGCTCATCAAGGCGCGCGCCCGCGCGGACCATAAGGCCGTCCAGATCCTGACCCATTGCAACGCGGGTTGGTTGGCGACGGTGGATGCCGGAACGGCGACGGCGCCGGTCTACGCGGCCCATGACGCTGGCGTCCCTGTCCACGTCTGGGTCGACGAAACGCGCCCCCGCAACCAGGGCGCAAGCCTCACGGCGTGGGAGCTTCAGCAACACGGCGTGCCGCATACGGTGATCGTAGACAACTGCGGCGGGCATCTGATGCAGCACGGCCTCATTGATCTTGTAATCGTCGGGACCGATCGGACGACCGCGACCGGCGATGTCGCGAACAAGATCGGCACTTACCTGAAGGCCCTGGCCGCCTTTGATAACGCCATACCCTTCTACGTCGCCCTCCCCTCACCCACCATCGACTGGACCTTGTCAGACGGCGTTTCATCTATTCCCATCGAACAACGCGATCCTAAGGAAGTGACCCACGTTCAGGGACGCGCTCCCAACGGAGAAATCCTTTCTGTTCAGGTGACGCCCGACGGCAGTCCGGCGGCTAACTATGGGTTCGATGTAACGCCGTCGCGTCTCATCACAGGGTTGATCACCGAGCGCGGCGTCTGCGCGGCCTCTCGCGAAGGTCTGCTTTCCCTTTTTCCGGAGAAGCGCGAGGCCCAGCCATGACCTCGCCGCCTGACGACTGCGAGGCGGTTCGCATCGCGCTCATCGTCGCCGCGCATCGACTCGTTTCAAGCGGACTGACACGCAACACTAGTGGAAACATTAGCAGACGCGTGGCAGGAGGTTTCCTTATAACCCCAACGGGTATGCCTTACGGCGGGCTTGAGCCGCTCGATATCGTGTTTATCGACGTGGGCGGCACAAGTCATGGACGCCGCCTCCCTTCCTCCGAATGGCGGATCCATCACGACATCTTCACTTCGCGTGCGGAGGTCGAGGTGGTGCTTCATGCCCATTCGCCCTTCTGCACGACCCTCGCCTGCCATGGTCGCGGCATACCTGCGTTTCATTACATGGTCGCGGCGCTGGGAGGCGCGGACGTTCGGTGCAGCGGCTATGCGACCTTCGGCACTGAAGCCCTTTCCCGCCTTGCACTTAGCGCCCTTGAGGGCCGGAAAGGCTGCCTCCTGGCGCACCACGGCATGATCGTCGTCGGGCGAGATTTCGATGATGCCTTCACACTCGCGATTGAACTTGAAACCCTCGCTGAGCTTTACTGGCGCGCCCTTCAGATCGGCGAGCCGGCGCGTCTGGACGATGATGAAATGGCCCGCGTGATCGTCAAATTCGCTTCCTACGGCAAGCAGCCCGTACCCGGATAAGGAAGAGGCCCGCACCGGCCGAGCCTTAGACAGGGGTTCTTCTGTCCAAGCCATGGGGAGCGCTTTCGTCGCGCGCCGCCTGGGGTAAGCTTGCGATCCCAGGGCTGTCCAGAAAAACCGGGCGCGCCAATGGCTTGGCCGAGGGACGACGCTGAAAGGAGGGAGAAGGCCATGGACCTAACAAACGCCTCAACCTTGGTCACGGGGGGCGCCGGCGGATTCGGCATGGCGACCGTACGACGGCTGGCGCAAAAGGGCGCGAAGGTGGTCATCGCTGATGTAGCCGAGGAGAGAGGGCGGGCGCTGGCGAGCGAGCTCGACAATGGCTCGGTCTTCGTCCGCACCGACATTCTCGATGAGGCCTCGATCCAGAACGCCGTCGATACAGCCGTCCGCCTTGGCCCGCTGCGCGCCGCAGTCGTGGTTCATGGCGGTCCGCCCGCACCGGGATCAAAAGGGCCTGCACGAACCGTCAACCGCGAAGGGCGCCGCCTCCCGCTCGCCCAATTCGCCCACACCGTGAACATCTACCTGAACAGCGCTTTTGCAGTGACAAGCCAAGCAGCCGAAGCCATGGCCGCGAACGAGCCCCTCGCATCCAATCAAAGAGGCGTCCTCATCAACACCGCGTCCATTGCCGGCTACGAGGGCCAACCTGGCCAAGCGGCCTACTCCGCGGCGAAAGGCGGTATCATCGGGATGACCTTGACTATAGCCCGCGACCTTGCGCCCCTTGGCATACGGTGCGTGGCGATCGCGCCGGGGACCTTCCTCACCTTCGCCTACTCCTCAAGGATGACGGACGAGGAAGCCCAGGCTCACTGGGGCCCCATGGTTCCTAACCCAAGGCGTATGGGTGATCCGGACGAATATGGTCAGCTCGCGGCTCATATTGTTGAGAACGACTTCCTCAACGGGACCACCATTCGACTTGATGGAGCCCAGCGGTTCTAGAGCGGCATGTATTTGAAAGTCCTGTTACCCCGCCGCCTTGAAGTGGTTCTAGCCACTTGGCCGAACATCTCACAGATGTCCCCGAGCGTCGTCGCCCGCTCCAAGGCGCCACCTGAGATGATCGCGGATCTTTGGGGGAACACCTTAGGATAGGATCAGCTCCCGACTTCGGGCCTGCTCTTTGCCCCGGGCGGTCAGAGGAGCTTCGCATTGGCCCTGTCATTGACCGGCGACTTTGAATTCCGTTTCGCCACAGCGCACGAGATCGATCATCAGGTGATAGGGTCGAGGCTAGGTGGAGCCAGACCGTCTCTGATGGCCGGCGGCGTTCAACCCCGTCTGCGGCTTGGTTCGATCTCGCCAAAATCTCTCTGGCGTGGCGCGCAAGGTCGCTGGATCCTGACGCCAAGTTGCGCCCTTAGGGCGTCTCAAAGTAGTCCCGCCCGCCCCCACCGTCGCCCTTCACGCCCGAGCGGGCTCGCATGTGGCGATGCGCTTTGTGTGATCGCGCAATACCTGAAGGGCTAGGGTTAGATTTTCGCCGCTGAAATCGCTCCAGCCTAGGGTCGACAGGGTGCTGGCGCGATTAGAGTGAAAGGCGGAAATCTGGCTCAGAAGGAGCAAAGCGCGAAGCCGCGCCTGAGGGGCGCCGTCTGGCAATGCCAGGGCGCTCGCGATCAGCTGGGTCACGAGCTGTCTCAAGGGATCGACGATTCCCGTTTGGATGACTTCAGCGGCTGGGCCGGCGTTGTCGGCCTGGCATCGGTTCAGAAATCGAGTCCAAGTCTCCGCTTCCGCCTTAGCGATGGCCAAGAGCGCCAGCTTCTCGACGAGGTCGCAAAGGGCGCGGACCACATTTTCATGGGTCCCATCCGCCAGAGCGTCCGCAGCCCGCTCAAACGCGGGGCTGAGCTCTTCCGCGACAGGATCCACTATAGCTTGGCCGCAGGCGCGGTGCAGGCCCTCCTTGCTGTCGAAGTAATACTGGAGGGCAGGCGGGTTGACCCCGGCCTTAGCGGCTATGCGCCGTGTGGAAGCCCCGCTGTACCCCTCATCCGCAAACACGCTGAAGGCCGCCTCGATAATCCGGTCGCGCGTCTCCTCGCCTCTGGCGTAGCCGCCTTGAAGCGGATGGCGACGACGGGTGGTGGTTTCTGATCCGTCCATGCCTATTTTCCTCCGCCCTTGAATGTATACCGGTTGACAGACATGTACCAGTTGGATGACATCATACCCTGTGGCGCTCCCCCGCCCGACCAGGAGCCATTCTGATGGCAGATGATAATCACGCGCCGCGTGGGCGCATTGACGCGGATGCGGTTGAGATCGGCCGCGGTGGATCGCGTTTGGACGGGCGTCCTACGAAAGTGTCGTCCTTCAAGGTCACCCCGGCGCGTGTCGGATTCCTCATCGCCGCCGTCGTGATCCTGAGTGTGCTTGTGGCCTGGGGCGTCGCGTACTGGACCCACGGGCGGTTCGTGCAAAGCACCAATGACGCCTACATCAAAGCTGATCAGGTGACGATTGCGCCGAAGGTCTCGGGTTATGTCGAGGCTGTCTACGTCAGGGATAATCAAGCAGTTCAGGCGGGTGAACCCCTCGTGAAAATCGAGCCGTCTTCCTACGACGCGAGCCTGGCCGGTCAACTCGCCGCCGTGGCGGCGCGCCAAGCGGACATCGAAGCAGCGCGGCGGCAGGTGGCTCAGCAACAAGCCGCCGTCGCTGAAGCCGCGGCCAAGCTCACAGGCGCGGAGGCGGCTGCGCGCTACGCCACTGGCGAAGCGGAGCGTTATCAACGCCTTTCCATGCAGGGCGTTGAGACCCAACAAAGGTATGCTGAGGCGGTCAACCAACGCGATCAGGCGGTCGCCGCCGTTAAGGCTGACGCGGAGGCCGAGACGCAGGCGAAACGCCAAGTCGCCACCCTGGACGCGCAAGGACGCCAAGCCGAGGCGCAACTCAAAGCCGCCGAGGCCCAAGTCGCGGCGGCGCGTATCAATCTTGGCGACACTCTTCTGCGAGCGGCTATCGCCGGCAGGATTGGCGACAAAAGCGTGCAGGTGGGCCAATTCGTTCAGCCCGGGGCCCGCTTGATGTCCGTTGTGCCCGTCCAGGACGTCTATCTCGTCGGAAACTTCAAAGAGACGCAGATCGGGCGCATGCGCGTCGGTCAGCGCGCCAAGGTGGAGATAGACGCCTTCGGCCGAAGCATCGATGCTGTCCTAGACAGCTTTGCGCCTGGCACCGGCGCCCAGTTCGCTCTATTGCCGCCGGAGAACGCCACCGGCAACTTCACGAAAATCGTCCAGCGCGTCCCGGTTAGGTTCAGGCTGCTCCCACCGGCCGATCTTCAGGGGCGCATACTGCCCGGTCTATCTGGAACGGTCACCGTCGACACCACCCAAGCCCCGGTGCATCCGCCGTCTGGGGCGGTCCGGTGAGCGCTGTCGTTGTCGGGCGCGGCGCCGTAGGAGACGCCGAGGCGGCCACGCTTCAGGACTGGATCGCCGTGGTCGCAGGGGCGCTGGGCGCCCTCATCGCCTCCCTCGACATCTCTATTGTGAACTCCGCCCTACCTCAGATCCAGGGCGAGATCGGCGCGAGCGGGACCGAGGGAACATGGATCTCCACGGGCTATCTCGTCAGCGAGGTCGTGATGATCCCCTTGACGGCGTGGCTCACTCGCCTCCTGGGGCTGCGCACCCTTCTGTTGGCCTGTGGAGTCTTGTTCACCGTTTTCTCAATGATCTGCGGGATTGCGCACGATCTGCCGACCATGATTATCGGCCGGGTGGGTCAAGGCTTCTTTGGCGGCGCCTTAATACCCGCCGCGCAGACCATCGTGCGCACCCGTTTGCCGCCTCGACAAATCCCGATCGGCATGACGATATTCGGGCTGATCGTGCTCCTTGGCCCCCTGGTCGGGCCCGTCATTGGCGGCTGGCTGACTGAAAGCGTCACGTGGCGGTGGTGCTTCTTCCTCAATCTTCCCATCGCTGGCGCCTTGGTCGCACTTCTGTTGTTGGGTCTGCCTTACAAGAAGCCTCAGCTCGATGAGATCACCCATGCCGATTGGCTAGGCATCGTTGGAATGACCTCCGGGCTTTCTTGTATGACGGTTGTCCTTGAGGAGGGGCAACGGGACCGCTGGTTCGAATCGGGCTTCATCACGGTCCTCACGGTGGCGTCCCTCATCGGCTTCATCCTGCTCGCGGTCGCCCAGGCCACAAGCAAACGGCCGGTCATCAAGTTGAAGCTGATGCTTAACCGCTCCTACGCCAGCGTAATTCTGATCGTCGTCGTCGTCGGCATGGTCCTCTACGGCATCCTTTACGTCCTGCCCCAGTTCCTAACAATCATAGCGGGTTACAACGCCGAGCAGTCGGGTCGCATCCTAGCCATCTCCGGCGTGCCGGCTATCATGATGATGCCGATCCTGCCTATCCTGCTTGGCAAGGCTCCGTTGAAGCTGACCGTTCTGGCGGGCCTCGTCTGCTTCGCCTTGAGCTGTTTCATCGATACTGGGCTCAGCGCCGACACCTCAGGAAATTCTTTTGTGTCCTCCCAACTCTTAAGGGGCGTTGGTCAAATCCTCTCTTTTATGCCTCTCAATCAGGCCTCCGTCGGCGCGGTGCCGCCAGAGGACGCCGCGGATGCAGCCGGGCTCTACAACATGGCGCGCAACCTCGGCGGGTCCCTCGGTTTGGCGCTTCTCGGCGTCTTCATCGATAGGCGCGTGGAGGCACATGCCGATTACATAGGCCAGAGCGTCACCCAGAACTCCCAGCTTGCGCAGGCGACCCTCTCCGCTCAGGCAGCCGGATTTGCGCCCACCGATGGCGGCGACGGCGCGACCGGGCAGATGCAGGCCCTAACCAGTTTGGCTGGGACGATCCATCAGCAGGCGCTGATTATGACCTATTCGGAGTGTTTCTGGCTCCTCGGCATGGCGCTGATCATCATGACGCCACTCGTGCTTTTGCTGAGGTCGCCGTCGAACCCATCCAGCGCATCGGAGATGGCGCATTGACCCGTAGTCCCGCCCACGTCCTGGCCCTTGCCAGCACCGCATCCCTGCTCTGCGGGTGCGTTGTCGGTCCCGACTACAAAGGCGCGCCCCTTGTCGCTCCCAAAGCCGCCCAGTCTCCGGCGTTCAAAAGGGCGGGCGACGCTGGGAGCGGCGCTCCCTCGGCTACGTGGTGGATGGCGCTCAACGACGCGGAACTCGACAGGCTCATAGAGGCCGCTCTCGCCGCCAGCCCCGACCTCGCCGCAGCCCGCGCCCGGGTGGTCCAGGCGCGAGCCGGACTGAAGCAGGCGCGGGACAACCGCCTCCCCACAACCGGATCGACCGCTGCCTATCTTGCCAGCAAGGGGCTCACGAGCGTCCTTGGCAGTTCCGCAAGTCAGGGCGGGAGCGCAGCGTCCACCCTAGACATCTATACGGTTGACTTCGACGCTACGTGGGAGATCGATCTCTTCGGCGGCAAGGCGCGAGCCGTTGAAAGCGCTAAAGCCCAGGCTCAGGCTCAGGCCGCAGCGCTCGACGGCGCAAAGGTCAGTCTCGAAGCGGAGGTGGCCGAAGCCTACGTCACCTTGCGCGAACTTCAGGAGAGGATGAAGCTCTCGCGTAGGGACGCTGAAATCGAACAGCGCGTTTTGACCCTGACCCGAGAGCGCCAGGCCGGGGGCTCCGCGTCCGCCCTCGACGTAGAGCAGCTTAACAATCAACTTCAATCAACACAGGCGCAGCTCGTCCCCATTCGCGCGCAGATCGATCAACAGCTCGACAGGCTTGCCATTCTCACCGGTCGCGAGCCCGGCGCCTTAGACGCCGAATTGGAACCACCCGCCCCTGTTCCAGAGCCTCCACAGTCGGTGGCCGTCGGCGATCCCGCTGCGCTGCTGCGGCGGCGACCGGACATCCGCGAGGCCGAAAGACGCCTTCAGCAATACCACGCGATCATTGGGGAACGGGTTGCTGACTTCTTCCCGAAAGTAACCCTTTTGGGATCTATCGGCTACACTTCGCCCAGCCTGTCCAACCTCTTTGCAAGTTCAAGTCAGACCTCCGTCGGAGCGCCGCTTCTCCAATGGACGCCGTTCGATTTCGGACGCACGCGCGCCAAGGTCGCGCAGGCGAAAGGCGCCTTCGCAGAAGCCGAGGCGAATTATAAAGCCACAGTGCTTGACGCGCTTCAGGACGCCGAGACCGCCCTTTCTCGATATGGCCGCCAAAGGGAAAGCGTTCAAAGTCTCTTGAAGGTCAAGGCGTCGGCTGATCGGTCTGCCGCCCTTCAGGCTATTCGGGTCGATGGCGGGACGGCCACCACCCTTGACGTGCTTGAGACGGAACGCCAGAGGATTCAGGCCGAGCGCAGCGTCGCCGACGCCAAGGCGGAGCTGACCACAGACTTCATCACCTTGCAAAAAAGCCTTGGCCTCGGCTGGCAAGCCTAGTTTGTAGACCCTCACGTGAAGGGTTGATACCCTTCGCCGCCGTGAGGGTGTTCAAAACCTTTGTGCCCATCAGTCGGCCCGGCCAAAAGCGACGCCGGACTACTGCGCGCTGGGGCCAATCAATTTGTATCCGGCGTTGCAGAGGACCTGCGAGAGGGGGGGCGGACTGACCATTGCGCTGTGGCGGACGTCAAGTTCGCCCTCCACTTGCGGCCATATCAGGCCTCTCTAAGACCTGACCGA
>Ga0209208_10005964_pt1 | contig 16872 bp, 8 predicted proteins | sample S1TSphfallax_3_FD_187694 | JGI IMG/M metagenome (GOLD analysis project Ga0209208, IMG submission 187694) | Host-associated microbial communities from peat moss isolated from Minnesota, USA - S1T2_Fd - Sphagnum fallax MG (SPAdes) (version 2) | ecosystem: Host-associated > Plants > Peat moss >...
TTTGCATTCTTGTATATTCTATCCCCATGTGCTCTTTATTAATTAAATTAAATTATTGATGTTTTTGGTCCGCTCCTATAGGTTTTGTTCAACGATGTGATGAAGCCTTCTTGAATTTTAGTCATTGCGTACCTACTAGCTATGCCCATGATTTAAGGTTTGTCTTTCTTAGGTTGAACTTATTCCATGTGGGATGGTGAATTGGATCATTTTGATTGTTATGTTAAAGAGCATGTTCACACCGTAGTTGATGAAGGAATAATGTTTGCACCTCACATCCATGCACCTATTTGTGGAAGAGGTTGTAGGTCTTGTTATTAATGAATATGAAATTGAGAACAATGCACTTTTCGCATAAGGACTACTGGGAACAATGGTTAGCAATGTTTATCATAGAAGTTGGTTTAGTAATGTTTACGTTCAATTGAAGTAAAGATTTATTGAAAAATAGAAATATTATTAATGCTTCATAGATTTGTTTTTGCACTACTTCTTAGAAGGCTTGCTTTCATCAAACTACTATTGAAACAATATTATTTGTGTTCTAGTTGTTAGTAAAACAATCACAAGAAGAAAAAAAAACTTGAAACATTGAAATGGCCATTTTTTGGGGGGCAAAAGGTAATGATATTAAAAATTAGAATTTTGATTATTTTGGGCACATTCTTAGCCAATATCAAAAAAAATAGTGGGCATCGACAAACTCAGATCATACTCAAGTTTCATCATTCTTATTTTAAAGTTTTAGGGCCAATCTTATTATTCTATGTAACCACTTCATCAAAGTCCTAAAGGCCTCTAAACTTTTGTTTTGAAATCATACAACCTAAGTATCCATGCATGGGGATTGGGTTGTAGTTAGTATAGGAAAACACAAAATGATCACAAGATCCCTATTTAGTTTCATCCATAATTTTTTATCAATCAATTAAGTTATTAATTGTTAGATGTTGGGATTATGATTACAATTATAAGTACATTTGCATTGGAATTTTAAGCAATGTATTTAATTCTCATTTTATAAAAATCCAATAATAACTTGTATTATGTGTTTTTGAATTTGGTCCACAACTTCAATTTTAACTTTTGAATTGAACATAAAATCAAAATCAAAGCCTTATATCCCTCACACTATATGTGTACTTCAACTATTAAAAACATAACACTATGAAAAAATAGATGTTTTGCAACTAGGCTTATAACTAGGTTTTAGTTGCAATTTGGAGTTGCAACAACCACTTACAACTCAACATATTTTTACAACTTGAATGTTATCAAACAAGTTGCAAAAGTTACAATGACACAATTCACCATATATGAAATTGTATCAATATGCAACTCATGCAATTATGTTGCAACTAAATCATTGCAAATATTATCCCACTATGTTGCAATTATTATCTCATTATTTTACAACTATTTTGCAACTACATAGGCACCAATGTGTTGATGTAGCAATGATGTGCTAACAAATATCAATGTACATGACAATTTTAAATTTATTTCAATATTTGATATTTTATTAATTTATATTATAGTATTCAACTTAGAGCCAATAAAATGTTGACACGTGGCTCTTAGGTCAATAAGTAGGTAGGCTTCAGGTAGGTAGGCAGTGCTACTTACATTTCCTAGGCTAGATAATTAGGTATGTGGTTAAGTCTAAATAAATAGGTAGGTAGGTTGCAATTAAGTAAATAAATCATTTGTGATAATTTTATTTTATTCTGGGTTTGACTTTTAGGGGCTAATTTTTTTTTATTGGCTTATTCCAAATGTCACTTTTTAAAAAATATTTTTAATGCACCTAGTTATATATTTAATTTTTTTGAAAAGTAGGACAAACAATATGGGATAAAAAAATTAGTTGCATCCAAGTTACAACTCATTTACAATTCACTTTTAATTACTACTAAAGAGGTATGTGGACAAGTGCTTAATCTTTTAAAAAGCTTTAGATTTTAATACATTGTCCTTTTGCTTATCAAATGCTAGAAGTGTTTTTTTATACCTTGACTTGTTGCACCTATAATTGTTTAGATAGCTCAAAAAGGACACAAAATGAAAAATATATGGTTTGAAAAGTAAACAAGGTTAATGTTTCGTCACCAACCTAATTCACACTTTAACATTCAACACATTCATATTCTTCATGACTTTTCAATGTTGTTATTTTACCTCTATAACTTAAATAGTTAATGTAGATCTTAACTTGGTGCACCCATAACACTTTAAATTTTTGAAAATGAACAAAAAAAAAGGAAGATATGATGTTTCAAAATAAAAAGGTCATTTAAAAAAAGACACATGTGATTTCAACATGTTTTATTTTACTTTTGTGTTGTGCCTTTCCTTTTGAAATTACAACACATAATGTAAAGCTTACCTTAACGTTCCCATGATGTTTTACATCACACCAAATGGACGAGAAGCAATAAAGATTCAAAATTCATTAGTCATTGACCAACAATTAATGATGTGTAGTTCTATTTTAACATAGTTTATCTACTAAATATATTAATTATTATAGTTCATAACAATTAACAAGTAATAATATCAACTATTAATCTAAATAATAATGTGTAAATAATAATAATAATAATATGTTATTAATGTTATTAAATATTTATACTAATAATTATTATTATTGTAACTAATAATTGGGTAATTGCACAAAAATCCAATATAATAGTTACAAAGTTGTTAATGAATATTTGGGTCCAATCACACTATTAGGAGCCACACATGCCCCCTTAGACCATTGTTTTATTTTTAAAATATTTTAAATATGTCTTTCAAAAAAAATGAAAATTAAGAAAATGAAAATTATATTATATTATATATATATAATTTTATTTTAATACTATTATGTTAAAGTGTATATTGAAAAATATCCAAAAATATGTCATTAAAAAATATTTTCAAATTGTGCTTTCAATGTCAAAATTGTTTTTAAGCTACTTTAATATAGCTTTTAAGCAATGGTTACAATTGTTAATGGTACATGTTACTATGAATGCACCCATTTCATTTATTTCAATTGTATTATAGCTGCCATATGTGACTCTTGTACAACTTGTTAATAAAGTCAAACATGATTTATCGAAACTTGTGTATATGATGCATACATTCATCCATATAAAGGTCTATTTTAAGATTAATATGCAACTATAGTAGAACTCTTTTGATGTGATATTTTATTTTTTAATTCCCCATATTTCCATGGGATAGTTACATATTAATTGTTTTAAAGTTTTAGTTGCAAAGTAATGAAATTTTAATAAACATAATTTCTCATAGTGTGAATAAAACATCATCATTCATTCAAAAACACATATTTATTTATGTCGTCTGAAAGTTCTTTCATAACAATTTTCAAACAATTTCACACATGTGCTCTTAATGTACTTTGCAAATGTGACAATTTGGGACTCTACCTTCCTTATATTTGGCCCAATCCATATTTTTTCATGTAGGGGTGGTTACTACATGATTAGGTGAGGTCATGACTAGGAGAGGGGCCATACTGGTGAGGTGTGGTGGTTGGTGGGTTTGTAAGGCTAAAGCACCATCGGTTGCTGACATGATGCAATATATTGACGGATTCCCAACCTGATAACCATGGTATGGAGGAATTGCAAAGACCCTTTGGTAGTGATGTGGTGATGTTTGGAATGTTGGAGGTGGGGGTAACCAACTTGAAAATTGTTACCTTTAAGGTGATGGAATGAACTGAAATGTCACAATTTGTGTTATTGTGAATGTTGTCAACAAGCTAACAACCCTATGATTGACACGTTGTCAATGTGGCCTTAAATCACAAAATTGATCCAACCTTAGTTGGTCCATCATTCCCTCGTCCAATTCTTAAAATCTCCCATGGCCATTTGGTGAACTATCACATCAACATTGTTCCTCCCTCGAGTGGTGTAAAAAGGCTAGATTTGATGTGGTTACTTATGAGTGAAATTGACCTTTGCTTTGACCCCCTCAACCTCCTTCTCCTTTCTTGTTCTTGATGTTGCAATGTTCAGCTACACACTCCCCTCTTTTCATTCCTTTTCATTTCGTGTGGCATGTTACAACACTTAATTATAAGTTAGGATACAATCTTCACCATGGTTAGATTCCACCACGATATTCCATTAATAGTAGAGAAGTGTCCCACCGTGATTGCCAAAAATGTTAAAATAAAATATTACACCTTAAGTTTTGAGGTATACTTATTTGCTTAAATTCTCTTCCCTTAGCAATTCTACCAATGTCTAATATATGGAATTTTTCAGCAATGGTTGAGTTCAAGTTTTGGTCCTCTTATTTTTCATTACCAATTCCACACCTTATTTGCCCTACAACCTCATTATCCTATCTAGTTCTAATATGCAATTCTTACTATTTACTTTTCCTTTCGTTTTTTTATTCCCATCAAGGTTAACTAAAACTAAGTTACAACATGATCAAGCTAAAATAAACATACAATGATTCCTTCATATTATGCACAACATTCCCACAACCTCCTTCCCAATTTTTAATTTATAGATCACCTTGGTACAAAGAAAAACAAATGATCCCCTTCCTTTGTAGGGGTTTCCTACTATACCCCCCTTTCTTCCTATCTATCTGTCTATGTTGTCTCCTCTTCCCTATCGCCATCCTGCTTCCTTTCCTTTCCTGGGTAGCAACAAGTTGTCTTAGGGCTCTTTCCTTCATTATCTCATGATTTTTGCCTTTCTCTCTTTCTATCATTTTCCACTCAACAATGAAACACCCAAAAACATCCCTTTTAAATTCAAACCCACTTAAAGTTGAAAAGAGTTTAAGGTTGAATTAACCTTAAAAGTGGTGAAGTCCCCTCTTCTAATCATGATGAACTTATGAAATGTATACTATAAGGGACAATTTTGAGGTATAAACTAAATGTACAGAGGTAGATAATCATTAGTAAGTAAAGGTTAAAAGATTAAGAGAAAGGTGGAACACATGCATCAAAAATTGATAAACAAAAATTAAAAACACCAAAGCAAGATATTAGTGCCAAACATTTATAAATGATAGTTAAAAGCACAAAAGGCAAGGTGGTAAGTACTAAACATCGATAAATAGTAATAAAACACACATATACAAAATGACAAATATCAACTACAAAAAGTTATAATTGAAAGCAAAAGGAACATTGCAAGAAATGATGGACACAACAAGTAGTATTAAAAATGATAGAATCAAGAAGGAAAACAAGTTACAAATCACAAAAGTAACACCCCCAAAAAAAAGAAATGCAATTTGAAAATGTTCAAAAGATGAAAAAAAAGAATGCAATGGTGGTAGGCTTGCTTTAAAGGATGTGAGCAAGCCATTGACAACAATTGCATGACCTAACCCTAAGAACCTTGTTTTCTAACCCTAACCATAATATATTTAACTTGAATGTTATTGACAATAGATTAACTTAATTGGAGTTTAAAACTCTTAGTTTAACTTCTAATTGGTGGTTTTTTATAACATGTTGAATTTTGCTCAAACCATTTGCACAAATTTTGAATGGAAGTAATTTTTTTAAAAATTCATGGTTATTTAATAACTAGATATATAACAAATGGATCTTTTAACAAATTTTTAGTAATTACCAAACATTGGTTTTAAATGTATTTTTTACAATATTAAATCACATTTACAAGATATTTTGATTTTATTTAACTATACCTTATTTTCTCAATGCAAAAAATAATTATAATTTGTTTCAAAACTAGTGGCATTAGGTGAATAGGTATCAACAACAACAACGAGCAAGGGCATTGTGGTTGAAATGTTGAAACCCAATTTTTCTAAGGATTGTTGACCCTTTTAGAACATCTCCATCAAACACAATGCATATCACAATTTGTATGAAGATCGATAAAAAATTTGCCCAGCTGATTTAGTAAATTGACTATGGCTCAACACTTTTGCTCAATATGCTGAGCCGGCAAAAGCCACAACATAGTGTAAGTAACTCATGCTCTTGATTGGTCAGATGTATTGATTAGTCCAAGTGGTTGTGTAATTAGTAGGTTTTTGAAACTTGTATTATCCCACATTCATGTTTATGGGCGGGGATTGGAATTGGTAAATAGGATGTGAAAAATATTATTGCAAAGCCAAATGCCGAGTATAGGTGTAGCTTCTCTTAGGAAGCTAACAATATGAAGAGAGTCAGCCCTGAATCATGGATTACACTTGAAGCTGAAAGCATCTCCCGGCCACCCAGAGGAAGAAACTGGCCTATACAAAACTAGTTTGGATGAACTACTAGAGTGGGAAATAGTGTGAAACTAAGCTTTGATCTGTAAACCAATGTACAGATGATCTCTAAACATTTAATACAGTGCCCTTCAATTGTGAAACCCAAATTGAGCCAGTATGATAAAATAATAGTTTTGATTAATCTAGTTGGTATCATTTAAATAGTCTTTCAATTCACACTTCTGCACTTCTTCACATTTATGAGTAAAGATGGAGAAATTATAACAAAACAATGGTATGTTTGATGTGATCAACATTGATAGATAGAGGCCCAATAAGGATATCTCAATGCAGATGCTTTGATAAGGCACCAGGAGGGTGAAATGATATACCCATGACTCTGATGAGCACTAATGCACCGCTAGTGTCGCCATGACAAACCCTTCAAGCCCTTCATTGATATTAATGCAAACATATTGCATTGCATGCAATATTGTGTCATTTGCTCAGAAGTCAGGACCCAAGTGACATATATGGCTCCATCCATGAGAAGAAGAAGGACCTTCTCATGCACATTTGCAAATAATCCTACGTACTACACACTAGACTTGGCAGGTGCAAATCTTACAAATCATATTTAAGTCATTGATGAATGCATAATCAAGACTCTACTCTACCGTGTATACTATTACACGGTTATAGCATTAACTCAATCTTCAAAAGAAAACAACATCTAATCAGCAATGTTTTTTTTTGGGTATATTTTGTGATGTATAGCCATAATGGTGATGGTCCACAGGAAGATTTAGTTAGATTTGGTGAAAGCTAAATATGGAATTATATATATATATGCTTCTATATTTTTGGCTCCTTTACTTGTATTGTGTATTAAGATTTGGTAATTTTTCTTAAATTTTGGCTGAATTCTAGCTAATAAAAATCCCAAAAAGCATGATTTCTAGCATTTTTAATTTTTAATATAGCTTTCTGGCTATTTACATAGCCAACAAAAAGAAAAGATGCTGATCAATCATTCAAAAAATAATGTTTACCTGAATTATTGTCAATCAATCTTTTTTCTTTTGGCAAAAAATCAAACAAATGAAACACCCAAAAAAAAAAGAAGAAAAAATATTCTGTTGCAAATTCCATTTTTCACCAAATTTCATTCTATTGTCTTTTAAGGAGAGTGTGGCCAATTAAGGCAAAATCCATTTTGGGATGCTTGCTATTGTGGCTGCATCACAAAATTGAAAGAAAATGACTGGTGTCAATGACAAAAGTGAGGGCTATTGGTGTTGTTCTTTCTCAGTTTTGTTATGTAGCATTATTTGGATTCATCCCAACAACAATTTAATAAGCATTACTTGATTGGTCACAAGTTTTTAGAATTTTTTTGTATCAGTTGAAAAAAAAGTGGTGAAATATTGCCTCAAAACTGAAAATTGTGTCCAAATGTGACAATAAAATTCTCAAAAATTTAGTAATTTATAAAAAAAGATCAAATTATGTGATATAATATTCCCTTTTGTGATTTGAGGTCAAAATTTTACAAAGTTTTGCAAGGAAACCTTAAACCCTAAACAAAATTTTGCACTTTGTGGTAGTGTAAATGGAGGGTGCCTTATATGTTGTAATGGGGCACCAATAGTTTGTGAGCATTTTGGAAAGCACAACCATTTTGATTTTCAAGATGCTGTCATTACCATTTAAAACTTTTTATTACCGTGATATCCGGCGGATACAGTTGGTACCCATCAAGTATCAGAGTAAAAAAAATTGAAATGGTAAAAAGTAAGTCAAGTTTTACACCGGCTAACCCCCAGCCCTAGGCATTGCCCTTATAAATGCACAAACCCATCATACTTTTCACTAAATAGTCTCGGTAAAACCACAACCGATTTGGATTGGATGGGTTTCAAGGGCAGGGGTTTGAACTGGTATTGGCCGGGTATATTGACCACAACTTGGGTATACAATATTCATATGAGTACTAACATTGAATAACATGCCGAATGGGTATGAATTGAGACGATACCAGCCGTAGTAAATAGTGATTGAATGGCCCTTTCATGTCTTGAGTGCCAACTTTTCAAGTATTAGGTATCTCTTTCTTTAAGAGATTCTAAGGTCTTCTAGTTGATGGTTATCCAAACAACTCACCAAAGTCAGTCTTTGGCACCATTATTAGTTTTTCTTTTTTGCTGGCACAAACATGTCAAGAGAATATGTGTCAAAAGAGCGGAAAACAAGTTCAGAGAATTTGTGTCAAAAGAGCAAAAAACAAGTTCAGAGAATTTGTGTCAAAAAGCGAAAAACAAATTCATATGAACGTGTCCAAAGAGTTGAAGGGTTCAAAGGTAACTGCCAACAGATTATATGCATAACAATGTGGTGGAAACAAATTGGAATGACAAGTGGGAGAAAAGAAAAAAACATTTTATTTTATTTTATTAATTTTTGGGGTAAACCGTTAGTGGTTGATGTTGGGTGTATTGATTCAATAGGCCACATGGAAACTCAACCTAAGTTGCGCTTGTTAGAGGAATTAGTATGGTGACACTTGGGACAAGCTAGTATGTGGCAAGAGTCCTGTAATCCAAATGCAGTCCAATGCTTTACCGAACTCAAGTAAAGATGTCAGTTAGACAACTATTGTTTATAGCTTTGCAGCTGCTTTGCTTTTGGCTCTTTCCGAGATCCTTTAGGATTTTCAATTCAATAGCTTTCCGAATGAATGAAGTTTGCTGGTATCTGACAGATAATGTATGGACATAGTAATGTCGCATCTGATTTATTGATGCAAATCACAAGGCTCGAATGAGTGACTTGATGGACATTTTGTTCCAAGTTATGACACGGTGCCATCAGGCTTGAAAGTAATGAGTATTACACCTACAAAGTGGCATGCCATGTCTCTCGAAGTTGGAAAGCCGTGGTGGAGTACAGTTCCCTAGGGTCCAAATGGAACTAACTGTACAGCCGCATCTGATATTTGCTACAAAAATAATAATATTTATAGTGAGAGAGCATAATTCAATCTTTGCCTTCTCATGAAGGCAAGAAATCCTAACAGCAGCTTCACCAGTGTTCAGTATGTGGTCCCTACATATTAAGATTGATTGAAGTCAAAAAATATGTTGGTTTGGCTCAGCAAAATGGTTTTCGGCCTCAGCAATTTTGGCATAGTTTGCTAAGGCTGGTGAACAGCAGAGAGAAGCTTAACAGCTGCTATTGATTGGCTAAATAGTTTGATTGCTCCAGGTGGGCTGCTATTAATTAGTAATGTGCCATCTATTTGCAATTTTAGTTTTATGGGTGGGGTTGGAAAAGAAAGAAAGAAAATAACTAAAACTTGGATGTGAGAAATTATTTTTGCAAGGTCATATACTGAGCCATGTTGGAGATGTTTTACCTTAAAAGAGTTATTTTTCTTGTGAATTCATTTTCTGGATGTTGTTGATTCAGGAATTTATGGTGGGTTTTTATTAGCACAGTGATTCCAAAAGAATGATCCAACATTCCTACATTTTTCCAAGTAGAAAAGAGAAAACAATTTAGCTGCCAATTTTCCACTTTCCACTCCATGCATTTTGGAAGTTTGTTTTGAAGTGTTCAAGTTCTAGTGTAATGATTGCAACACTTAGAATTTAAGTTACAATGCATATAAGTGAGCGAAGTCTAAGGACAAGGTGTCATCTAGTGGCCCCATTAGTGCAAAAATCTTCGTGTCAGACCACCAATGCATCACTCTCTTCTTGTTCGTGGAAGGCAGTAGGTTGTAGCACAAACAATCAATCCATTAATGAATGGGGTACACAAAGTATGAATTGATGAAGGTCCTCTACAATCGCACAAATGTCAAATATTTGGCATGATAATGGGGTACAGTGGAAGATCACCATTTTGATGGGCTTTAATTCAATCCAATATTAGCGCATGAGGTGGCTGAGCTTGAAGCCACCGTTAGGGCGGCACGGGGTTGCTGAGCTTGAAGTGGTTATGGGCTTTCATTCAATCCATGGTTAGGGCATGGGATCGAAGAGCTTGAAGCAACCTCGAAGGCTTCAATCCAATGTTAAGTGTGTTAGGATATAACTGAACAAAAATGAAGATAACTTGCTCAAACATGTTCTCCAAGTTCTCAATGTATTCCTCAACATGTTCCCAATAGCTCTACACTTTATCCCATATCCTTTGGCCTCAAGTTTTACTAGAGGAACCAATATAACACACCCAAAAGGAGGAGACTGCAACACATTTAGTTTTGGAAAGCCAAAGTTTGCTTAAATTATTTTGTTATTGGGCCATTTTTCTTTTTGGTACAGCTACCCATGGCAAACATGAAGTGATTTAAACAAACAACAACTTGCCTATAACTAAAGACATTGTCCCAACTTTAAAAACCATTTGTGCAATCCAATAGAACAACATCAATTGTAAGTTGTAAGGTAACCTTTGTTATAATTATGTTTAGGAAGAAAAATAAATAAAATTTAGGAACTATTATGTTTAGGAAAAATGTCGAACTACTTATTTGTAAGCCATGTCAATGTTTGAGAATTATGAGCTTGGACCTTTTTTCTTCATGGATTTATTGATTAGGGTAAAAGCATGGTTTGATTCAATCATGTTTTTTCCATTTTGAATAGGTCACATCTTACATCTATTAATTTTTTTACAATTATAATAATTGTCAAACTACAAATATTGTAATTGTTCCCTATGTTTTTGGTCAAAAATATTTAACCATCCTTTAATATTAATAAACATGTGATTGGTTAAAAAATCCATGTGAAAGCTTGAATATTTCAATATGAAATGGACTATAAACATTAAAAATGTGATGAAAATAATGGCATTTAAAAAAATCAAAATTTCTTGTATTAGGAAAGTTTCAGTGTGTTTTTTTTTTAAATTATTTATTTGATAATGATTTTATTTTTGACATTATCATAACATATTTTTTGAATTCACGTATTTCATTCTATCCATGTGACAAATGTATCATCACCCTATCAAAAGTCCATTATGAATTCACTTTTTATCATAATTTATTCATATTTTAAAATGTGATTCCCATTGAACTTTATGGTAACATGGATAATTGAAATTTTGATTATATTAACATTAAATATGCTTTCACATTTTAAATTCATGTATAATCTAGAAAAAATGTGACCATGACAATTCAAATAATTTTCCTATTGTGTTGAACCCTTTAGGTGAGAAGTCCAGGAATGAATCTCAATATAAATATACAACACTTATTTGAACAACAAATTAAATTAGTCTTGAACGTTAAATATATTTGTCAAAATTTTATTGGGACAAGCAAGGAGATCATCCTTGATTCCACATGATGGTGGTAAATACAAAAAATTTAATCCTATATTTTGATCTAAATATGGATTAAAACATATCATAAAAATAATATTAATAAAATTTTCTCATTTAGATCTATTCATATTTCATTTCAGAATTAGAATATAGTCATGAAAATATGAGAAAAACATCAAAACATCAAATTTGATCATAAAATTGAAGCTTTTCTAGATTTTAAAAAAAATTGTTTCAAACTCCCACAAAACTCTATGTTTTACAATGAATAATCCTCTTTTCTTCCTTCCAAAATATAACCATCTAAAAAAACCTTAAAACAATAACTAGGTAAATAAAAATATACTAACTCATTATTACCATGAGTAATTACTCCCTTGACAGATGGATCGAAACAAGGCATCATAAATTTTAAATATGTGAGGAATGTGCTTCAAAGATTACATGAATAACATATGGGGAAGAAGTACAAGACACGTGTCACATGGGAGAATATATTAATATGAATCACAAAACATGATTTTTCTGAAGTCAAGTTGAATAAACATTGATTTCAAAAGTAAGGTATAATAATTCCTATAGTTTTGGAATTGTTTTATTTTGTGTTTTGGAGTGATTGCCTAATGCAAATTTTGGTCAAACATTAATATGTTCTTTGGTTTTTGGGTAGACCAAAATGTTTGTTAATAATGAATATTCATTATTCATGAACACGAACGTATGTATGCCCACATATAACCATATTTCAAGGAACTTTGTAAAGTTTATATCCAATTCAATTTTATTTCATATTTTCATTGTTAACTATATTTATTGTCATAGTTTGAAACAAAATATGTTTCATATATTTTTTAAATTACAAAGGGTATTTTGTATTTTCTTTGTGGAATTCATGCCTTGAACACTAAGAGCCAAAGTGATCATGCATGGATTTCCATGCAATTTTATACAAAATTTGTGTTGCAACAACATTCAATTAATGGTCATCACCATTGTTGGAACTCCTTCTATGACAATTGATATAAAAAATGTTTAAAATTTAAATAATAATAATTAGGATGCCTACCGTTTTCATCAACTAGGATGGTAGAAGGACAATTTGAAGCTACATAATGTGACACTTATATAGTTTAAGGTGCAAGGATTAAAATTGGGTCACTTTATGAAAAAAATAAAAGAATCCAAAATTGCATTCTCTAATAATTGTATTTTGCCAAACATGATTTCCATATTAGCATTTGTGTTTTGTTTCCTTCCAATATCCTCCTTCACATGCATGAAAATGCATTACAATGTTTGCAACAAATGCATAATTCACCTTCATTTACTTTGTTCCATCTATTGTATACAATGGATTTTCCAACTTCCTTTTGCTTGTGGGGGCTTTTTTCAGCTTTCCATGAACCCCCATTGCCTCACCCACAAAAAACACTATTCCATTACATCACCATTTTTACAAGTTCTCTTTAAATAAACAATTATGCCAATCCAAACATATTTATTCTTGACTATAAATGAATTCATGGACATGCATGAAGAATGAGAAATTTAAAAACATGTGATGTGAAGAAAAAAAAAAGGGGATAATTCAAGAGTAAGCCAAGGAATGTGCATGGTGCATATACTTGACACCTTATTGAACATTGCAACAAAATCAATGCCCAAGATGCCCCAACTAATTTTGCACTCGTTCTCACCATCATGTCCATTCTTGAAGCACCATATTTTTTTAAAATCATTTTAACAAACACAAATGAAAATATTATTGTCTTCCTTTTTGCACCATAAACATCAACAATATATTTGTCAAAAAAACATATGAATCAAAACAACGCCAATGATAATCAATAGTAATTCAACTTACTTTAAATTGTTGAATTTCGCTTCAAGAAAGATTTCAAAGGTATGATTATAAAATATGGAATGGGATGTATTAAAAATCTTCATTACTTTTTTGAAAAAATTCTTCACATCAAAAAATCATACATTGAAAAAAGAAGTATTATTTTATTACAAATTCAATTCACCCCAAAATTCTTATTTAAATTTGGGTCTTTGATTGTAAGGATGTGATTTATATTAACAAATATAATGTGTGCCAAAGTTGCCAAGGTATTACAATAAAACTTTCAACACCTTTAAGTATTTTTCCCCTTCTTTTTGGTCTTCAATTTATTTTGTAAGGGGAGGGGAGGGGGGTTATGTAGACTTGGATAAAAGTGACCCATATTTTATTCTTGGAAGGATCTATCAATTTATTGTTGAATTGAAAGTCAAAATATACTTGATTTTTGGAATTGACAACTTTTCTTTTCAATTTTAATGCCTTGAAATTCAAATGTTTAATTTTTGGCATAATAAAATTGCATGCAATTTTTTTTCTTATTAATTCACTAAACAATTGAAATTGTTGGGAAGAGGGGGGGGGGGAATTGTCTTGCTTAGCTTGAAATAACTTCAAAAGGGCAATGGTAAGTTTTAAGAAAACTGGTTGCCTTACAACAATGATTTGGGACATAATTACATGCAAAATTTGCTACTCAATATTTCATGTGCATATTCTAACACCAAAAAAAGTTAATCCAAAAGAAAGGGGAACTTTATGTCATTGGTTTTTTTTAGCAACTTAAAATGATTTGTTTTTTTTTGTTTAAATATACTTCGAGAGGAAATCAAATCAAAAAATTTACCTAGTATTGCACATATGAGAATCCAAAATCTTTTTAAAAAACTAACATGAAGGTGAAAGCACATTGTGGGTGGCTGGCAAAAATGTTGTCACATTATACTATTTTCCAGGGGTGTCCATGTTTGAACTTCAACCATAGTAATATTAGAGCATATTTTTCTAAAATATTTGCATAATATGATATATTATAACACAAAAAATTCAATCACAAAGAAATTTCCTTTTTCTAACTTATATTTTGTGATTCCAAAATATATTTGTGGCAAAAAAATGTACGTCACTTTGTACTAAAAAAGGCAAATATACAAAAAAAAATTGATTGAAATGATTTTTAATTTTTATAAAATTTGTATTATTTATCAAACATTGTGGTTCCATATGATTGGAATAAAATTGTGAGTCATGTGAAGAGTTCGATAATTTATCATATCACAAATGAATGTTTGTAGGGGTAATGACCATAAGTATGTGGTAAATTAACATTTTGACAAATTATCATTTTCAAATGGAAGATGATGAGATATGTGATGTGGGTCATTTTTTGAATTTTCATTTCAAACATTTTTTGGTTGACTAATTCAAACCCAAACCTAGTGTAATCCAAAAATAGAAACAAGTTTTATTATACTATATAAACCATAAATATACTCATTATTCCTTGAATTTAAGTTTAAGATTTTATTTCTTTTTTTCAAGTAATATTATACATCATCAACTTTGTGAAATCAAAATATCAAGCCCAAACATTAAAAATGAAAACCAAAATTAAATGCAACATGTTTAGTAGAAATATTTTTTATATACATGTCGTGAAAGTGCCCAAAATGCCCCTCCCCCTAAGTATGTTTTCACCCATGAACATATTTTTTGTGCATGGAACAACCTTGAAAAAATTAGTCTTTTGAAGGCCATCATGATCTCAAATGAAGACTATAACTAATTATTATGGAATCTCACCACTATCAACCATTAACTTTCTTTTTACTTTGTCCACCTTGTGTGCCTTCAACTTCAACTTTGTATATAATGTCGAAGCCACTTATGAACTTGCCAAATACAAGATGTCTACCATCCAACCTTCCAAAGTAACCCAAAGATTTGTCATGGTATGGCAAAAAATTCATTCAATCGTTTACACAAAAGGACAAACCATGCATAAGAATTGAATTTAACATTCCTTGTCAAAAATTCATGGGCCTAACTAACTAAAAATCCTTTGTAAGGGTTATTCCCAATTATTTGTTACTTGTCTATGTTTAAGAATGTTGAAAGAGATTGCAATGCTAGGATTGTCCAATTCCAATCTTTTAACCATCCACACAACATCCATTATCACAAGTTGCACATCTAACCTATCCATCCCCATGCACGAAATACTCTCAAATAAATAAATGTGAAAGATATTAACTAACAAAGTGGGTCCCCATGAATATCACTTACAATCAATTTCAGAATCAATCATTTTTAAATCATTGTTGAAACATTCTAGACTTTGTGATGTAGTTTGGATGGTAAGATGGATACTAACCCATAACCAAAAACTAAATAGTGTATCAATAGCAAGGATGTTTTTTCCATTATGAGGTCCCTTCCCCACAAAGAATAATGTAATTATTTGAATATCAAAATAAATTACAATTTTGAATGTTTTTTTGTCATGACTACAAAAGTAAGATTCTATTAATATGAGTTCATAATAGAGTTTTCATAATTAAGAACTTTGATACTTTATGATTGATGATGATTCCTTCATACATGTCCCATTTAAAGAGCAAAATTATGAAAACTTTAATACGAAAAGGCAGATGTTAATTTGTCTTTTCATATCCATATAAGTGGGTTGGTTAAAAAAATGAAGTAGTTAAACTTGGTTAATACATTGTATATAAAATAATCTATTTGGAATTATATGTTATATTTTTATGTTAATTGCCAAGCCCACAATGAAAATATTAATTGAGAGAAGAAATTATGTTGAAGAGAGTGAATATAGAATATATGCCAAAATCATTATATAATGCATAAGCATTCCCATATTTTGCCATGCACGTGGCTATTTAATGCATTTGTTTTAAATATGGTGACTAACTATTGAATATATTTTCTTTTAGCATTTCATTTATATTCATTACATTAATTACCTTGGAAGAAATTCTTACCATATGCTCAGCTTGGAACCCAAGTAAATTATAATATTGATTTCCATTATAAAAAATGCTTCAAGATTATATGTTTAATGTTGTTGATTGATTTAATTATATTTTGTGAAATATTTGATAGAATGTTTGAAATTTCATGTGTTGGTGTTGGCAATGTCAGTTTCACTTTGAAATGTGCCATACTTGGTGTAAATATATGTTTACCCTACATTTACCCACTTAGAGTAAACGATGGAATATTTACCTCAACCCTTATTTTGCATATAGGGTAAATGTTCAACATTTACTTTTACCCTTACTTAGTTTGGAATTTCCAAAACCAATATACATTTTGCCTCCCCGATATGTTTATTGAAATTTTATATTTACCCTCACCCAATTGGTATAGTAAAATGGATACTTCCACCCAACACCGGGATAAATAATCTATTTGGCACAATTGTGCAAGCTTTTGGAAGAATACTT
>Ga0209208_10005966_pt1 | contig 16869 bp, 14 predicted proteins | sample S1TSphfallax_3_FD_187694 | JGI IMG/M metagenome (GOLD analysis project Ga0209208, IMG submission 187694) | Host-associated microbial communities from peat moss isolated from Minnesota, USA - S1T2_Fd - Sphagnum fallax MG (SPAdes) (version 2) | ecosystem: Host-associated > Plants > Peat moss >...
AGGATGCCGATCACATGGAGGTGTGCAAGCCCCCAAGTAAAGAACATCCCAGCTACGGGTTGCTTCTACAATTTATCATTAGTTGTGTACAGGTGAGTTTTAATAACCTAGTTTGTTCGATATTTTGTTAACTTTGAAGCATTAACTACTATATAAAATACAATTGATTTTTCTGTTAGGAGGTAAGCTTGAGATTTTGATGAATTATGATAGTGTAAAGTAAATGCCCCATGCAAATTTCCTGGTATAGAGTATTCACCTTAAGTCAGTCTTTGAGCAACAAATGGCCTAACCTGTTGATAGTTGTATGTTGATTCTGAAGGTGGCATGAGAATGTGATCAAGCTTTCCAAGAGGTTCATGACTTGCCTCAATCAATGCTTGGTCTGGAGAGCTATGTGAAGAGGGTAGAAACATTGGTAACCTCACAAGGAAGTGATATGCAGCTCCTCAATATGTGGGAGTATGGGGCATGCGTGGAGTTGGGAAAACTCTTGTTCTTCAAACACTGTATGGGAGCGCAAAGATATATGGCCATTTTCAAGGAGCGAAGTTCATTTGGGGCACAGTTGGGTAAATTCCTGACATAATGGCCCTATCCGAGCCTAAGTGAAGAACTGGGTCTCAAACCAGAATTGAATGCGAACGCAGAGGATTACAAGCTCAAATTACACTCTCAGTTTAGATGGAAAGAGTGTTCCTGGTTTTGGATGATGTTTGGCAAGACAAAACATTTGATTCACTTGGCTTAGGGAAAGGGAAAAGGAAGTGTCACATTGTTGAGCACTAGAAACCTGTCTTGATTGGAAGGAGCAAGTCCAGACATAAGCCAAGGGCATATGACTCCTCTTTCTAAGGAGGATAGTTGGAGCCTCTTTTGTATGCATGCATTCAGAGCACCATCCAATGTTCCATGTGAATTAGAGGCATTGGCACAGTCCATGGCTGAGGAGTGCCAAGGTCTTCAGTTAGCTCAGAAGGTTATAGGCACAGCAATGTTCGGAAAGACGTCAACTGAATGTGAATGAGAGCCACTACTGAAGAAGCTAAGGGAATCACGCATGGAAGTGGAAGTTATTTAGGCCTGGCTGTGACTAGGGTTCGGGCTAGCCGGTGGCTAGGGTTAGAGATAAGCGGCGACTAAGGTTCGGGTTAGACAGCGGCTAGGTTAGGGTCAGCCGGCGACTAGGGTTACGATCAGGCGGCACCTAGAGTTAGGGTTAGACAGCAGATAGGTTCGGGTTAGGCAGCGGCTAGGGTTACCATCAGGAGGCGGCTAGGATACAATATATATGCGACGGATTCTCCACCATGGCTCTTTCTCACTGCTTATGCCTTTCAAGTGTATTTAAATTTTTCAAAGGTCGGTAGTTTTTGCGAGACGCAGATTTGTAATTGTAGTACTCCAAGATAACAATTTTTTTCATCTTCTTGCTAGTCATTTCAATTATTTCCTTTTATGAGTCGTTAGTCTTTGTTTTTTTCTGTCCAGGTTTCCAATAGTTGAGAACAATACTGTGCTGTCGCAAGAAGGCTCTGTGCCCCGTATGCACGAGCTATTTGAAGGAGATTGTCCCCTTTGGAAGTGCTTTTTGAATTTGTATCGATTTCACTGAGGTTTATCCGACACGCCTGTGTTTTGAAGGTTGGCTAACTGTGGCCTGTATCTTCTAAGCGATTATCTTTTCCCTGTCATGCTACTACCTTGCCGGCGACTTTATTACTTCCACATCTCAAATAATGTAAATGGTACAGCGCTTCATGCAGTTATGTATTTTAATTTAATGTCAATTTATTGCTGTTTAACGAGCGGGATCAGATAACGGATTAAATGATTTGCGATGTGACTTGCAGTCTCCTTAGAGCCTGATTTGCTATCAGGACTACTTTCAATCAAATTCCTTTTTAAAGATGTATGAAGCTTTCTCTATGGGCCAAAGTTTCGCGTCATCATGTGTATGCGTTCGGAAAAGAGCGTGGTTAAATTCTTCTCCCCGTCATTTTCCATTTGTCTATCGTAGAACTGCATCTATTTTCCTCTTTTCGGGAATGATTTCGTAATTCTTTACTCTGCTAGACATCTGTTTGGCTTAGGGTACGGTGGTTGGTGTGCTCTTATGTCGATAATTATTTGTCGGAGAGTAAGCATCTAAATCTTCGGTCTAATGATTTGTTAACTGTTGATCACATATCAGTGATTCTTTGTCAAGCAATGTCTACGAATCATTTAAGCATATCCACGGTATTCAAGGGTTTTTCTCCCCTGGTGATTGAAACCAAAATGGATGCGTAATGGCAACATCCGCATTCGCATCGTCGATCCCAACATGATGTTTTTCAGCTGTGAATGCAATTAAGAATGAAGAGCCCTGACCCCTCTTAAATTTTGAGGGAGCTCTTTTGTAGGCCGTGAGGGTTTTTGAATTCCTCTCAGGTCTTGAAATTGAAGTCGAATGGTAGTTACCGAATGCGTAACATCTGAGTGTTTGCTTATCGTGGATTCATGTATAATCGATAAGGCATCTTGCTCAACATGGAAGCTAGTTCTGTGAGTTCCTTTCGCCTCTGAGAATGTGTATAGTTCGAATTGCCCTTTCTGTGACATTCATATTTGAATTGGTGTCCTGACATGTGCTGTGATTTAGATCTTGGTTGTTGCACAATGTTTTGACTGGAATTTTGGTGGCAGAGTGACTGGCCAGTGCATCAGCTATGGCCGCCTTTTGGAGACGAGCGAAGGACTGACTTGGATATCGTTTTGTTCCATGGGCTCCAATTAACTGCAAATGATGTTAATCATGCATGGACTAGTACATGGACTCAACGAGGTCACGATTATGTATGTTGGCCTCAAGACTGGCTGCCGTATGATTTGGGGGAAGCTGTTCGGATTTTTTCCGTGTCATACGCTGTACATGTATTAACCTCCCCTCATAATCATGTATCAGAGATTGCCGATAACCTCTTCCAGAATTTCGTGGATCGTAGGTACAGAGTCACCTATCTTTCTTTCCCAAAATGGCATGTAGCCGAAACGTTGTCATCTCTCAATTGATAAAAAATCTGTATACCTATCAGTACTGCAATGCAGTGGAATAATTTTTGGTTATGTGCTTTGCTTTCTGAGCTTGGTTATGAAGTAGAAACTTGACTTGTTACTATCTGCAGATGTCAGGAGGAGAATTACAATGCAGACTGTGAAACGTTGTTTTTGCATGTCAACGTGTGCACTCCGAAGATATATCGCAGTCACATAAATGTAGAATTGAATAAAGCTCTCCCTGAATAATCAGCATAGTAACTGAAAATGTTCTGTGCAGGTATGAATGGCAACGTCCTATTGTTTTAATAGGGCATAGTTTTGGAGGGCTGGTTTTGAAGACTCTTGTTGTTAAGTTGGAGAAAGAATCAACCACTCGAAATTTTAGCAATTCTTTTTCGGAATCTACGGCTCAGCGTGCGAAAGCGTTTTTGAGGAATGTGACAGGGGTGGCTTTCTATGCTGTTCCACATGCTGGGTCTACCAATATTCCTACATATGTGAACAAGTTGTTAAGATGTAAAAACAGACATCATCGTGGAATAATGGGGAACATTAAACCTTATAGCCGAGAAATGAACCAGTTATCCGTCGATTTTGATCGTATCGTCACTGAAAACGAAATCAACATATATGCTTTTTGTGAGGGAAAGGCAATGGAGCAAGAGGTACTTATGTGTTGGTTGAAATGTGGTTTGTGTACACCCGTAATGGTTTAATTTTTCTCGGTACTGACATGTTCATTTTGGGTTCCAAAATTGGACTAGGGAATTTTGGTGGAGTTTAGCTCGGCACAACAATCAGCACGAAATAATTGTTACAAGGTTGAGGATGCGGATCACATGGAGGTGTGCAAGCCTCCAAGTAAAGCACATCCCAGCTATGCGTTGCTTCTACAATTTATCATTACTTGTGGAAAGGTGAGTTTCAATAACCTAGTTTGTTTAATATCTGATGAGCATTGAAGCATTACCTACAATATAAAATGCAATTGAATTTTTTTGTTACGAGATAAGCAAGAATTCTTGAGATTTTGATGCATTATGATCGTGTAATTTAATTGCGTTAACCCTACATCTTCGTATAGAGTATTCACCTTAATCCATAATGATGTAATAATATTTTTTGTACGAGAAAGAAATGGAGTTTTGATTATTGTATGTTGAATCTGAAGGTGGCAAGAGAATTTGATGAAGCTTTACAAAAATTTCATGATTTGCCTCCATCAACGTTTGGTCAGAAGAGTTATGTGGAGAGGCTAGAAACATTGGTGACCTCTGAAGGAAGGAATGGAGCTCCTCGCTATGTGGGAGTGTGGGGCATGGGTGGAGTTGGGAAAACTCTTCTTCTTAAAAAAGTGGATGGGAGCCCGACTGTAAGACGGCATTTTGAAGGAGCAGTGTTCATTTGGCTCACTGTGGGACAAACTCCTGACGTAATGGCTCTATATCGGACCCTAAGTGAAGAACTGGGTCTCAAACCAAAAAAGCATGCGAACCCAGAGGATTATAAGCGCTATTTACACACTCAGTTTATACAGAGAAGAGTGTTCCTGGTTTTGGATGATGTTTGGAAAGATAAGGCATTTGATTCACTGGACTTAGCCAAGGGAAAAGGAAGTGTTACATTGTTGAGCACTAGAAACCAGACTTTATTGGAAAGAGGAAGTCCGCGCATAAGCCAAGTGCATATGACTCCTCTGTCAAAGGAGGATAGTTGGAGCCTTTTCTGTGTGCATGCATTCGGAGAACCATCCAATGTTCCAGGTGAACTGGAGGTATTGGCACATCTCATAGCTGAGGAGTGCCAACGTCTTCCATTAGCTCTGAAGGTTATAGGCAGAGCAATGTGCGGAAAGATCTCACCTGAACTTCAATGGGAGCCGGTGCTGAAGAAGCTAAGGAAATCACGCATGCAAGAATGGACTGTTGAAAAGGAACTGTATGAGTGTTTGAAACTTGGCTATGATGTCCTGTCTGAGGATGATGAACGCTTGAAGGACTGTTTTCTTCACTTTGCGGCGTTTCCTGAAGATCATCAATTGACTTTTACAGATATTTTTTGCCATTGGGTAGGGGAGGGGTGGATTCCCGGAAATGGTGAAGATGATCCAAGAGCGGATGCATTTTCTTTGTTAAAGAAGTTGTGTGAGCGATCACTCATTGAGTCGATTCAGTTAGAAGAAGAGCTTGTTGTAAGTGATGAGTATTGCCTCGCGTTCAAGGTTCATGATGTGATGAGAGACATGGCCTTCTACATACTGAAAAATGATAGTGGTGTACCTTCTGCAGAACTGCTTTATCTTTATCAAGCAGGTCAAAATTTGGAGGAATTTCCTCAAGAGTTGGAAGGAACATTGGAGCAACCTTCAAAAGTGCGCAGACTATCATTGTACCAGAATAAGTTGGAATATATTCCTGATAATTTGTATGCACCTGAATTGGTGTGTTTACTACTAGGTAGTAATACAATGTATTTTCTAGACAGTTCCTTGAACAGTTTTCCAAAGTTGAGAATTCTAGATCTACGAAATGGAGGGTTTGATAGTCTGCCCAAGGAAGTTGGTGAGCTTCAAGATTTGGGTTATCTTGACCTCTCTGAATGTTATGATCTTAAGAGTATACCAGACACAGTACGGAATCTACGGAAGTTGAAATGTTTGATGATATCTTGTTGTTGGAGGTTGAAGTATCTGCCTTCTGGAGTCGTTGGCCTCACATCATTGCAGAAATTAGACACAACAGGTTGTGAAAATTTAAGGTGGGCTGAACGGACATCAAGCATGGCGAGAGCAAACTTTCCGGAGCATGATTATGCAACCACGTTCGAGGACATATGTGAATTAAGTTCTCTAACAGAACTTTCCATTTCTCAAGTTATGAAGGTACCTCACAATATATCTGCACTTAGTAAACTGAAATTTCTTCACTTGAATCTTCGGAATTTGACAACTCTTCCTGTGAACATGCCACATTGGTGCATGCAACTGCAACAACTTGAAATAGACAATTCTAGGAGTTTGAAATATCTTCCAAAATCCTTCACACGTTGTGGTGCGTTTCCAGCTCTTATAAACTTGAAAATAAGCTGCGAAAGCCTCGTTGAATTTCCAGAAGTGGAGGATGGTGCTTTGTCCAAGTTGCGAATATTACAGTTCAGCTGTTGTTACTCTCTTAAAACGTTACCTCTCTCTTTGAAGTACTTGACTAGCTTGAAAAATTTAAACTTGCAAGCCTGTCCAGAGAAGCTTTATGAATCTTGTATGCAAAATTCTGAAAAGGCGGCAGTATGGAGAAGACCTATATTTACCCGTTCAATTATTTACAGGTGATTATTGTACCAATGTTATTGCAATTGTAGTGCATATCTGCATTTATCAGTTTATTTGTTGTGCAATGTAGTTATGTCTGTAAGTAGATAGCACTTCTGTTATGTGGGAATTTTTTTGAGTCATTTAATTGTCATAATTGGAAGAGGGGTGATACATGTACAATACGTCAACATTCGAACATATCTAGGAAGCAAGCAATTTGCAATCTCCTTTTATCAAAAAATATATCAACATGAAACTGCCATGTGGCAAAACATATGACAAAGCTGATGTTGAATGTTAATGACAAAGTTGATGAAAAAGTTTATGAGGAAAAGAAGGATGATGTTGATGATGATGACAAGGTGGTAAAATTAGTAATGAAAAATATTATTAGCAAGATTTATGATGTATTCATAGTGTTCATTAGACTTGATGAAAATAATGATGAATTACCCAATAGCCAACTCCATGGTTGCAGTAATATAAACTGAAAAAATATGTCAACACTCTGTGGTTGCAACCAAATCTATGAATTACAATAGAAGTGACATTCAAACCTGGCTTAACAAGTTATGAACCTAAATATGTTTGTTTTTTGTTGTGAATAATTTTCAATTTTCATTTCCCAAAAGTTTGAACCAATCAACATTGGGTAGTGCATAGGTTTGTTATTGGATCAACTTGTGAGACAGTGCCTTTCGAAGTTGTTTTCCATCTAAAAAGGAAAATAAAAAGTTTTGCTTATGAATTGAGATTCATGGGGGCAAATCTTTAAGTCGCTACTCAAATTATTTCGAGGTGCATTATGTATTTCTTCTTTGCATATTTGTGCTTGAGATTGCATTCCTTATTTTTTTTTCAAATTCAATTACAAAATGTGTTATTGTTGAGATTGCCCATAAATGATGAGGAACATATTAAGAAAATATGGTCATAAAACTCTTTGTTTACAATCTAAAGCATGTTTGGCCTAAAACATTCCATAGATTTATTTGTTTGGATTGTTCAAAGTGATATTGGCCTTCATCCCCCCACTATTTCGATTATTGACTTAAAATCACACATACACATATTAAGTTTAGATTTAAAACAATGAAGGTAAAAACATAAATAAATAACTTTCAAAATTCCAATTAATTCTTGGCAAGATAAAATTTCATGTAATAATAGATTTGCACCTCATCTCTTCAAAAATGCCCTATAGAACTCCATTTTCCCATTGGAATGCATGATTTTGTTAAAACTAATTTCAAATTCTTTTGAAGGCTTTGCAATTGAATGCCTTTGCATCGCATTTCATAGCAAAAAATCTTTAAAAGTCACCATATTTCATCTAGCTATGCTTCAAGTAGGTAGCCAAATATATATATATATATGGAAATTTAATTTTTCTTTCCTCCTTTCATATATTGTGTGTAGCCAAATTTGGCTAAATCATCTCATGGATGATGACCACCTTGAGCAGCTACATCTCAAAACTGAAATGAAAAAAGAAAAAGAAAAGAAAAGAAAAATGATCCCTATAGCTATCCAGGTACCCACTAGCCTACTTAGAAGCCTGGTAGGTACTTGGGACATCAGAACGGTACCTACCAGGAGGCTTGGGTGATTTGAATTTGCAGAGAATTAGGGTTAGGGTTACAGGCTCTTCGAAGACCAAGAGGTGACGAAGACGAGGGGGACCTGTGCGCGCAACGACGCTTCTTCTGAAGTGAAAGTGTTTTGGTTCACTTTTGTTTTTGTCTTGCTTTTTTGACACTTTTGTGCTCTAATATTCGCTGTGTTTGTGTGTGCGATTGCGTGTTTCTGTTTGCGCAATAAGTGCACAAGCGCGCATGCAGATACTTTTTTTTGTCGGAAAACACTTTAATTCATTACGAAGCCTTTCTTTGCTTGTCTGAAACCCTACAATTGAAATGCGCGTTTTAGCCAGATTGCAAAGGAATGTGAACGGTGGAAAGGGAGGAGGCGAAGGATACAGGGTAACTATTGACCGGAACTTCGAAAACCAAGGTGCCGTGCCGTGTGTTGTTATTCTTAGGGCAGTTTCTGGAGCCTTTTTGGTTTTGGTCTCCGTTTTTCTTGCATTTTTTCTGTTTTAGGGTTAGAGGTGCAGGCTTTTCAAATTCCCATTGTTGTGTGTGTGGAAGGAGTTATCTATGTAATAACCTTAGAGCATCAGGTCACCTTCCAGCAAAGGAAGCTGGCTCTCAATTAGATTGATGGGAAGAGAGACCTTATTTGCACCCTGATTTTTTTGTAAACCATTTACTGTGAGTTAGCAGCTCTACATTCTGAGCACTCTTCTTTTGAACGTCTTCTCACAGCATTTTGTGGTCAACTCATTGGCAATTCACAAGCTGCAGAGGTCACTGAATCCAACAGATTGATACAAAGAGTCATGCCACGTGCTGATGCAAGGGTCCTGTCTGTTGCTGCAGGGAAAAATGCTGAAGGCAAAAGTGACAGATTAGATGCCTAATACCCAAGAACGAGAGTCGGCTTCCAGACTGGGTCTTATTAGTTTCTTCTAAGTAGTGGACATACGTATTTTGCATGTGCACTTTTTTTGGGGATGTGCTGAAATGCATTTGGGACTATAGGCATGAAAGCCTAGGGAGGAGTTTCTGTTTTTTGTGAGGAGTTCCATAAGATTTGCATGCAACAAGCTCTGCAACAAGTAGGAACTTTTACTACATCTGCCATTGTTCAGTAGCATGCACAGGTTAGGGGGACCTCTAGAAAACCCTGATACAAAGAAACAATCTAAGTTGCACATCACTAAATGAAACTTGAATCATCAATGGAAATTGGAGCTGGTGTCCCCTTACAAGTTGGGATGAGCTCTGAATCACCAGTTGAGATTTTGAAGGCACAAGTCAAAGAGGTTCATGAGTTATGGCAGCAAGAAGTGGTTAAAAGGCAGTTGCTGGAAGCAGAAGTTGCAGAGCTTCGTGCATCTGCAAATGGCATGCAGAGGTACCACCTTGGTAGAAGTTTGCGAATTATCTTTTTGCTTATGGTACAGTAGCTTATGATTATATGAGTAGTTGGTCCCCTTTTATGGAAGGAACTTTTTTCTTCTTATGTGCAATGGTTTGTTGTCATACAGTGGCAAGGCAAAGCTGGAGATTTTGAAGAGAAGAGTTAAGACTACAGATACACTACTAGGGTACCTGAAATCAAAAGCCAGAATCATGGCCATACCTCGGTATGCACACATGTCATGTGGAATAAAGCAAAAGGAAGGTGTGGGATTGGTGGATCGACAAGGTGTACCTATGGCGGAGTGGGGTAGTGCTGCAAGTAAGATCTGTGCTTCAATAACAACAGCTCTTGATCATGAGTTGGTTTGTGATGTGGATGACAATCGTGAGGGGCCAATGGAGAGAGGGGATGATGAATATGTGGAGCATAAAGCAATGACAGTGATGCAAATCACAGAGGTGATGGAGATTGTCCTGAAACGGGCCCTTGTGGCAGAATCTGAGATGGGCCTTGAGAGGGAGAGATCTCAATCGAGCCAGGAGGAGGTACGGGTTTCTTTGAAGCTTGTATAGTGAATTCCCAAATTTTGCAGGATAGTAAACTTGCAAGTCCGGAGTGAATCTCTGAGATGAGGAAATAGAGAATCTCGACATCTCAGGAGGAACCTCCTACATTGAACGAGCGACAATAGCAACAGAGCGTTTCTGCTGCCGCTTTCCTCAACAGCAGTAAGAACTGGCGGCTCCTCCTTCCTTCTGTGGGCAACAAAATTCAGCAGAGGAATGGAGAAAACACAACAACAGCAACGACCCAAGTACAAGAAGTCGGTACAGATGCTTTCCGACTACTTTCCTGACCAAATTGCGCGCGGGTGCTTGGCGCGAGAGCGGGATTGTCGGGGCTGCTCACGCCTCCACTTCCCTCCCTTCCTTCATTACCGCCTTTGAATGTACCCATACATACATAGGAACATACATCCCTACCCCATACATACATTCTCATCCCATACATACGCCCCTTATCCTCATACCATGTATACATTCCCGTCCCATGCACACACCACCCCATTCCCATACCATGCATAAATTCCCATCCAATGCACACGCCACCCCATTCCCGTACCATGCATACATTCCCATCTCATACATACACCACCCCCATCCCCCATGCCATGCATACATTCCCATTGCATACATACACCACCCATCCCCATACCATGCATACATTCCCATCTCATACATATACCACCCCCTCCCCATTTACCATGCATACACCACCCATTCCAATGTCATCCACACATTCCCATCCGTAAGTACACTACCCAGCCCCATACTATGCATGCATTCCCATACACCCCCTATCCCCACATCATGCATACAATCCCATCCCATACATACACCACCCACTCCCCTACCAGGCATGAATGCCCACCATCCCATACAAACACTCACACCTCCAAACCATGCACACATTTCCATCCCATCCATGTGGCTATACATCCATATCATGCATATATGCACATTTCATGCATACATCTTCACATTCATATTATACATGCATGCCCATCCCCATGAACACATACAATGAAAATAAAACAAAAACCCCCTCCCTCTTCCAATTGTTGGATTTTACCTATCAACATCCTATTGACTTATTTTGATCAAAGATATTTTTTTCTTGATCTATTTGTGTTTGAATGCATTTAGCTTTTGGAATTATGAAATAGGTAGATAATGGAATTAAATATCATTGAAATATCTAGTTGCAAATGATGTCCACCCTTATAGTTATAGTTGTGAAAGTAACATTTGTATGGGACATTCACCTTGTCTCTAAGATTAAGCTAAAGTTAGGAGGTGGATCATAAGTTTTTTTCCAAAATGGTAAATATGTGTTTTTTGAGTTTTGTGTTGTTAATTTTTTTTTAAATGCCAAATTTTATATAAAATTCCAAGAATTAACCAAAAATCTACAAATGATTTTAGAATATATATATATATATATAACCAAACACCACGATGACTGTCACTTTAATTGCATCACAAAATCCATTGATCTGTGAAAGAAATGCGTTTGTTTGTTTTATTTGTCATTTTTTTGGCACCATTGGAAAACGCTTTATGAATATGAGTGCACTAAAGAAGTTTGGTAATGTTTAAACTATAGTGCAAAAGTTATGAAATGTTAAACAATTGTGTCAAAGAAATTTCAACAAAATTAGAACTAAATGTTTTATGAAAATTGGGGCAAGCTTTTGATATTATTGAAAAACCCTTTATCAATGGGATTTCTTACATGTGATTTCATGATTTTTAGATTTAAGGTGGGGGAGATATTATTTTTTTAATTATCATTTTTGTTATTAAAGATTAATTTCAAATTTTGAATCGTTTTTTTGAATTGAGTTATATTTTCGAAATCAAATTCACATTTAAGCTAGCTTGATGCACCCTTAGATTTGTCAAATGATATATGGGTAAAAAATCAGTTCATTCTCAATTTTGTAACAAAATGCACACCTTAAGCATGTTCTCTAACTCCCAAGAAAGAAATGGGAGATGGAACTACAACAAATCCACAAGCTTGAATTCAAAGTGAAATCATTTTACAGAAATGAATAAAAGTGTGGTTAATGCAAGGTGGAGCCAAATTGATGCACAAGCAAGCAACAAACAATGAACTTTCACAAGATCCATCACTATGTAAACTTGAAAAGAAATCATCACCTCCTCCCTTATAGTATATTCTCCAGCTTATCATATGAATAATATCAAAGTGACAAAAAATCCCAAGACTCCCAAGGAGTATTGAATTTTTCAAATTCTCCAAAATTTTCCAACTTATGAGTTTCAAAATTGTGCAAAATCATAACTACTTCATATGAACTTTGAATTGTGTGACTCTCAAAAGAAAACTATTCCCAATTGATTCACTTGATGTTTTTCACACATCCTCTCTTTTGTTTTTTATTTATTGTTCTTGCATGTTTACTATGTTTGTTTTTCATTTCTATGATACAAGGGAGGAGAAAAGGGGTTTTCAAAGGTTCTTGATATGGTCTATTTTTATAACTTGATCTCCCATTGCTTGCTTTGACTCTCTTATGAGGTTTTGGCTTTAATATCCATGAAAGCTTTTGGATCCTCTTTATCTTCTCACATCTTTGTTGTATCATCTAATCAAATGAAAATATTTAATTGTGTGTCTTTGTGGAAAAAATTTGTTGTGAGCTCCTCAACTTCAAAAACATTTGTTTTCATGTAATGTGTGTGTGTGTGTGTTTGATTTTAAGGTCTTTCGGTTTACATAAGTAATATTACTTGTTGCAATTTCAAGCCTCCTCTTTCAATTCCAAACTCTCATATTTTGTATTTTGAAACCCAAAATTTATAATGCATATTGTTACAAAAATGGGCTATGATAGTGACCTTCAATTGTAGAAAAATGAACTCTGATAATAACATTCAATCTTTTCAAAAAATAACTTAATGAACATTGTTATTGTTGAAGATTATTTTTTTTGTTATGTTCTTTTCAATATATATTTTTTGTTTGTGTTTGCAATCCATCAATGTCTATTTTATTTTAAAAAGTGTGCAAATTCCTTACAAATTCAATATTTCATTTTGAAAAATGATCAAAATTTTAAGTCATCACCAAAAATTAATTTTTCATATTCTTTGGTTTTATTATAATTCGAGCTATAACTTTTTTTCATACATCATGTACATTATAACCCATTTATATGTGGTAAAAGATTCTTGAAGTTTTGAAATTCTGAAACAACTTTGAAACATTATTTGAATTTTTAAAGTTTTAGAATTCCACATTTTTAAAAATATGAGTTTTTTTTTAACATGGTTAATATGTTATTATCATCTATAATTTTTTCAATGAAAATTCTTTTATTATATGAGTCCTTTTGATAATCCTTTGCAAAATTGATTCAATCTGACATAGTAGGTGTATGTTTTCAAATGTCCTAAATTAAAACCAAAACTTAAAATTGGATCAAATGAATTTATCCTCTAAGTTCCTTGAAATTCATATAAAGGAAAAATAACTAACTTGCCATGATTACTATGGTTTTAAATGGTAATAAAAAAATAAATGTTTGATTTTGACTAATTATCTTTAACATCTAATGCCCTTTTTGGCTCTTAATTACATGTTTTGACCCAAAAAAATCACGTGTGAAATTAAAAGGTACAAAAGGATAATTATTCATGTTTGTGCTAAAACAGTATTAGAATTCCTTTTTTTTTACTACAAAATTTGGTTTAAAACGACCCATGTTGGACATGCATCAAAAAAATCACCTAGTCATTTTTTTAAAAAATCTACTTAATTCTACTTTCAAGATGGGGTTTTTCCACATTTTAAACATAAAATGAAAGATTATCATCGTGTTAATTATTGTACAACATAAAATAATACTTTCAATACACTAAAACTTTTTCATGGCTACATGTTTTTTTTTTAAAAACAAGGAGCATTGAGCTATCTAATTTACCTTGCTTGCATCTGGTTGTGACATTTTTTTATTGGTTTTGCGTTGGTAACAACTTTTTAAATGTTTAGATCAAGGTTTTTTTTTGTGGTGAATTTTCACCACTTGGTGACAAAAACAAAAGCCAAGTGAATTCAACAAACGGATTTTTAAGAATTTTTATAAAAAATTCGCCATATTTCAACAAAAAGAATAAAAAATAAATGTGTAGATTTAGATAGTGTGTTCCACGAGGTTGTCATAATTAGGCAGAATTTCAAAGAAGATTTACAAGTCCACTAGGACAATCACCATTTATTGCTAATTAATGTTGAAGATCCTTGCCAATACACTAACTTGAGGAATTTGGAAAAAAAACTTAGTTTACATAGGTTCCTAGAACATGTCATCATTTAATGTGAGATCCCTTTTGAGTTCCTCATGACTAATGTGATGTTAAAAAATGAAAAAAAAATCATGACAACTTTTCTTTTACAACAGTAGGATGATGTACATGAAAATAGATTTTTTTAAAAAAAATTCCCTGATTATGACCAATTTATCATGCAATATCAATTGTTGATATTAAATTAATGCCAAGGCCATTGTGTATAACACACCTTGTTGATTTGTTGCTAAATTCCAAGAATAAATCTTGTTTGAATTAGGTGATATGTATTACTAAACAAGAGGAAGATCTATGGTGCCAAACTTTAAAGATTGAAGGCATTTTGAAGATTGCAACAACTCCAAGGAATGGGAAAAAACTTTTCTTCTTGTTTTCTTTCAACCGCATAATTTTTATAGTCATATTGGCAATTATTTGGTTTTTCAAAGAACCCTAGTTCCCATTTTTTCAAATACCATAACTATAAAAACATGCAATTTTTTTGTTATTCCTCCACATATTATGTTTCATCATACATTTCCTTTTCACCATTGCCTTTTATTAAATTCCATATTTGTTTCCTTACAAGGTTGTCAACTTATACATAAATGGTGTCCCAAGCCTTGCACTCCTTGGGTTAAGTAAACATACCTTCTTTTGTCATGATGTATAGAAGCCCAAAACAACATCATTGTTGTGCAAAAAATGAACTCATGAGACCTTTGTACAAGCCACATAATATGTGTGGATGAAAGTTAACCAACCACTAAAAAAATCAGTTGCATTTTCCATGTTTTTTATTGAATAAAATTCTTGGTGAATTCATATATATATATATACATATATCATTGTGGAGCCTAATGATGGAAAAATGATACAATATTTTAATCAAACCATAATGAACATGTGGCCTATGACTAAAGAATAGCTGCACTTAAGCTAATGAAATAACTAGCTACGAACTTCATGGGTTGTGAACTTCATGGTGGTGCAAACGATGGATGTAGCAATGGAAAATCCTATGGTTGGACATTGGAATGTTTGAAACTTTCCATGACTATGGTCAAGGAAATTAATTATAATACTTTTAAATATGAAGCATTTTGGGACTTAATTATATTCTCAAAATTTTAGAATATAAGTTTAGATGGCAAACAATGTCCACATTGGTTTTTTAAACATAACATTGGGAAGTTCTCAAAGGTTAAATATCAAAAGTGGATTCAAATTGTTAGCTTCTGACCTTTTGACATATCCAAAAGGAGTGAAATTGGCTTGTTATTTTTTTCATTAGCTATTTTGTTCTTACCCTTCTGTTGTTCAATATGTTCCAAAAATTTATGTTAATTATTTTTGTGATTTCAATTATTTCCAATTTTTGTTAAAGATTTTTTTTGGTGTTTTCTATCATGGAAACAAACATTAAAAAAATAAAATTATGGCTTTTTGTTGTTATGCGTAACAATTGATTTGTTTGGTCTTTGATTTATTTTTCTTTCATAGATTTGTTGATTTTCATTGTCACAAAATTGGAAGACCTTCTTATATGGCATGAAAGTAATGTTGAAATCTCATGACCTTCGCCTTGGGCTCGCAACCAAGGCAAAAGCTTACAAAAATGCAAGCCGAAAATGAAGCCCATGAGTCACATTTTATGCTCCCAGGAGTGTAGGAGGGTGTGAGGGAATGAACCCACACACTCCCAAGTGGATTCCCATTTTGGGACTTGGAGTCCCAATAGACTCCTGAATCTTCAGAGAATGATTGTAGGAATAAAAACTCATTGGAGTGAAAAGTTCCTTATACCATTGGAAAGTTCTTAGAATGTAAATATTTAAAATGGGTTTGCACGTCCCATTTGAGTACTTAAAACACAAGTTATGGCCGAAAGAAACATCAGGAATCAAAATGGTGTGCCACATATCATTGGAAAGTTTTCAACAAGCAATAAAACTTTTCTTTAGACCCCATCTCAATTAGAGGTTTACACAAAAAGTTATGGGCCTCCAAAGTTGCGGAAGTCCCAAATTAAGGAAATTCAAGACTTTCAACTTGAGAATCTTAGGACAAAATGAAATTTGGGTGCAGGCCCCATGGTAAAGCATTGAGAAAATTATAAGGGGAAGGTGGTGGCTTTCCTCAAGTTTGAGTTGTGGTGAATCTTATGAGTTCATGTATGCCCGTGGCTTGTCAATTCACCAAAAGTGTTCCAACCACGCATTAATCAACTTGTTGTTTGGTTTGTATATGTTTGTGTGAATAATTGACCCACTTGTCACTTGTCCTAGTCCCCATCCTAAAGCTCCAGCTCACCCCTCTAACCCCCGAAGTGCTGCGAGTTAGGGAATGTACCCCAATTTTTTTTTTTTCTATTCATTCCACTTTTAAACTCACATTTGAATCTTCAAGGAATGCGGGGGTCATCATGAAGGTTGTGACAACCTTACCAAGGATGAATATTTTTTTGTTTGTGTGGTAGGTGGTAATGTGTTGTTCAACTTCTTAGTTAACAAATATTTTTTTGGCTTATATTAATACGGGGAGCTTAAAATTTTAACAAATGGAAGATGACGATTATTTTAATAATTCTTGACTTTGTTATCTCAATCCTTTTGAAATATAACATTTTTGAAAAAGAAATAGAAGGAAAAA
>Ga0209208_10005967_pt1 | contig 16864 bp, 7 predicted proteins | sample S1TSphfallax_3_FD_187694 | JGI IMG/M metagenome (GOLD analysis project Ga0209208, IMG submission 187694) | Host-associated microbial communities from peat moss isolated from Minnesota, USA - S1T2_Fd - Sphagnum fallax MG (SPAdes) (version 2) | ecosystem: Host-associated > Plants > Peat moss >...
AAGTGGTGGTGTGAATGGAATTGAAGTGTGCCAAACAAACACCAAAGACAATACCTCAACCCCACTCCACTAAAAACCCATATAAACCAAAAGAATAACTCCATCGAACAAATGAAACACACATGGGCAATAACCCAAAAAGCCACTCCACTAGTGCACATTGACCCAACATAGAGCACAAGGTGAATCCTGATCTAGATGAGTCGATTGTGAGATATAAATGTGTAGATCATGATATATATTGACACATATAGATTGGGACTATGTTCATAAAGATTATGATTGATCTCATACGAGTCTAAGTGCAACCAACATTTGAAGTCCTTGCAAAATTGGGGCAAAATTATGTTGTATATAGTATATGTATCCTAAGTTAATGACAAGCCTACTCCTCAACTTGGAGATCAAGTTTTGGCCTTTGTTACATTGGAATGAGTGGGCAAGACTATGCCCATTCCAAGTTTTAATGCATTTAAAAAATATATATGTATATATTCATCCAACAATGTCATGTGTCTTGTAATTAGTCATAACTACAATCATTCAGTTTTTATTTAAATTTTCCTTAAATTGATTATATCAAGCATTAGAATCCAATAAAGATGCTTTATCAATTCGATCAAAATGAGTAAAATCCTCATCCCATCACATCATGGTTTTCAACCCAATATATTGTTGTGTTGATGGTGGGTGTGTGTGGGTTCTAAGAGCAGATCCACCCACACCTCACATGTAAAGCTTGGACTGGTGATCTACCACATTCCGAATAGTGTGCAAGCTATTTCCCCACTCTCCCTCGACCCTCATAAACATGAAATCTTGGACCTTGTAGAGTGAGGATCAACTAAAAGTCGTCACATGGACTAATCATTGTGACGAACTGATCAAAGACAATCGTATTTCTTTGCTGTCTGGGAAGCATTACATCATTGGCATACTTACAAGTCCAAACTCAAATTCCACGTTATTCAAAGCCTGAAACTTCATCCAGATTACCGTTTACAAGCCATTACAGTCAGAGTTATACATATGGAGATTTTTGTGATATCAAAAATTTGGCAATTTTTTTCCAACATATTAGAAAAATTAGTCAAATCTACACTGGAGAGCATGATTTTCTAAATTTTTCCAAATTCCTTTTATCAAAAAAAGACTAACATTTGTGTGTGTATGTGTGTGTGTGTGACACTGATTGCAGTGATGCTGCTGTACTTGGTCCAAGCTATTCTTCCATCACAGACCAATGTGAAGGTGGTATAGGTATATGGTTTAAGCCGGTCCCTTGTAAAAAGATAAAGATACTGCTACAAACCTTGTGGATGCAAGTTATGCATAAAGTCCATAGATGTCCATATTTGTTCTACACTTATTCTCATATAAGAGTTTGCAAATACTTGTCGTGGAAAAATGCAAATCCTACAAAATTCTCTCGGGATGTTTACCATTAGCCACAACGGTAAGGTTATGTGTATTAGGTTATTCCTGATAAAAGACTATCTAACATCTTCATATGTAATAACATTACATCTTCAAAGTGTAAACACAAATGTTGTGTTTGGAAACGTTCCAATCTTGGAGAAAATTATAAGTACAACATTTACATGATACATCTTAGTAAATTATTTTGATTATTTGTGAAAATGAATTTGCAACTATTGCATTTTCGCCAAGACTTTTGAGCATGCAATCTCCGCCTTCACTTTGGGTACAACTCCATAACTCCATCTTTTACTTACAATCTAATATTATAATAACTGAAAAAAGATTGTCCTACCTAGTTTTCCATACCACTTGATTGTCACAGGAGAGATTCAGCACTTCACGCTAAGCTTCTTAGGGCCAACTACCCTTTCAAATGCACATCAACAGCACATCAAGAGCTGTTAGGTCTTATCCTACCTTCGACTAATTCTCATGCTGAATTGGCCGTTCCACATGGGTGCCAATTCCATAGACCTAATCGGCAAGCCCTCGCTGATTCTATTATCCCAGAGAGCAGCCAGGGGTTGGCCAATTCTAGCTCCCGGAAAGCCTGTGGCCAAGACCAGTGAGCTAGGAGCCAGAATCAGCCAAACCCTGCCGATCTCTCTCTCATTGCATATCTGAAACTGGTGATAAGTCTTATATGCTATATACGGTACTGATTTTGTGTCCTATTGATTTCTCCCTGTAAAGTTGAATTCTGTGGCCATTTCCTCGGCCAGCCATTTGCTACTTGACTTGTGATGGAAAAAATTAAGATGGTACTAGTTGCACAAGAGAAGGATCTAGTTTGCTGGGTTGACAAGTGCACCAAATTGGTGCCCTACTGAGAGTCTCAAGGACTCAGGAATCAGAGACATACGTTACAGATTCCCAACTCCTTAAAGTCACTATGCAATTAAGCACTCCTCTCTATACACTACAGTTACAACAATGTTGCAATTTTGTAGACCATAATGAACTTATTACTTCTAAAACAACCTTACTACAAGAGTGGGCAAGAAGTCCCTAATAAATAATGGGCTTCCAAGATCATTTACAAATATTGTGGCTAACATATGGGTCAGATTCTTAAGAGTCCTGGGGTTTGACAGACAAGCAGTCACGTAGATTAATGAAAGATTTGAGCTGATGCATAGTATTCACTTTCCTTGAACACTGGCCTCAAATCCTCATCTGCCATGAATTCGAGTGGGAAAAACACAAGGTGACCACAAATTGCATCTATACACGATTCTTGGCTCATTGATAGGCCTTCCTGATCAGGATCCTTAGGAGCAATGCCAAGGTCAATGGTTGTGTGGCCTACCTTCTCCTTTTGCTGAGCTACTGCTAGCCGGAGGGCAACCCGGGAGTGAATAGAATCAGATGGAATGGAGCCAAAAACAGAATCATATAATCTAGTGTTGCTTTCTGCTCTTGACATCCAGACACCTCTGTAAGTGGCATTGCTCACTGGGTCCTTCACAAGATCAATCTCTGCTTGTCGAATGCCCAGATGCTCTGCCCAAAGTGACATCCGCAGTGAATGAGCAAAGCGACCTGCATTCCATATGTTTCCATTCATTGTTGACTGGATGTAGTCAGTGTCTTCTATCACAACCCCCAATTCTGAGTCCCGAGAACCCAATAAGCTCCTGTCATTGATGTTCGCTGAGCCAATCAAGACTGTGCGGTCATCAACTATCATAATCTTGCTATGTACGTAAATCTGACTTGTAGACAAAGGGCCATTTTCATAAAGCTTTCCATGGTTCCGGAGCCCATAAAAGGAGATGTAATTTTCCAAATCCGGTCCCAATCTGTCAAGAAGCCTCTGGAGCAAAGACTGCCTCCCACGACAAATAGTACGGTACTGCCAATGCATTATGGCTCTTACAGATGCTGCTCCACTATCATCCACCCCACCTTGGAAACCAGGCAACAAAGGCATAACCACAATGACACGGAAGCACCGACGGTCTTCATGTGCCCTCATTATCCGGGTATACAATGCTTGCAGGACCCTGTTGTGGATAATGTCATCACTATCCAAGCCAGATATGAAAAACTGATTCTCAATATACACAAAAAACTCAGCTTTCTCAATGAGAGAACAATAAGCAGTATGAATGCTATGCTCCTCCAGTTGGCTGGTTCCAGCTGACCACTGGCCAACACTGCGAATCACTTGGCATTTGCATCTTGATCGTGGTCCAGCCTCGCCAATAAGATTGAAATCCATCTCTCCAAGCTCCCTCTGCTCCACCTCCCACCATTCCTGATCAGTGGTGTGGTTCATGTTCCCTATACTACTAACCTGGTCTTTCAGCCTCCCAGAATCTGTCACAGTCCTTCCAGAATTTCTCCCTACCTCAGGATCCTCCACAAAAGTGTGCATTTGAACCTCAGATGACAAAAGCCTCTCTTCCTCACTGGAACTCGGATACCGCAGCATCCTGCCATTCAGTGGCATGATTCCAATGAACTCCCTCGAGCTACTCTTAAAATTGAGTGTATTCTCCCTCATCTCAGGGTCTTGTTCCTCCTCTTTTGGGAGTAACAATGGGATGTCCTCATAGGATGACCTGGCAGAAACAAGTTGCTCTTTCTCAGATACTTGCCTTTGAAGGGCATGTTCTGCCTCAATGCGGGCTTCAGTTGCTTCCCACCCTGTCAAGTAGTGTGGAATAACCATATGATGTTGGGGCAAAAGCAATGGGATTGCTTGCTCATTTGGTGCCTTACTCCGCTTTGCATAATTCCATCGTTGAACAAAATGCCTAGCAACATCTCTGCAAGGTGGCCCCCAAAGTGCACAATGGACATCATGCCATGGCATCCTTGGATACTTTTCACGGTCAAGCTGATCCTTCATACTCTCCTCCCATGAATTTGGCTCTGACTCCCTTGGGTTATAGTAGTCTTTCCCAGGCCAAAGTGACACTGGGTAGTCAGAAACCCTATGCTCTGGCGAGTCATAACGCCCAAAACACAAATCAAGGCCCCCAATGAAACACACTTGATGATCCACTATGATGAGCTTCTCATGATGTGACCAAAGATACACCCCTGATGAAAAATGGTCAGGATAGCGCAGCACTTTAATGTTCTCATGGATACTCAACAACCTTTGCTTTGTGTAGTTGCTGTTGATTTTCAATGCCAGTGCAACCTCCTTGTATAACAGAACATAGATTTGCACACCCGATTTTGCTTTTGCCTCAAGTAGGGTGTCCAATCGGGAACTTTCATGAGCGCTAAATGGTCGTCGCAAGTAGAGGTCTGGGCAAACCCACCAGCCAGCCAGAAAAATTTCTGATTTGGCATCATCAATTGCCACAGCAATGGCTTCAAATGCAGCTTTTCCATCAATGAACCATTGTGCAGCTGTGCCATCAGAACCCAACCCTCTTGGAGGTGCAAATGACCCAAAGCGGTGCGGATGACACCATCCCTCGGGAGGCCGCAATCCAGCATCATTGATTCCAGCCACCCAATCACGGGCACTCCTGGCCTGTTGGGTCCGGAATTTTACCACCCTGTTTCCACACGTCACTAGAAAGCTGAACCGTAGAGGATTCCGCTCCTTTCCCATCCTGGCAAGAGCAATCAAGCCATCTGTGGCACCTCGATCTGAAGGGACTAATACATCAAACACAATGATATCCAATGGCTTAGGATTTGTCGGATCAACAAGAAGCGCCAGGAATCCAGGTTTCAACACTGCCCACACTTGTTGCCAGTTAGGGCTACAACAATGGCACATTCTGAAGCAATTCGAGCAACCCCCTGAACTGTCTTCTGTTGAGAATTTTGGGAGGTGCTGGACCAACACATAGCCTTCTCGGAGCTTTGGCCCATATTCTGGTGCAAAAGAAAGCTTGGACACTTCCAAAAACCTACAAACCTCTCTCGTGTTGACAATATCTAGATTGTCAAGAAAATGCTTCAAGTAATGTTGCATAGCTGATTGAGCTCGGTGTGAAATGGTTGGTAGACGTCCTAAAGCTGGTCGCATTACAGGTAAAGCAGCACTTGATGGAATGTCCGTCCGTGGGGCTGGGGGGTTGTCCTCTTGATCATAGTCATCATGTAAATGCAAATTCACACCTGATGGAGAATGCTCTCCAAGCCCCAGGCTTTGAACCCACTCTTTCACTTGCTCTTGCTTTTCTTGAAGATCTTGGAGAAGTGCCCGCCGTTTCAGTGCTAGATGAAGGAAAAAGACCTGTGCTGCTTTCCGCTCAAGACGCCATTTGAAACCCTGGTACTCCAACTGGATGCTGTAGACCAGTTGGAAGGCTCGACTGAGGTCATTGCCTTCTGCCCTTGAGACCTCAATCACTGTGGCAGCTGGTGGTTCCTTGAATATTGGCTCATCTTCTAGATGGTGTCGAGGAGATGACGCAGGGTCTGCAGGATTAGACAGCGACTCCTGCATCTGAGCATATTGGAAACTTGACCCCAAGTCCCCATCATAACTCCTGACCTTCGCCAGCTTGGCTGAATGTTTCTCCCTCTGGCTGACCAGCTTTTTTATTTCCTGCAGCAGACATAACCACCTCATTCTCTGTCACAAGGGATCTTCACTGTGAAGTAATTGCACCACAATCTACTCTCCCAAGTCCAAAAATAACTCAAACCACCTCATGTTAAACGTAAGACAGTATTACTGCCAACAGAATTTGGTTCCACTTGACCTCAACAAGACAACTGCCACTTGATGACTGTGCAGACCTGGCCCAAGCCATTACTGAAGCACCAAGAGGCTGGGTGACTCCCACAAAAAAGATCAAAACATAATCATGGCAAATCAGGGGATCAAAGCAGTATACAAATCATCACACCCAGATAACTACCTAACATAAAACCATGGAATTTGAGACCTCAACAAATTGATTATGAGTCCATAGGGTAGGGTGGACAGGTTTCATGTGACATGGTACTACTTTACCACTTGAGTGTTTTATTTCCTAAGGGTGGGGTTTAATGGCACTAAGGAGTTGCATTATTGAGGAATGAACTATACACAAAGCTGCAGTTAAAGGTTAGCACTTGCACAATTATTGATAAACCTGAAATTTATCACGTAGCTCTTTCTGACAGCTGACAATTGGTCATCACAGACATGAACATTGACCTCCAATCCATCCACTCTGGAGCTTCTACTCTAGGTTAAAACCCCAGATTGTCAAAAGACCCAGAAAGCCCAAGAGAAGTCTAGAATAGGTGGAGCATATCCAATACAGGAGCAACCAAGGGTTTGTCAGATTTTCAATGGCCTGGAGATTGAACTGGGGATTGCACCACTTCAAAAGTAGTAGTTCATGGACATGCCTACCACTGTCTATGCAAGTTGTGGTCACAGCCAATCTGGTTATGCAAATAGTGCTACATTGGCAAAAACAAAAGAGACCCATCTCTGCATGACCCACTACATCTCATCCACCAAGGAATTTGAAATATGAATTGTCTCACTTGAATGCAGTTCATGACATGAGAATATGGAATGAAGCAGCGACTTTGTTCAGAGAGGTTGATATTTGTGAACTCAAAGATAAGAACAAGAGAAATACCACAGTTTGAACTCTGCCCCATACAAGGTGAATTTGCGATTTCAGATTATGGAAGCACAAAACTGTGCAGAAAAAGACTACTGCATATGCAGGGGATTCTAGAAACCCCACAAAATTCTTGAGCAGCACCTCAATTTTCCAACAACTCCAGAATGTGGTTAGAAATCTTGTGACCAAGGAAGACCAACAAGATTACATACATACAGACAGACAGGAGAAGGCTCCAAATGTTTGCTGTCCTGTACCACCAGGTAAGAATGATGATGGAAACATTTGTACTTCTGAAACCCTGTCCTGCTGATATCCAGGAGGGGGGCGGGGGGGAACCTCTAAAGGCCACAGAATCTTAACTGAAAGCAATACAGAAAAAGGGATGATGAGAAGCTTTTACCTAGAGACTGCGATATCGTTGCTGTTGTTTGAGAAGCTGATCTTTCCGGCACTCAGGCTGCAAGGTTGTTGTCCGTCAGCTCCTCAATTCCTCACCCCTTGTGCACTCAAACAAGATCCCAAATTGCACCACCATTCCTAGATGATGGAAGTGCATGGTTGTGCTTGAGAAGCAAAACAAAGGCACACACCATGACAGAAACCCTTCAAGGAACTCCATCAAAATCTTCTGTTTCCTGCAGAGTTACAACAGAGCGAGCTTGCTTCATGACCTAATTTCTTCCAAGATCTCTCAGGGATTATGATGGATCAGCTCAGGTGAGCAACGAGAAACCCCAATGTATTTATTTCCACCTCTGAGGTACTTATCACAGCCTTCGCTACAGCTCAAAAGGATCAAGAGATGATAAGGAGATGATGATGATGATGATGGATTCTTTTCCCAAACTCTTTGAAGATCATCAACTCTTCAGTGAATTGAAGGCTGGAAGAAAGATGGGAGCTTTCAACCCTGATTATTGCAGACATCCAGTTCCAAAACTGTGATCACAAGACCTCATCATCGTCATCATCATCATCATCACTACTGTCAAAGGAGCAACAACAATCATGAGAAATGACATATGAGGAAACAAGAAGATGTATCATTTATTCATTCTTCAAGACAAAAACACATACCAAGCAAGTCCTCCTCCCTGCCTGCTGCAGCCATCCAAATCCTCGCACTAATCTCTCAGCAGCTGGACGGAGACAACCGAAAGAAGAAATCTCTTCTGAAGGTATCATCAACATCAATATCATCACCATCACCATCATCATCACAACAACAACAACCCACAAGCTGCCGATCAAAGACGAACAACTACAGAAAACAAAACCTAGACAAGACAAAGAGTGCAACAACAACAACAACAACAACAACAAGCAAGGGTTAGGGTTGAAAGCTCATGGTTGCTTTGCTTCAAAGGAAAAGTAGCCCAAAGGTACTTACTTAAAAGTGGTGTTCTTGTTACAAGTGGCAAAACCTCATGTTTGATAACTATTGACCTTTTGTTTTTTGTAGCTTTTTGTATTGGGTCTCTTGAGTGGCTAGCCAAAATTGATCATGATGGAGTGAGTCTTCCCATTGTTCTTTGGAAATACCCAACACAAACACAAACTGATGAAGGATGCTAGGATGATCAGTTTTGCCAAGATTCTGCCAGGCCACAGTGGCATTACCCTAGTACACAAATTGGTATTTACCCTAGTAGTACCTTGCTGCTGGCTTCCACACAAATTATATTATTTTCTTTTTAGAAATGCTGAAATTTCAAGAAAATTATTTTTTTCTCAAAGAAAAAAAAGAAAATTTTCTGAAAGGAAAACATGAAGAATCCTATTTGCAATATTCCAAGTTTTTCGAAATGGAATCTTCAAAATTAATTAATTAATTATTCAGCAGCCCAGTATGTACTACTACTGTATATACTTATTGACACACCAGATCAAGGGAAGCTAGCTTGATGAAGGAAGGTTTGATGGTCTCAGACTTTGTATCCAACTTACTCTCTTAAGGTTATAGAGAGTATCCCTAATGATGCTCGCTTAGTGAGTAGAGTATGTGACTCTGCAAAAAATATTTCTCACATCCAAGTTTAGTTATTTTACCTCTTGGCAACTCCACCCATAAAACTAAAAAAGTGAGAGAGACAGCAAATAGGTGAGAGACTACTAATAACAAACCACCTGGACCAATCATTCATTTATGATTGGCTAGCCAACGATAAACAGAGAGCACCAGTCAGATCATATTTATTACACTCTTCTCTCAAAGGTGCACAGCAGCAGGCAGCAAGGTTGTGCCTTTTTACCACCAGCATTGGTGAAACTGTACAGAAATACTGAGCCAAAATCATGTTGTTGAGCCAAACCAGCACGTTTTGACTTGTGTTGATCCAAATTTTAATGGGCAAGGGTCAGATACTGAGCACTGTTGGGGATGTTCTTATGAGTGCTACCCATTCATTATTGTATGTTCCTTGAAATTGTTGTTTTTTTTGAGCTTTTTCTGCAATTTCATCCACATGTATGGTATATATGTCTAAGTGGAGCCTGTCATTATGTATTGATTCAAACCCTTGCTTAAGAAAATGATTGGTCCAGGTGGTTTGCTATTAGTGGTCTCCCACCTATTTGATGCAGTCAGTGAGGAGCAATGGCAGCTTGCCAGTAGCTTTACTCATGATGATGGTGGGTGAAGACATTGTGTTTTGTGCGAATGTTATGGTGTTACAACTGGGCTTTTATCCTATCATCATGTGCGGGTTTGGTTGTTGCTGGACTAATAATGTGCGAACATCATCAGTTGGTTCTTTACAAAAGGTTCTTTACAAAATTCAAAAAATGTGCACAACACTGGTCACTACCAGACCAACATTGGTGTTGTTTCTTTGGACCCCATACATGAGGTTCTTCTTGCTTTCAGGTCAGAGGTTTTGAGTAGCCGTGTTGACACTTCAGTGCATGTGCACACTGAAAGGTGGGTTTGCCTCCCAAGATCTTCCTGTTGTTTGGAATGGACTGACTTTTGGAAGAAGCGGGCGATGATGGTTGTTGACACATGATGGTTGTTGACACTTTGCGTGTTTTGCCAAAAAAAACCTCATATAGTGTCAGTGAAGGAAGATGCTTGCCATTGTGGATGTGTATTGAAGAAATTGAAGAAGATTTGCACAATCAATGCATATGTTCAAAGACAAAAAAAGAAAGCATCAGTTTCATGTAGACTAATGAAATTAGTCACTAATTGAAACTTTTCAATCAGGAAATTGTGTTAATATTGTTGATGATGAATTAATGTTTTCAAAGTATTCTTTGTGGAACTCCCCGCAACAACAACAACAACAACGTATTTTGCACTCATACTTGGACAAGGAATGAACACAAGATTGTAATGATTTCAAGAGAACATCATTTAACTCATTGCTTCAAACAATGGGTCTAAATTGATGGGTGCTAAATTGCCTATACATGTGTGCTCCAAAATATATGTGATGAGTTTTTTCCCCCAATATGTGGACTTTATTTATATCTTATGAAAAGTCTTATAATTGATAAACCGTCATTGAAATGAACAAGGAGTAATATAATCCCCACTATATAAAACTTTAAACATTATTTCATCAGGTCTTTTATTTCAGCAAAGATTGATATATGGGAACCTTAACTCATAACAACTAGAGAAACACTTTGGTCCAGAATTGTTATCGGTGAGTCCACGATCATCCATCCCTGCAAGGTAGCACAAAACAAATATGAGGTTGCTTTTTCTCATGAATTCCAAAAGGAATAAAATTTAAAAAACCATATTTAACAAGTTCATGTTTTTCCAAAAGAAGCTATTAACATGAGTGTTGAATTTACATGTACATTAACATTACCAACAAATGGCCCAAAAACAAAAGAGATCCCACCAACCCTTTTGCAAAAAAGAGTAATCTTACGAGTATAAGATGTTAAAGCTAGAGTGTTGGAGATTTTACAGAATTTGCTTGGGAGGAGTCACCTTGTAATACAAAATGAGAAAAATTGCAGTTCCTTACAGTTTGAAGCAAAAAGGCTAAGGGAAGTAATAAATCGACCTCAGTGTTCTCAAATCAAGGGGCCCATGATTGAGAAAACACGCCATTGTCATAGAAGCCAGATGGGGAGATGGTCCAAGTACATTTTGTGGAACATGGCATATTGGGACCATACATAAAGCCTCGGTAGACTATGACACTTGTTATATGGTATTTGGTGCCAGCACTGAAATCACACACAAAAATTGTTGTCCCTTGAACATTTTGTTCAAAAGATATGACATAACTAGAACCAAAAGCAACAGTGTGCCATCCTAGATCTTCAGCTTTAGAGTAACAATCCACATGGAGTATTTCATTGGGAATTTCATTTCTCAGGGTTACAACCGTCGGGACGCATGTCACATGTTTCATGATCATCATCAACTGTACTACAACAACCAATACTACACAAGAAAGTGTTTGCTTGGACATCATCATATTCAAACTAATCTTTTTACGAATGAAACAATTTGCTTAACAACCTTTGAAGAAGAACACTTATTCTCTCAATCTATCACTTCAAGCACACATTAAACACACCCACAATATTGTTTGGAAAGACAGAACTCTTCTAAAACAATCGTCTACATGATACTTTATATGAGGCTCTGAAACACCTTTATATCAGGTGTTCTGTTTTCACACTAAGTCATTGTCCATGACAAGGAAATAAATAAATTATGACAATTGGGTTTGATTTTATTATTACAATGCAATCACAATCACTTTGGACATGGCTTTTTTTTAATGTTGCCTTTGTATCAGTGGTGCCTTTTTCACACTAAGTCATTGTACATGACATGAAATGAATCAAAGAAATTTTTTGACAATTGGGTTTGGCTTGATTATCACAATCACTTTGGATTTGGACATGGCATTTTTTTTTATGTTGCCTTGAGATTGAGACTAACAAATACATTTGTCATGTTGTTTTGGAATTGTTTAAATTATGGTTTGCTAGTTTGTTTGAACATGACAAATACCAAAGTTGTTACCAAGTCGTGTGTTAATATGTTGCATTGCTAATGTGGAATGTTCCTCCATCACACATAACTTGTCACCATTAGTAGATAGTGACAAATATTGGCCTTAATCCTTAACTAACAATTGTAGTTCATAAACTTGCATGTTAACCTATACAAAATCTAGAAGTAAATAAGTTTGAATGCAAGCTGACTAAAAACATTTAGCCACAAATGTCTCCATCCAGGAACCTTTTTATGATAGGTATATCTCCACATTTACCCCTTAACTCCACCCTAGTAACCCATCTAATGAAGCAGCTTGAGTGATTATAGAAGCATGGATAATTTGTCTATTCGGGGGTGTTTATTGATTGAACAAATGTTAGTGTCATAGTCCATCAATTTCCTGGCCTTCTGATAAGGATAAATTTTGATGATTTACACACACCCAGATTGAGAAATTATGGACATTCGTTATTTATTTACCCTCACCCAGATTGATAATTTGCAAAGCGTACATTACCCAGATAAGGGCAAATTCCAAGACATGGTCATACCCAGATGGATAATTTTGCAAACCCTACATACCCTGAGAAGGGTAGATCTCGGTTATTTATCCTTACCTTGATTGACAATTCTAATTGAGAAACCATATTTTGCTATGTTCGATGAATGGTATTTTGCAGCGCATGTACATATCTTCAAAACCCATGACTTTTTCACAATGGACTTTGATTGTAACTTGACAGATTTGAAGCAGTTTTCTGAACATGGTTGAAGTCTCAGTTGCTCATGCCCAAAATGGGAAGTAGACATGGTGAACCAAATTGACTACATATAAGAACACCCACATGCACGAGTTAACCCATCTCACAAGGGGGCAGAAGGAAGGAGCCTTAAGTCTATGCTACTCCATCTGTAGTTTATTCTTACTCTGGCAACACTGCAAAACAAAGGATACCACATACTAAAGAGCATATCTACTTTGTCCTTACAAACGAGAATGGTATTATTTTTTTAAGAACTGAATCACAGAGCACGGCAAGCACTTTTGGTATGAACTTACATCTCAAGATCGAGCAAGTCCATTTTGATCAAACTTCTCATGTTTTCTTACTACTACTCCTTGAGCTGCTCCCAAAGTGCTGGATCATTATAATCTTTTATCAGGAATGAAGCCCCCGCATCAAGAAGAGCAGAGCCAGGATTTCCTGTAGTGATCCCAACAACTGGTAGCCCAGCTGAGACAGCTGCCTTCAGACCTGATGGTGAATCCTGTAACTCACAAATTTACCTTTTTTGAGTATTGAGCATGCACTTAGTGGGTGCAACACAAAATCACTTACCAAGCAGGTCATGAGATGCAACCACAAAAGGCTACTGGCTTGAGCACTAATTTGTTCCAATATCTATAGCAGTAATGTAAAGCACACAAGTTCAAATCTCATTCCTCTATAAACCATCATTTGCAACCATTTGTTGGGGTGGGCAGGCAGGTTGTGACAGACCTCAATTGCAAAAGCATTTTCAGTTGAAACTCCAACTTGTTCAAGGGCCTTCAAGTAAGGATCTGGAAATGGCTTAGCCCGCTCACATTCACTTCCAACCACAACATGATCAAAAAAATCCTTCAGCCCAAGAGTATCAATCATTTGCTCTGCATTTGGGCGAGGTGCATTGGTGACTGCAGCACGCCGTAGTCCTTTCTCACGAACCCAGTCCGTCAGTCTGTGCAGGCCCCTGACAGGTTCCAAATGTTGAGCCGCCAGCCTGTTTCCCCCAATGTCTCAAAGTCAAATAACATCTCAGAGTTGGCACAAAAAGAGAATGCAAAAAAATTTCTTGACTGAGAGCACCTTCCAGAAAGCAAAAAACACTCTCCAGGAAAATCATGGAGAGTGGTTGCCCATAAGCAACACATGCATGTGAGGATGGATATAACCTTCGAAAGTATGCTTCTTTTTCATCCAACCACTTGTCCTGTTTCTCTTGATCCCATGATGGAAACAGGTCTTTCCCTATCTCTGAGTTGTGCTTGCCACTGATATGTTCACGGAACCAGTCCTCTGTGACAGGCACACCATCATTATAACCCTCCTGCTCCACAGTCCAACTCTGTATAATTAGAACACTCAATCCTGCATTTTCTCCCCTACGTCTGTTCATGAGGGTTTTAAAAGACAAAGTGGTATCAGAGCAATTGCTCAAATTGTATGTTAAGACAACAACTCTGACAGAAAACACATGGCTTACTTCACCTTTTGCAGCATGTCCCGGAAAGCCACATAATGGAGAGGGTCAGAATCCGCCAGGGTGCCATCCACATCAAAGAGCACAGCCTGCAGCTTGTCAACTGGTGGAAGCAGCTGCCGCAGGTCTGCCAGGGGCTGTGCCTTATCTGGAATAGTTTGTGCCTTCTCCACAAGGGGCTGTGTCTTCACTGCAAGAGGGTCCTGCACTATCTCTGAAACGGACTGTGCCATATTTTCTGACCAGATGGAAAAAAAACAGTTACACAAACCAGTTGGTCCTTTGTATGTTAAGAACAATTCACACTTTGAATATTGTTTGGGTCAAAGTAATGTGCAGAAATACATGCATAAAACCTTTACACATTCCATGTTATGAAGAAGAATGAGAACAGTCATTCTTCTCTACCGCTGTTGTATGAGAGTTCCTGTCATCTTCATTTCAAGAACACTTGTCATGGATGCCATACAATACCTAGCCTATTTTCCTCCACACAAAACTATATGGGTCATGAGGAAACCCTGTTTAGGAAGGGTTGATTTTGTGGGTCATGTGGAAACAGGGTTAGGGTTTCCACATAACCCTAAACAAAAACCCTTCCAAACTCTGCAGCATTTCAATAAGTACCTGCAGCTAAGGAACAGCAGGCTCTTGAGGGTGAAACCTGGGCTTGCACCAGCGAGGATGGTCGTGCTGACACTACTCTTGCTTCCTGGTGATGCCCTAGACCATATCCTCCAATTCTCACAGCCAGAAAACTGCCACCAGTCTGTTGTCGTCCTCTAGACTGTGACTGTGCAATGCTTGATAAATTATTGAACCACCTGAATCCTGATGCAGCTGCAGCACTGTACCCAATTATGTATTCATCAATTTCCATCTCTTTCATCATCAAATTGCACATAATAAAAATTTGCAAAGAAGCAAGCAAGCAACATAAACCCTAAAAATTTGCTCAAGGAAAAGAAAACATCCTGCAACAAGAAAAACAGAAACTCTTGACTCTGAATACCTATTCTCTACTACTTCCACATGCAGGTGTTGCTGCACTTGGACTGCCATTCTGAACATTGCACTTCTGTGGGTTTCAAGATCCTAAAATTGTGAGAAAACAAAGAGAGTATATTGATGGGTAACTAAACCCATCAAAGTATCCATAAGAAGATCTAGCCTACCTTGAGTGCCAGGCAACAACAACAACAACAACAACAGAAAAGAGGAGAACCCAATCATTGTAATTGAAAATGAGAGCGGCCCAGACACAGAAAAAAGTATTTTTATAATTTTATTTTTTAAAGCTTGCAACAAGAACAGCAAATTTTGTGAAAGAAAGAAACAGAACTGCTACCTGACCCACTTTTTCCTTAAGAAAAACAATCGAGTTCAATTGCAGGAAAACAAAAAGGATCAAACTTCTGTCACACTTGGAATTTTCTAAGCAGCAGATTCAAGAGCTTCTCCTTCTTCTCATCATCACAACTTACAAGGGATTCAAGATCTTAAAGAGCCTCAAGAGCTTCTTCTCATCATCACCATTTTCCAGAAAGGGAGAGATATGGAGAGAGGGAGAGAGGGAGAGAGAGAGAGTTTGTAAATCTCTGGATTCAAAACCTTTGGGAGAGAAAACTGGGTCCTGAAGTCTTTTTCCAGCGACAATTTGAGAGGACTCTCAGAGAAACCCAATGAAGCTGAAGCAAATTGGAAGCAAATCAAACAAACCCAACAGAACAAAACCAAGAGATCAATGCTGAGGGCGGGGGGGGGGAAAAAAAACCAGAAATACCCAACCAAAAACACTGTGCAAGAAGCATCCCTTGAGCATACGCTAGCTGCTTTCTGAATATCCATTTTGGAAGCAAGCTACAGTTTTTTCTGGTTTAATTGCAACAAAAACACAACCACACAAAATAATGCATTTGTGCAAACTCTTTTTTTGCAAAGGCAACTTACCTAGAACCTAGTACCTACACCCCAAAAACAATTGGATTGATTTTTTTGCAAAATGGCAATTACCCAAACCAATGAAAGGAAATTTACAACCAAAACAATTTGATTGATTTCTGGAAAAAGGAGAAATCCTTTTTGCAAAAACCCAATTTCACAACACCCAAAAACAATTTGCCTGATTTCCCTTACCCAATGAATCATGCACAGATGTAGGCAGATGCAAAGAGGCAGACTAACAAGATTGCCCACTCAGAAACAAGAGAGAATGTGGATTGGTGGCTACTGGGGCAATAGTTTTTCTTGGGTTTGTTTCTTTTTTAGTGTTGGAACCTTGAATGTTGGAGCATCTGACAAGTGTGAAGTTCTGTTCTTGGTGAGGATATTCTACAAAGCACCACAAAGTAAACTTGTGTGTGTGTGTGTGTGTGGGGACACTGGGTGTGTTAGGGTTTTGGAAGTGGGGCTACTTTCCTTCTAGAAAAACCTTAACAAGTCAAACACACTACCCTAGTGCAAGGGCAGCTTCAACACATGCTTGCAAAAGAATTAATTGAATTTGAAGATTCCATGTCAATAAATAGAATATTTCAATAGATTTTTTATTTTTCTTCGACAATTTTTTTTTTTTTTTTTTTTTTTTTTAAAAAAATTTTTTTTTTTAATTTTT
>Ga0209208_10005968_pt1 | contig 16862 bp, 20 predicted proteins | sample S1TSphfallax_3_FD_187694 | JGI IMG/M metagenome (GOLD analysis project Ga0209208, IMG submission 187694) | Host-associated microbial communities from peat moss isolated from Minnesota, USA - S1T2_Fd - Sphagnum fallax MG (SPAdes) (version 2) | ecosystem: Host-associated > Plants > Peat moss >...
AGCAGCACTCAATCTTGATACTGTGTTCATTCTTTTCACAAAGAAATTTGCTTTCCTGGTTCATCGTCTTCTTCTTCTTCTTCTTCTTCCTGAGTTCCAGAATCCAAACAAAAAGCCAAGAAGAAGTAGCAAATCCATGTTTAACCAATCTGGGTGGAAGAAGAAGAACTCAAAGGAAGATTTCTGGGTTTAGGGTTAAAGGAGCACATGATGATGATGAGAAGAAGAAGATGAAAAACCGATTAGAAGATTTTTGGGTTTAGGGTTAGAGGATCACATGATGATGATGATGATGATGATGATGAGTGGGGATCTAGAAAAAGAAATCCAAAGCTCAGCTCCCCTGGGAAACTCAAAGAATCTGAAGGATAAGAAGAAGCTTTGCAGGAGAAAGCTTCAGAAGGAGAAGAAGAAGGAAGATGAATGAGAGAAAAAAAATCTACCTTTTCTGGTACAATGCTTCAATGAAGCTTTCCAACTTGGTGGCATCATCATGTTCTTCTTCAACCTCGGGTGTAATGCTGATATCTGATAATGCATCAAGCGATGATGATGTTGTTGTTGTGCTCAACGTGTCATCATCTGTGTATTCATCAACCCTAGTTCCTGCTCCTCTTCTCTGCTGCTGCTGCTTTCTACCTGCACAGACAGACCATTTGGTAGTACAATCATCAATCCAAAACACAAAAGAAAAAACATGGCACATCGTGATTCTCATCATCAGCATCAGCATGTTCTTCTTGAGCTTGTTTACTTTCATAACAGTAAACCAGCACACAAACAGAGACACACACAGAGACACAGAGACACAGAGAGAGAGAGGCCTTACTTTTGCCCATTTTTGCAGCTAGCTCTTCACAAGCTCTTGGGGGTTTCAGAATCTGTTTGTGCCTGAGATGGACAACAACACAAACTTCCTCCCAAAAACCACAAAACCCACAATTTTTTGTTGTTGTTGTAAAGCTCTTCTTCTCTCTCACAGAAGAAGAAGAAGAAGAAGAAGAGGACAGGAAAAACAAGCAAACACTGCTTTCTGGAATTATGAATCCAGCAAATGGGTTTTTCTGAAATTGCAAACAACAAACAAACAGACAGACAGACACCTATATATACATCCCTAGCTTCTTCAACTTTTTCTAACAAACAAAATCCCCAAAAAAACGCAAATGACCCAGGAAACAACAACAACAACAAAAAAAAAGTTGCAAACTTTCAGATTCACTGCTCCTCATGCTGCTGCTGCTCCTGCTGCTGCTGCTGTTGCAACAACACTAAAAAATCCAACAAAAATAAAAGCAGGGTAGATGGCTTGAAGAGTTATGTGACCCAAGTTTGAAGAAACATTTGGCAACTCCAAATTTTCTCATTCTTTGGAAACTTAGGTAAGGATGGGGTTGGGGAAAAAAAAAAGCAGGGTAGATGGCTTGAAGAGTTATGTGACCCAAGTTTGAAGAAACATTTGGCAACTCCAAATTTTCTCATTCTTTGGAAACTTAGGTAAGGATGGGGTTGGGGGGGAGAAAAAAAAAAGGAAAAAAGAGAGATGGGTTTTCCTAGATTGTGTGACTGAGTGATTGGGTTGATGAAATTCTTGAAGAAGACAAAAGAGAAAGAAAGAGACAAGCAACCAAGCAAACAAACAAACACACACACACCCAAAGTAATAACTTGAAGATCAAACAAACCCAAATTTTCTCAAGAGGATGGATCTCTCTCTCTCTTCCTCTCTCTCTCTCTCTCTCTCTCTCTCTTCTCTTTCTTTGTCTCTTTTCTTCTTTCTTTTTCTTTTTTTTTGGGGGGGGCGGGTCTTTCCTTCTTTCACTTTTCTTTTCTTAGTGATATGTCCTTCTTCCTTAGCTCTTTCAGGGCAGATGGTGGCATATGCTATTTTGAAACTGGCATCATCTGGCTCAGCACCACCAGCACCACCTGCACCTGCACCAGCAAGTACTTGAGATTTATGCTCACCCCCCTCCCTCAGGAGTCCCTTGGCATCAGCACACAAGGTCCCTTCAAAATAGAAGAAACCCATCATGGAAGATCCCAATTTGTCGTGAAAGATCGATCCCAATTTGTGTAAAAAAGGCCATGGACCTTATCTTATTGGAATAAGGGCCTGTGTGAGGTGGTGATGGAGTGAAGCATATAGGCATAAAACTCATGATAAAACTCATACACAACCAATTGCTTATACTGACTATAAAGCACACCAAGCACATTTTTAACTGAGGTTTTTTTTCTACGATACCTAATACATATAAAACACACCAGTCACATTTTCAATTAAGATTTTTTTTCTATGATACTTAATACGTATAAAGCACACCAGTTGCATTTTCCATTAAGCTTTTTTTTCCACGAAACCTAACATATATAAAGCACACCAATCACATTTTCAATTAAGATTTTCTTGCACGACACTTAACACATACTCATCATTGATACACATCCTTTATCAAGGGGAAAAAAAGGGGGCATGTGTCACACTAGCACACTTAATACATACTCATCATCGATATGCATCCTTTGTCAACGGGAAAAACAAGGGGCGTGTTTCACACTAGCACGTTGCCATTTACATTTTTAAAAAAGTATTATCTTAAGGCAAAATAAAGAATTGTGGAAACTCAAATATTTCAGCATGCAAAAGTATAATCTTCGAAAAAAAAAAAACTCCCTCTAAAAGAAACCAAAACCTTTCAGGATATTATTACTTTGTAACGAATCTCAAGTTTCAACACAAGCCAAAATATCATCTATCCAATAGCCATCAATTATGCATAAGGGTAGGTTATCAAATAATCATTAATTTATTTATTGCTTATACACCAGTTATTAGAGTTTTTTTTTATAAATCAAAATAAAAATGTTATTTTTTTCTTTTTTTAATTGTATTAATATTTGAAGATTAATAACTTACTTGGATGATAACTGGGTCATCCAAGTAGGTTATTAGGTTTTGAAATTTCAATATCAGGCAATTATCAATTTAACTAGTTTATTATAAAAAAATGAAAGAACCAACTAGTAGGTTATTAATAACCGGGTTGATAACCAAGTCAAAACTCTGATAACCATGCCAACATTAGTTAATACCTACTACCTTGGCATCTAACCTTTGGACACTAATTACATTATTTTTTTAAATGCTGAAAATTTTGCCCAAATTTTTTTACATAACTAAATTGTGTGAAGGAATTTTCTTTTTGCTCTTCAAGAAGGTTCTACTTGTTGAAATGAGAATTTCAAAATTAATTAATTATTCCACAAAATATGTATCTCATCTTGGCAACAAAAGTAGTGGGATGCATGAATGATTCAATTGAGTTTTTTGGGGGGCAAAAAAAGTGAACCAAGTCACCACATTATAAGGGAAAAAGTTTTAAGGTAGCCATATTTAGACAATATGTTCCAATATGGTGCCAAATATATATAGCAGGAATCCCAAATTTTTAAAACTTTCCTCTCTAACTTGTAGCCAAATTTGGCTAAGTCCTCTTGTGGTTGATGGCCAACCGACCTAGCTCACAAATTTGAAAAAAAAACTAAATAAATAAATTACATTGGGTTGTTGGTTTAGTGAATAAAATAGTACATGAAATTAGGGGAAAAAAGAAGAAGAAAAAAAAAGGATGCAACTTATTATTACAAATGTTGTTTTTTTTTTTTGGCAAATTTTCACATTTTTGACAAAAACAAATTGGGAAACAATTTTACTTAGTGTGAATTTGAGGCCTCCCTCATTCAAGAACATACCAGTGTACTAGGTGCAGGTTCACGCCTGGGTATCAAGTTGGGTATCAGAGTTGATGACCATGGTTATCACAAATTAGGCAAGGAAGTGATTTTTATTTTATTTTTGGGTTAGTAAATGTGGAAAAAAATCTCTCCAAAGACATTAGGGTTGATGGCTACACAATTGAGCTTTCATGGTTTCTTTTTTACTTGAGCATAGAATTGCTTAGGTATCTAATACAAATGGCATGTTTCAATAAGTGACCCAAAATAATAATAATAATAAATTAAAAAATTAAAAAAACCAACCCACAAGTAAAAGAAACTCATCAAATTCCATCAACTACCCATATATGGGAAAAACCTTTTTTTTTTAAAAGTTTTGTTGCTTATTGTCAAAAACCTACTTGCAAAAAACCCTACTATGCAAAGTTTCCAAAGAAAAAACACACATGTCAAAACTCTTGCTAGAATGTGCCACATGGTGTGGCTCTCTCTCTCTCTATACTAATTTTTTTCCTTTCTTTCTTATAAAGTCATATGGATCCACCCTAAAATTTTGCCATTTGCAACAAAAGGAAGTTACTTACCCTACCCTTGTTTGTTTTGTGAAGGGAAGGAAGCTTTTGATTCATTTGGGTTCTCTTGGTTTCTCTCTTTCCACGAGGCTCAAAAATCCTAACTCAAGTTAAGAAGAAAGCACGTAGTGCCATGAGCTTAGGAATGCATGGACCTCAACTATCCAAGTCAGCATTGCTACTTGGTGGGCATGCGGGGTGGGCCACAATAATAGAGAATCTAGGCTCCATGGGCATAATAACCCTTAAAATGGTGAAAGGTTTGCATGCAATCCAACAAAAAGGGTTCCTTCAAACTTATGAAGGGAATCAATCTTCTCTACTAAAAAGGAGGTGCTTTGAAATAGAGAAGAAAAAACCACCTTCGAGAGTAGTGCTTTGCATTGCATGTAAGGTAAAGCCTTAGACAAGGGCGTTTCCCAAAACACAAGACTTAGGATAAGGTCGGAGTCAAATCCCGCCTCACATTTTGAAAAACATCCTTCATTCATGGCCATTACCCATCATAGAGCACAAGAACCTAACAATAGGTATGTGTAGTACATTGTGAAGAACCTGGGGGTTAGGGTTTTTGGGGTTTAGGGTTTTTAGGCCCACTCTTTAAGAGAAGAGTGGGAGGGATCTTGCACCTACTTACACTTCTTAAGTCTACTTACAAGTGCATTCAGGCGCAAGATCTCTCCAATAGTGAGTGTTCGGTATGTGATCCTGAAGAGGAAAATTGGATGAAGGAAAATCGAATGGTGCGGGTTTGGCTCAGGAAAATAGTTTTTTTGTCTCCGCACAATTGCCTACGTTGTTGCCGTGGCTGGTAAAAAAAAGGCGCAACACAGATGTGCACCTCCAGAAAAGAGTGCAATGAATATGATCTAACTGCTGCTCAGTATTTCTGATTGGCCCATCATAATGATTGGTCCATGTGGATTGCTATTAGTAATCCCTCCCCCACCCATTTGCTGTCCTAGTTAGTTTCAGTTTTATGGGTGGGGTTGCAAAAAGAGTACATAACTAAACTTGGATGTGAAAAATATTTTCCTGAGGGTCACATACTGAACACTATTGGAGATGCTCTAAGGTGCCTTTCAAGTACACTTTCTAGGAAATTTCCCCAAATGCTATTTGCTGAATCTGACTCAGCAATGAAGGAAAGACACAAAAAGACACACTAAAACTCCAAGTCAGCAAAGACCTTCATTTCATTGTGCATATATAATACATAGGATTGACAATCAATCTCGAAAGTGCTAGTAGCCCCACTTCAACTTTTGACCTAACTTACTTACCCCATGTATGGAATGGCTGGGACTTCAACCTTGGGGGCCAAAGTGTTGAAAAATGTTCCAAACTTAAAGGTCAAAATGGTAACAAAATATTTCAATCTTGAACCAAAATGCCCAAAAACAATTTCAACCAAAAAAACCAAAGTGCTAAAAAAAGATTTAAACCTAAAGTTCAATACTAGTGTGACCTTGTGCCAATGGCTCAAGTGTGAACATGATTATGTACATAGTCCAAGTGTGTACATGTTTCGAATGATATAGAGCCCAAGTTGTGAAAGAATTATGATTTTGAATTTAAATTAATTTCTTGTAACAAAAATTGCTCATAATTTAATATTTTCTCAATCTTAGGGTTTAAAAATTATGGAATCACCTTCATTAAATCATTCTTACTTGTTGAGGGCTTTCCAAAAATACCACAAACAAACCCCAATTTTTCAAAACTATTAAAAACATATTTCTCCTCACTTTTTTTTTACCCAAATGCCAAAACATTTTTGACAATGTATGGGTATGAATATTTCTTACATATATCCAAAGAGTTATGAATAAGGTATCAATTTAATAAGTTACATACCCTTGAATATGCATTTCATCAAGGCATGTTGATTTGAGGGAAAAAAAAAATTTAAATAAAGAATATATCCATGTGGATAAAATCATAAAATACATCCTAAGGGACCATCAACCCTAAGCCCAATTAAACCCTAATCCCAAGCTTCAAACTAGAATTACTTCCAGCAGGCTAATACCCTTTTGTGGTAGGTATTCTGTATGGTCCATGTAAGTAGTACATACATAAGAAGAAGAATCCTTGCAAAATTTCAACAACCCAATGAGCAGATTTAAAGTGAAAGCACAATTACTACGTCCCGTATGTATGTATGTATGTATGTATGGCCCTTTTGGTATTTCTGTACCCATGAAAGTACATAAGAAGAAATCTTGCAACTTTTGACAAACAACTTGATTACATATTTTAAGCAGAATTTACTTCCGGTATGTATATATGGCCCTTCCTGTATTCCATACTAATATCTCCAGCCTCCGTCTTTTGAATTTTTGCAGTTGTTTCAGAAGCAAGCAAATTGAGATGATTTTATGTCATGCTCACCACATGTGACAACCAGCTGAGGCGTTACTCAACATTCTTACTTTGACGACTTTCCTTTCTGGCTGGTATTATCAACAGCTTCATTCTTGTACTCTTTGATATTCAGAGCTGCCATCCCTACTGACTGTGAGCCACTGTACTCGTCTTCATCTTCCTCTTCTTCTTCTTCATCATCATCATCATCTTCATCATCTTCTTCTTCCTCATCCTCATCAGAGGCTTCTCCATGATGGCCACCACCATAACTGCCAAATCCAGAGTAACCTTCTCCACCACCCTCATAGTCACCATCCCCAGAACCTCCTCCACCTCCATACTCTTCATGACCACCTGCTCCCTGATTCCATGCCAAAGAATCTCACTCCACCCAATGAGTGCTAAAGAATCTCACACTACCCAATGAGTGCAAAAGAACCTTACACTACCCAATGAGAGCATTTCCTTTTCTCATCGAGTTCATGTAACGTCAGGAGCATCTATGCAAAGCTAAACTCCTGTCAAAAACATAAATGTGGCCAGTGATGACAACTCTACTAACACCTAACTCAGGGTCACTGCTTTACAACCCATCCAAGTGGATTTCGTTCAGCTTTCAGAACCAATTGTGAGATTGAAGGAATTGACACGCTCAGTGAAATGCACCAGAAAGCTCACAAAATATTGGAAGACATGGAGCATTAGAATGAAGTGACAACATATCAGAAACATGTGATGGAGTCATCCATGGCTGAATTGGTAAACCACATGCATGATAGGAGCAGCAGTTAAGGGACAAATTGATGTACCTGGCGACCAAACTTGTGCTGACGAACTGAAACACTGATGTCTTTCGTCTCCTTCAATGGATACTGACATTTCTTACACACCAAGGCCTGGAAGCCATGATTGGCATTAGTCCCATTAGCTTCTGATTTGCTAAAAACTAACAAGACAGTCAAGAAACTGCTAGAGGTTGCCACAGTAATGAAAAATGAAGCTGTGATTGATTGCCCAACTCTTGACTTGATGAACAGAAACTATCAATCTGCTCGGAAACATCATCATGCAAAATTTCCTATAACATTCTGCACTTCATTGAGCAGCTGCTCCAGACAGACTCTCGATCAGAAATGAAACCTTTTGACTGATCAGAAGTTCTGAACAACACCTATCTTTTCATTAAACCAAAATTTCTCATGCTTTGCCTTCAGGAGATCAGAATGATCTGGGTTAGAGAAAGATAAAGAAATGGGAGATCCATACCTCGCCTCTCTTGGCGATATTGGTAACGCCCTTGACATGTTCATCACAAAAGCAGATCTTGCACCGGAGGCAAGTGTAGAGACCAGTTCGATTACATGATAAACAGTGGAAGGTTTCACTGTCCAATTGCTGGCATGACGCTTGATGCTCAAATTGGTCATCTTCACAAAGCCACATGTCACATGAAAAGCAACGAAAGAGACGGCCTCCATGTTCCCACACAATCCGCTCGCACTCAATACAAGTGGCATCCATCAATGGGCACGTGCAGGCATGCGTAGTCAAGCACCTTCTTGAGTGACATATAAATGCTTCACAGAAATCACACACCGCACCCACCATTCCCATACCTGGAAAAACACACAAAAGATTGATCACAGAAGGATCAATCAAGGCATGGGTCAGTACTACTAAGTCAAATTAGGGTTTTTTTGTGTTCTTGTGATCATCAATCTGATCAGAGAGATAGCAGAAGAGAGAGGAACAAGAGCAGTGTTGTTGTGATCATTGATCTGATCAAAATGAGGACTAATGAAGGCGCAGCAGGATATGTGAGGTGAGAAGATGAAGATGGAAAGGCAAATGGCACAAGAGGGAAGAACAAGAGCTTTGGACAATTGGGGGGCTACCCAAGTAGAGAATGGGAATTGAGAGAGAAAAAAAAGATAAAAGATAGAGTGAGAGGGGGCATAATGGGTGGGTGGGTGTGGTACCTACCAGTGACATTGCGACCAGGATGGCGAACAACGCAATCAGGACTGGCAGCCATGCATTTGGTTTTGCCACATTGAGCACACATGGGAGTCTTGGGGCAGCTTGCACAGAAGTAGCAGAAGGCACGGTTCTTCTGCGTCCGGCTACAGAAGTCGCATGTCATCAGCTGGTTGCAAGCATGTTTGCCAAGATCCACCACAAACTTCTTCTGTGAAATCTCCTTCTGTCGTACCCGCAGACTCTCTGCTTTCTTCCTGGCTCCTGTCTTCCTCTTTGGCATCTTGTACTACTACCTCCACCAGCCCAGCTAAACTTCTTAGAATCCAAACCCCTAATCCACTCACTCTCCTGTTTGTTGCGCACAGAAAGATCATCAGTTTCCGGAGAAGAAAGAAGTCGAATTATTACGATGTGCGAAGCGATCTAGGACCTTGTAAACATGGACCCAAGGATTCTATTCCATCACCCATCACTCCATCGAGGGTTGAGGAGGAGCTTCCCTTCGCTTCCTGCAAGCTAAAACCCTAACCCTATCCCTAAAACGCTGCACAGAGCACCAAGTCTATCCATGAGCGATCTCTCTGCTTGCTGCTGTTGGGTACAGAAGATTTTTGGAGCAATGGGTGTGTAAGATGCTGATGAATCAAATCCATGGCGCTCGCATTTCCATTTCCTTACAATGTACAATGTTCTGTTGGGGTTTTTTGGGGGGGAGTTGCACTCCTTTCGCTCATGCTTTTCTGAAGATGATTTTCTTCTCCATTGAAGGAAGGGCCTGAAGAAATCAAAATGTAGCTCTTTCTTCTTCTTGCATTATATCTTCTGTTGGGTTCTTTGCAGTTCTTGAGCTCATGCTATGTGTGTGCTGAAGATGGTGATGGTCTCCATTGAAGGAAGCGCTTGAAGAAAGCAAAATGTAGCTCTTTCTTCTTCTTGCAATATATGTTCTGTTGCATTTTTTTCTTGCAGTTCTTGAGCTCATGCTGAAGATGTGTGCTGAAGATGGAGATGTTCTCCATTGAAGGAAGGGCTTGAAGAATGCAAATTGTTGTTCTTGAGCTCAGAAGCAAACTATTATAACTCTTTCTTCTTGTTGTTGAAGAAGAGTTTGCAGTTCTTCTTCAAGAATCTCTCTCTCTCTCAGCGAGTGAAGCTTATGCCCAACATTTTCATCCAGGGAGGCTTGCGAGCCAGCAAGCATATCCAGGAGGGCTGCTGTGAACTCGAGGCCCAAAAGTTTTGATCATTCTGGTGAGGTACATTCATGTCTATTATTTTCCTTCGAAATTTTTTTGTTGTTGGAATTTATTCGACTTGCTTCCAAACTGCACAGCATTTGCAACAAAAGTCTGTTGTTGCGCCATCTGTCTCAAATTCCCTTCCCAGGGTTGTGCTACTGTTAGGAAAAAATGAAACGGGATTCAAAAGTCAAGATTCAGAATTCTGAAATATGGGTATTGACTTATTAGGGAGGTGCACAAATGCAGACTGAGTGATAATTCACATTCATTCATTTGGAGTATAAGATGGTAGCTTGCACCTGACATGATGAGCCATCATCCCCAAGCAAAGCAAGGCAAAACAGTGCAGACTTTCCCCCAAGCTCTTCTTCACTTTCAAATGGCTGTTGGAACTAACTGTCATGACCATGGCAATCTAAAGTTGGTTCAAACGTGCACATGCCTACCAACTGATGACTGAACACTAGAGGAGCTGAGTGAGTGGCAACGTTAGCAGCTATCATGGAAGTAGAAGAGGAGATGGAAGAGACTGAGGCTATGTGGAGCTGCAACTCATAGTCCGCAGCAGCAGCAGCAGCAGCAGCAGCAGAGGGAGGTGCTCGATGCATCATGCTGTGTGTTGCATCGTAAACTAATGTGAGAGAGCAAGCAACTCTTGCAAGCTAGAGACAGATGATGGAGCCTAAGGAAGTTGTGGAAGCATGTTGGAGGGTGCTTGCATTGGGATTGTGTTAAGCTTGGTAAAGAGGAAAGTCGATGAAGAATGGCAGACATGAGCAGGCATGCCAAACGGGAGACCATAGTTGATCAAATGATGCACCACCACCACCACCAAGAGCAGCAGCAACACCAGCACCGCTATAGCATGAACAGCAGAACAAGAATGGAGAAGGATGAAGACCTTGCTTTGTTCCAAGACATGCGCAAGGGTGAGCACGCTCACTACTTGCATCCTGACACTGAGGATGGTGAGTGAGACCTTTTGTTTGTAAGCCCTGTTTGTTGGCAACACTGCGGTCGCTCTTAAACCTTTCTTGTGAAATCTTGAGGTATTGAACTTTTGCTTTTTGTCATTGTTGTGATTGTGGTGGCAGCAAAGTTGGGAGGTCTTTCGGATTCAATTACAGCAGCACAGATTCAAAGGAAGGGAGTGGGAGCAGACTTGCTCAACTCTGATGTGAATAAGAATGACTATGATTGGTAATGTTTGCTTTTCCTCCATGAAGTATTCTTCCTCAAGACCACAAGATAATATTGTGGCTAGAATCTGGTGGAGTGTGTTCCATTTTCATTGCAAGAAACACATGTCTCAAGGCAAAGAAAACTAAATTCAAAGTATGAAATCTGCTACTGTACAGGCTGTTGACTCCGCCAGGGACGCCACTTTTTCCATCACTTGATTTGGATTCACCGGCATACAGTGCACTGCAGCAAGGACTTCTCATGAATCGCTCACTCGCTGCAATCAAGACTTCATGGGTTAGTTGCAATATGTCTTCTGTCCACAGAGTATGTTCTGTTAAGACCTGGTTGAGAACCCTTCCTTGTGCCTGTTGATGATGAGGGGGTTTTAAGTGTGTGAAAACCCTAAACCCTAAATCATGTACGAAAGAAGGAATACTTAAAGAAGTGAAAGCTATGTTGTGGTGTATGTTGCAGATGGCTAGCAATAATCCTGCAGACCCAGCTTCTTCAAAATTGGTGCGGGTTAGTAATCCAAGCCCAACTCGAAGGCCAAGCACACCACAAAATGGTCATAGAAACTTGGCACAAGGCACTCCAACTTCATCAGGGTCTCACTCTGTTAGACCTTCAACCCCAACAAGATCATCATTAACTTCAGCATCAAAATACCCACGGCCATCAACTCCAACTCGACAGTCAGCTCCTACAGGAGGAAGGCCCTCTACTACTGCTTTGAATCGGCCGTCCACTCCAACAGGCAGACCTTCGACACCCACTCTTCACCGCTCAAGCTCAAGCTCCACGAGCACTCAACCTGTAAGCACAACAGTCACCAACCGTGGGAACAACCCATCTCCCACAAGAAGCACTGCAAGCTCAGGAACTTCTAGGGGTATCTCTCCTGCAAGGTCACAGTACCGGGGAAGCTCACCTGCAAGGGGAAGCTCTCCAGCACCCTCAATGAGGCGGCCATCATCACCAAGGGCGCATCCAATCATAATACCCGATGGCTTATCTTCAGAAATTCCTCCAAATCTACGGACTACATCCGATCGCCCATCATCTGCTCATCGCAGACATGCAGGCTATGTAGGTACAGGTCAATTACCTGATGGGCTTGATCATCCCCCTTCACACAAACCATCTTCACCCAATTTCATCAGAAGCTGTAGCTCTACCAGCCATGGACAAGATCGCTTGAGTGTGCAGTCAGGGCGAGTTTCATCAGATGATGATAGCAGCTATGAGGCCTCTTCACAGTCAGCAGCATCAGGGAGAGGGTTTACGCCAGAGCGGGGGGGACCAGTGTATGGGCATCAATCTTCTGTTGGAAATGAAGACTGGAGAAACAACCGCCCAAACTTGCAAACCAGGCGATCACCCTCTCGTAGAGATTCTCTACGTGTCGGGCCCTCAAGAAAAACCCCTGACTCAGCTGCACATAATTTGGTATGAAGTACTCAAGAGCTGATCCATTGAACCCCACAAGATTTTCTGGATCTTCTGTTTGTAGATTACTACAGAAAGATTCCTAGTTTCCTTCTGATTGTGGAGTGCATTGTTTCACCCATGGAAAGCTCTGGTTTTTCTTGACATAACTGGTTGAGTTTGCAGTTGATCAGACTTATGGATTGATTTTGGGGGGGGTGGGGTTTTGTATACCTACTGTGTGAGTCTTCAGGATATTCAGAGAGCTTCCTCTGGAGGATTCCGACCACTGACAACAAAGAACTCGATTTCGACATTTTACAGCACCCGAGCAAATTCCTTACTCCGTAATAGGCCTCTGACACCTGGGAGCACTGCAAGCTCAGAGCAGGGTGCCAGTGTTGCACCTGACAGTGAAGCAGATGAAGATCTGTTGAACAGTGGTTGGGGACATCTTGAGTTACCACTCAGGGGGGGACATACTGATGTTCTTGTTCTAGATGCAGAGGATGAGAAGCTGAAAAGTTGGGACAGTCTTCAAAACAACCATGATCTGAAACTGCCCAGGTCAACAAAAATACATAGTGAGACACATGAGGCTGACAGCTATGAAACTCTTAGACCCACAGAAGCTCTAGTAGAAGAGAGCTCTCCATATTCCATTTCTTCATCAAGTCTCAGGGAGTCAAAGACCAGGAGTAATCATAGTGAGGGGCACAGTGAATGCCCAGGAGCTGCAGAAAACTTGAACCATGTGAAGGGAAAGTTGCTGCTTCTGTCTACTCCTGACACAGCACCACCTTCTCTGCGACAAACTCCAGAACAGTACAAGAAGCTTGAGGAAATAGGATCTAATACAGACACTGCAGAAAAATTGTGTGTTTGCTGCAACCATACTGAGCATCCTGGTATGTACTGTATGAAGCCTGGGTGTGAATGTAGCACAGGAAATGAAACTGTGAGGCAAAAGAACATATGGTACATGTACAGAAACTCTGAAGAATATGATAGCACTAGCAAGCATGATGCCAGAATGGAGCTTGAAGATCACTCTCTGAGAGGATTCAATCCTCCTGGGATTGAAAAGGAGAGTCAGTTAGCTGGTTTGCATCATCTGGGTCTGGCCACTGACATCACTCAAGCACTTGAGCTCTTCAATCGATGTGTAGACAAGGCAGAAGCAAATCATGAAGGTGAGAGTGAAAATTCTGCGAACTCCTTTATTGTGCAAGGTGTGGATGCAGGTCTGAGGGAAATTCAAAGGGAACCGTCGTCTTCCATGCAGCAGGAGAAAGAAGAGTCACAAAGAGGAGTGTCGATCCAGGAGATGAAGAATGTGGTAACTGCCACCGCCCACTATCCTCAGTCCAAGTCCCCAAAGAAGAAGGAACCATGTCTAGGATTACGTGAATCGTTCTGTGTGGTGGCACAGATGCCTGAGAAGAAGGATCTCCTCAGACTGGAACCGATTGTGTTGAGTGGAGATGGATGCTTGGATCTCCCTCAACTGAACGATTCTATGTCCAACCATCATGATTCTAGACAATGCTTGCAAGAGCTCAAGCCTGGGAGCAGCAGTGCCATCAGCAGAAAGTCCAACTCCAAAGCTGGCAGCTTTCCATCCCTGTTTCCAAGTCAGGAATGTGGTACTACCATTGACAACTCATTGGGCAAGAATCAAAAGGTGAAAGATGGGACAACCCTACAAGGGGTAGTGGTGGCAACAGGAGCGATGGCGGATGTTTTGAAGCAAGATGACAGTGACGCAAGCTCATCATCAGAAGAGCTGCTAGAGCATGGAATTGATTCCAGTGAGGCTCCTCTCCAGCCTCTCATGGCCAAGGCTCCAAAGGAGGAATTGGGTGTGCCCTCTGACAGTAGAGTGCTTGGTATGGAAGCAACAAGGAAAACTTTGAAGTTGGACAAGAATTTCACCAGCGAGATCCTTAAAGAGCCTGTTGTTGAATGTGTGGGTGCAAAGGCATTTGATCATGGATTGAATGAAGTGGTAAGTTATGATGCTCAAATAATAGGGACAGAAGAGGCAAACATGTCTATTCCTTGTGTGGAGAAGAAGCCTATTTCTTCATACTCAAAAGCTGCCTTTGAATATAGTGGGCTGCTAGTAAAAACAATGGGAAAGCTGCAAGTTACATTGTCGAAAAGCGAATCGTCAAAATCCTCAGGAAGTTTTCTAGCAAGTAGCTTGGATGTGTCCCGAACTCCTGATACAATTTCCTCATGTCCTAGTAACAGTTCTTGGGAAGACCCTCAGTACAGCTTAAGTTCTAGTTTTGGGGACCCAAAATCGAGTCCAACCCGTGTCTATGATATACGGGAACTGCCTTCTTTCACCATGCAAGCGCACAAACAAGGAGCTAGCATCAAACAGGGCAGGGAGATCATGAAGTCTAGTTCTGGCAACTTTGATTTGCCTGCAACACTCATGAAACATGGAAGCAATAGCACAGGTTCACCTGACGGTGAGAGTCTTGCAAAGATGATCCCTTCAGAGGAGAAGAGCTGCTTGGATTACTTTGTGGCTGGTGCTCTGGAATCCAAGACAAGTACAGGACTACAACTGACAACAAAGAATCTGAACATACTGAAGGATCCCAAGACCAAGAAAGCAGTAGACAGTATGATCAAGACTGATTCAAAATCCAATACTGCAAGAAAGAGTAGCAAAATGGCTCCCAATCTGGAAACTCTGGATGGTGAGGACAGCAGGAGGCTGAGTCCCTCAACACCTGAAAGTGAGAAATCTGTAGATGGTGTTCTTCAACTGCCTGAGGTGAAGAAGGTGACACTTCCAAATGTGGCACTGTCTCCAGTTAAAGAAGAGATCATTGAGAACACTGAGTCTCCTGGACCCAATGCTCGGAAGCATTTGTCATCATTTAAGTTTGGGCGTAAAAGGACTTCAACACCAGAGCCACCCGAGAGAAAACCCATCATTGTGAACACAAATGTGGATGTTCTGAATGAACAATTGAAGCAAGCATCTCTCCCTGGAAGGTTGCCTGGTAAATTCCAGACTCCAGTCGCAAAAGCAGTGGTGGCAGCTGCTCCAAACAGTTCACAGCTTAGCAAGCTCAATTTTGCAAGACCAGGATCTCCAATGCAGGTGGCAGTACAATCTGGTGAGTATGACTCTTTGCCAGCTCAAGTGTTACACACAAGCACAAACAAGCAAATCGCTGAGGAGCTGAATAGTCAGAGTAGATTTTCAATCACAGTGCGTCCTGGCTCAGTTTCGGAACACTTTGAACGGGAGCATAGTTCACTAGGTATTTTCTCCATTCGTCATGAATTGTGGTAAACTTATGTTGTTAGTATTCATGAAACTACTCAGGGAAAAGGAAAATTTTAGTGTGTGAAAGAGTGAGCAAAGCTGGTTGGTTCAGAAAGGCAGTAATTCGAAAGTGTGTTTGCTTGGTTTGATTTGTTTTATGCTGTTGCAGAGGAGGTTAGCTGCAGTGGTGGCAGCAGCAAGGACACAGACACAGCATCACTGGTTTCCCAGAACATAACACTAGCGGAAGCAACAGACCGAATTCTGTTTTGCAGTAGCATAGTTCATGACCTTGTGTACGAGGCAGCAGAGCTTGCAAGCGCAAAGGAGAGAAATAACTCTGTTACTGTTGTTTCTCCGCATCTTGAAGTTTTCCCGAAAGCTGGAATTCAAATGGAACCAGAGAAATATGAGCACAGCAACCAGAATGGACATGCGCTGCAAGGAGGCGAGATCCCGAAAGCTGGATACAATGACAACAACATTGTACGCCGTTCACTCACATACCACCTCCCAAGTGAAGGACTTGAAAAGCCTGGGAGAAAGAAGAAGCTTCCAATGCAGAGTCCGAAAGCTCAAGTGATGTGCAATCTTGATGAGGAACCACCGCAAGTGACAGTGAAGGAGGACGTCATCATGCATCCTGCGGAAACTGTGAGGTTAAAGCGTGAAGTTGATTCTAATGCAAACAAGGTGAATGAGAAATGTTGTTGTGTAATATTGTGAGAATATTTTTTTTGTTTTCTCATGACCGCCTGCTGGCGCTTCCTGTACAATGTTTCCTGTCTGTAATGTGATTTATGCATTCCATGAAAATCATCAGGCCCGATTTGGGTACTACCCAAAGTCACATTTTTATTCTTTTCATTGTTGGGATTTCAGATGCAGAGAATTCCTAGCATTGATCAAAGATCAAACCTGGCTCCCAATGATGTCTTTGTTTGCTTGCAAATCATGTGGACAGGTGAAATCATAGATGTTGAACTACTTGATCTTTTAAATTATGGTAGAAAATTACTGCATATGTTTAGTTGATTTGGTTGGATGAAT